>Ga0066636_10000713_pt1 | contig 19210 bp, 22 predicted proteins | sample CryGeyCG2014_080_2_FD_62736 | JGI IMG/M metagenome (GOLD analysis project Ga0066636, IMG submission 62736) | Groundwater microbial communities from aquifer - Crystal Geyser CG07_land_8/20/14_0.80 | ecosystem: Environmental > Aquatic > Deep subsurface > Groundwater | place: USA: Utah: Grand...
GGGCAACAGCAAAACTGCCTATGGCAGATATAGAAATATATGATAAACAATTTGAAATTAAAGCGCAAAAATAAAAATTTTAAATTATTTTCTTTCTACAAACAAATAATAAAGAAGCATAACAACGAAAGCGCCAACTATTGCCGCAAGAATTGTTGAGATTATGCTTGCAACACTGAGCAAAATCAATGCAATTGCTGTCAGGGCGATGCTGAAAATCCAAAATAATCTGCCATTATCTCCCCCAAAGAAAATTTTTGCCCCATCCAAATTTCCTATTGGAATCAGACAGAAAAAAGCAAACCACGCACTAAGCATTGCAAACTGCTGAGCTCCAAAAGCCTTGAATATGACTGCAAGGACAATATTTGCATAAACTCCCGCAGCAGCAAAAAGAGCAAGATCCCACTCTGTAAGTTCTGTCCATCTTTCTCTTACTCTAGAAAATGTTGGCTCTGCTTCAAATACAAGAATCGCAAGCCACCATAATCTTCCCGTACTTAGCCAGGTTATGATTAAAGGCAGAACAAACCATATTGGAAAAAGAAATGGAAATTTCATTCTTTCTGGAAACCAAAATCTCCTGAATGTCCATAATTTCATTTCTAATTCGCACCCCTTTTTCCAGGCAGCAAGCTTTTTCGCAAAAACATTGACTGCAACAATCACAAAAGCCGCAATAGTGAGATTTAACCAGATAATCCAGGACTGAACAGCCTGTGTTAGAAGTTCATTAAATGAAACAATGTAGCCTATCAAAATGGCAGAAGCAATCAGGTAGATTATTTCTTGCTTATTTATCTTCATTTTTTAATTATTCATTTAAACAATCCCCTTTTTTTATAAATCTTTCTTTATTGAACATACTCTAAAGTCAATGAAAAAATATATAAATGACCTCTCCTTCGAAAATATTAATTTAAACAACTTTGTTTTTTGAAAAATGTTAAAAATAAAAAAAATAAGTGAAATGATTGGTATGAAGGTGTTTACAGACTCAGGTGAATTTTTCGGAGAGATTGAAGAGGCTAATCTTCTCGACAACAAAATCGAAAGTTGGAGAATGAGAGTTGCAAGAGAAAGCAATGTTTCTTCATTTCTTGGAGGGGCAAGAGGAATTATTGTGCCGCACCAATTTGTAAAATCTGTTGGTGATGTTGTAATTATAAGCAAGGCCGCAATTCCATCAGCATCTTCAGAAGAATCAGACGAGATAATCTAAATCTTTTACTTTAAAAATGGCAGGTGAACAAGCACAGCTTGGAATATTCGCACATCCTTTCTTCTCACAAGTAATTCTCCCATTTTTGCTGATATTTACCGTTGTTTATGCTATTCTTGAAAAATCAGAAATCCTCGGAAAAGGCAAGAGGCAGATTAATGCTATTGTTTCTTTGGTTATTGGGCTGATTGTAGTTGGAGTTCCATATGCTGTTGGGGTTATAACAAGATTAATTCCAGTAATCTCTGTAGTTGTTGTAATTTTATTGCTTTTTATGCTGATGTTTGGATTTATTGGCGGAGGAGAGAAGGGCGGACTTGGCCCTGGAATGAGGATCGCCTTTGGAATATTATTAGGCATAACTCTGATTGTTTCTGTAATATGGGCTGTTGGAGGATTCGAATGGTTTGCAACAAATCTAGGAACTCCTGGAGCAAGTGATTTTTGGCAATCTGTAATTATGTTTGGAATAATCGTAACTGCAATTTCAATTGCAGTTACAAGTGGCGGAGAGAAAAAACCCTCAACTGGGGGCGCTGATTAAAATGAAAGGAGGGCAAAAGGCATAAAATGAAAGGAGGGCAAAAGGCATAAAATGAAAGGCGGAGGAAAACTTTAATTAAAATGAAAGGTGGCGGATAAATAAAATGGATACACATTAAAATGAATGGCGGACGAGGAGGACTTTAATTAAAAAATGGGTAAAGAAGGCGGTTGGTAATTAAATAATTTAAATTAAAAATAAAATGGCAGTAGGATTTTTTTCATTTGAGGAAGTTTTGGTTCAATGGGAATCAATGGGCGTTTTCAATGTAATAATGCCTTTCATGCTTTTTTTTCTTGTATTCTATGGCATTCTCGATAAAGCAGGAATTTTTGGGAAGAACCGGCAGGGATTAAATGCAGTAATCGCGATAGTTCTTTCTTTTTTCACAATCAGAAGTCCGCAAGCGATAGCTGTAACCTCAAAACTTTTTTCCAATATGGCTATTGGCGTTTCAATTCTTTTGGTATTGTTAATCTTGTTTGGATTTGTTTTGAATCCAGAGAAAAACAAGATGTGGTTTATGCTTATTTTCATAACAACAGCAATAGTAATTTTTTCAATAATTGTTACAAATGTAATGAAAGACTATGTTCCTGCAGCAGGTTTTGATATTCAGGCATTCTTGCTTTCACCTCAAATGCTTCTTCTCTATGTAGTGATTGCCCTGCTTCTTATTGCCGTCTTTCCAAAGAAAGAGACGAATTGGGTTGACAAAATTGGACATTTCTTGCAAAAAGAAGTTTAGTAAAAATTAAATACTCTTTCCTTTTAAATTTTTAATGGTATTGACATTAATGAGCTATATTGTACCTGTAGCGGTTTTCATACTTGTTTTCATACTAGTTTATACAATTTTTAAGAGGACTTTGCTTCTCGGTTCAAATGAAGCATTACAGGTAATTGCAAGTTTTATTATTGCCTTGCTTTTTGTAATTGTTCCTGCAGCTCAAAAATATGTTGCTTTAATAACTCCGTGGTTTGTAGTCTTTTTAGTCACAATATTTTTTCTACTGCTTCTCGGAGGATTTACCGCAGGAAAGCTTGAAGCAGTCATGAATCCCGGTCTCGCATGGACGTTCTTTGCTTTGTTACTTATAACTTTTGTAATTTCTGCATCTCAGGTCTTAGGACCTGTTTTGAGGCCATATCTTCCAGGCAGAACCGCAACAGGAGGAGTTCCTTTTTTAATAACTTTGAAGGATGTTGTTTTTTATCCGAGTGTTTTTGGAACACTATTGCTTTTAGTTCTTGCAATGATTGTAACCTGGATACTAATTAAGTCAAAATAGAAACAAAATAAAATATTTAGAATGTCTAAGCTTTTTTTGGCTTTTCTTTTTTTAATTCTTTAATATTTGAAACAAGAGGGCTTATCATCCTGCTGATATTGCCTTCAATCGCCCTAACTTCTGAACCTACAGATTCAATACTTCTTCCGTATTCCTGAATTTTTCCAAGAATGCTTATTTGCATTTTATCCATCATCTCTTCAATTTTTATAATCTTATCCTCAACAACAGCTATTCTTTTTTCAACATCTGATTTGAACTCTTCTATTGGGCCTATTTTTTTCCTAAAATCCCTCCATTTTTCATTTATTATTTCTTCTGTAATTTCCTGAATATATTCTGTATCTGCTTTTTGAGGTGGTGCGGCGGGCATTGCCTGTGCTTCTGGATATTGATATGTTGGATATGCTTCTCCATATTGTGGTTGCTGTACTTGAGCTTTTCTTTCTCTCGGCATTGGTTGTGCCTGAGGAGATGGAACTGGTATTTCTTGCTCTGTTATTGAAGGCTGCATCTCTTCTTCCTCTTGTCCTCCTGCTGAAATTGCCATCTTAACTTTTGATTGATTTAATGAATCATTAATGTCTTTTGCAGTATAGCCCTCATCTTTGAGCCTGGAAATTATTTCGCTGTCGCTCATGCCCGCAGCCTGCATTCCAACAATATAATCAATTAAACTCTGATTTGCCATTTTTCATTTGTTTTAACCAATATGTGTATGCTGAATATTTTTTTCCTCAGGTTTATTTTTTTCCAATGCTTCTTCTATCATTTCTTTTACTTCATCAGCTTTGACAAATTTAAGAGGCTCCCACATTTTTACCATCCTTTCAATTGCGCGGACTTCTTCCTTGCGCGAGAGATTGGTTATTTCTCTTAAAATGCCTTGAAGCCCTTCGGAAACGCTCAAAAGCTCCTCTTTTATTTGTTTTATATCTTCTTTGATTAAATTTATTTCTTTATTAAACTTTTCTTCCTGAGCGAAAAAAGTCTCATCAAGAGCAAGAATCTTTTCTCTAAGCATATCTGTTTTTTCCTCAACACCATTTAGTTTTGCGTTTACAATGTAAGCAAAATCTGCAGTAGAAGCAACTTCTTCAGCCATTTTCACCTCTTGTTTATATTCTTACTTTAAGAAGAAAAATAGGTTTAAAATATTTGCTCTTCCAATGAATAAAGAAAAACGAAAACTATTTAATCAAATTTTTCTTTTTCTACTTGCCCCTGCAAAAAGAGCAAAAAAGAGAAAATGATCTTCAAACCAGAAACTGCCATCTATAATTATGAAATAATCCGTGAAGCCGGGCAGGAAGTTATGTATATCAATTACATTGGTGCCCCATTTGTTCCATCTCTTGCAGATTCAGCAGTATGCATGGCCCGCACTGTCGACGCTTTGCTTGAATCCCCAACTGTTTCAAGGATTGTTTTTGTGCAGCATAATCAAAATTATTCATATGACCTGCAGCAGATTTCTATGCTTTTTGAAATTGCCCAGCTTTATAATTATCTTCTGAAGCAGGAAAAAGTTCTTTCTGTTTCAGAATTAACATTAGAATGCCAGCGATGCCTGCCTCAAAGATATGATTCTCTGAGATATCTTGTTTTGCTTTTGTTGAAACAAGACCCTATTGGCTGTTATGTTGAAACAAAGAGATTATTGCGTGATGAACGGATAAATGCAGAGAAAATGCCTGATGAGTGTGCCTCTTGCGAGACTCGCTATATTAGACTTCTTGAAAAAATTGCGTCTATGCTTGCAGAAACAAGAATTTTGAAGTCTGTAATGCAGGAAATTGAAGGTTTGCATGTAGGAAATCGCGAACTGTATAAGAAATTGTTCAGACCGATATCTGTTCCTAATTTTACATTTACAAGATTGATGGCTTCAATTCCTCCAGAAGCTCAACTTCTTGATGAATATGTCATTGGAGAAGGAGTTGATAAAAGCACAGTCACTATTTTCAAAGTTCCTAACAGCATTGTTCCAATTTATCATTTGATTCCTCAAGAATTTGTACTTTCAGATGATGAGGCGACCTTATTGAATCTCGCCAGAGAGGTTTTAACAGAACATCAGCCAAAAGCAGAAGAATTTACAGATCCTGAAAGAATAAGAAATGTTTTTTTCAATATATCCAGAGATTTACTGACAGAATTGAGTGAGAGCAAGAAAAAAACTTTAACATATAAACAATTAACAAGACTTGCAACAATTTTAGTGCGACATACCATTGGCTTTGGTTTGATTGAAGTTCTTCTGCAAGATGAGAGACTGCAGGACATAGTAATAAATTCTCCAGTGGGACAAACCCCAATTTTTGTAAGGCATCAGGATTTTGATGAGTGTTCTACAAATATAATCTCAAGCATTCAGGATGTTGATGGATGGGCCGCAAAATTCAGAATGATTTCTGGACGTCCTTTGGATGAAGCAAATCCTGTTCTCGATACGGATTTAATTTTATCTAGGGTAAGGGCAAGAATTGCAGTAATGCAGCAGCCACTTGCACCCGACGGATTGGCATATGCTATTAGAAGACATCGTGATAAGCCATGGACTCTTCCATTATTCATAAAACAAAGAATGATAAATCCTCTCGCGGCAGGACTGCTGAGTTTTTTAGTAGATGGTTCAAGAACAATGTTGATTGCAGGAACAAGAAGTTCTGGAAAAACATCATTGCTTGGAAGCCTTATGCTTGAAATAATGCCAAAATATCGCATAATAACTGTTGAAGATACTTTAGAACTTCCTGTAGAAGCAATTAGAAAATTAAATTATGATATCGTGAGAATGAAAGTCAGAGCAGCATTGTTGAAAGCAACAACAGAGGTTCCAGCTGATGAAGGAATCAGAACATCTCTGCGTTTGGGTGATTCATGTTTGATTGTTGGAGAGGTTAGAAGTGAAGAAGCTCGTGCTTTATACGAAGCAATGAGAGTAGGAGCATTGGCAAATGTTGTTGCAGGAACAATTCATGGGGCTTCACCATATGCGATTTTTGACAGAGTTGTAAATGATTTGAATGTTCCAGTAACTTCATTCAAAGCAACAGACATCATCGCTGTTGCAAATCCAATAAAAAGCCCCGATGGAATGCATTCTTGGAGAAGAATGCTGCAAATCACAGAAGTCAGGAAACATTGGACAAAAGACCCTTTTGAAGAAAGAGGTTTTGCAGATTTGCTAACATATAATATTGAAAAAGACGAGCTTGAAGCAACAGATGAATTAATGGTTGGAGAGTCAGATGTTTTGAAAGATATTGCCTCTAATGTAAAAGGCTGGGCTGGAAATTGGGATGCTCTGTGGGATAATATTTTATTAAGAGCAAAAATAAAAGAAGAATTGTTGAATGCTTCAATTAAAGCCAAGATTCCAGAACTTTTAGAAGCTCCTTTTGTTGTAAAATCAAATTCAGTATTTCATCAGATATCATCTTCTATTCGCGAAGAAATTGGTGTTCCTTTAAGCAAGGAAGTCCTGCCTAGATGGCAGAAATGGCTCAAGGATGAAATAAAAAGGGCCAGAGTAGATTAATAAATTAAAATATTAAATTAGTATAAATAAGGGGTGAAATGGCAAATAAAAAAAGTGATGATAGAGTATCAGATATATTAGAAAGATACGGCGCGAAGATAGAAAGGCAAGTGCATACAGATATTGCAGAAGATTCTGGATATACTCAGGAATATATGAAATTCAAAAAAGAAACCCAGCCAACTTTGTCTTTTTATGAAAGATTGTGCAAAAACATTGGAAAAGCATTTAAATTGCGCATAAATGAAAAAGACGAGAAAAAATTTTCAGAATCTCTGCAGACCGCCCATCTTGATATCACTCCGAGCGATGCAGCAGCTTTTTCAATTTTGGCTTTGGTTGTAACATTGGTGTCTTCTCTGCTTTTGATACTTGGAATATGGTTTGCAACAGGAATTTTTTCAGCATTGGCTGTTTTTCTGATGCTTGTCATCTGTGTTTTTGTTTATTATTACACTTACAATCTGCCGGCCAGGTTTGCCCAGAGATGGAGACTGAAGGCAAGCTCACAAATGGTGCCCTGCATTCTTTATATTGTAATTCACATGCGTCATTCTTCAAATTTAGAGCTTGCAATTAAATTTGCTTCTCAGCATTTGCAGCCTCCGCTCGCACTTGATTTAAAAAAGATATTTTGGAATGTTGAAACAGGAAAATATTCTACTGTAAAAGATGCTCTTGATGCTTATCTTGAAACATGGAGAGACTACAGCATTGAATTCGTAGAAGCTTTTCATTTGATTGAATCAAGCCTTTATGAGCCAAGCGACGAGAATAGAATACTGATTCTTGAAAAATCTCTAACAGTCATTCTTGACGGAGTTTATGAAAAAATGCTTCATTATGCCCACGATGTAAAAAATCCGCTGACAAATATCTATATGCTTGGAATTGTTTTGCCTACACTTGCAATTGCTTTGCTTCCTTTGGCATCTGTTTTGCTTCAAGGCGCGATAAAATGGTGGCATGTCATTCTTCTTTTTAATATTCTTATTCCATTTTTTGTTTTTTATCTTACTTCTAGCGCTCTTGCAAAACGCCCAGGCGGATATGGTGAAACAGAAATGCTTGAACTAAATCCAGATTACGGACATTACAAAAGCAAATCACATTATGTAAAAGCCTTTTTCATTGCAATTCCTTTTTTTATTATAGGTTTAATTCCATTGTTTATAAAAAAAGATTATTCTTTTGCGCAATTTGGAATTACTTTCCTGCAAGACATGAAATTTTTTGATTACAAGACAATTTCAGGAGTTACAGCAGGCCCTTTCGGCCCTATGGCTTTGCTATTAAGCCTGTTCATTCCAATATCTATCGCGCTTTTCTTTGCGATTGCGTACAGATCCAAAACAAAAAAATTAATTAAAACTCGAGAGCAGACAAAAATGCTAGAAACAGAATTTGCATCATCTTTGTTCCAATTGGGAAACCGTTTAGGTGATGGATTGCCTGCTGAAATTGCATTTGGCAGAGTCGCAAGCTCATTAAGAGGCACGCCAACAGCCAGATTTTTTTCATTAGTGAATGCGAATATACAAAGCACAGGAATGTCTGTAGAAGAATCAATATTCAACAAGCAAAGAGGCGCAATAATTTATTTTCCATCATCATTGATAAGAACAAGCATGCAGATTCTTGTAGAATCTGTAAAAAAAGGGCTGCAGGTTGCAGCTCGTGCGTTAATGTCAATAAGCGAGTATGTAAAAAATATTCATAAAGTAAATGAAAGATTGAGAGATTTGCTAGCAGATGTAGTGTCTGGAATGAAGTCAAACATGACATTCCTTGCGCCTGTGCTTGCAGGAATTGTTGTTGGGCTTGCGTCAATGATAACTACTATTGTGAACAAACTGCAGACAATGTTTGTAACAGGAGAGGTTTCAGGAGAGGCTCAGTTCGCAGGAATTGGAAGTGTATCAAATATTACTCAGATTATGGACATAAGCAAAATGATTCCACCTTATTGGCTGCAGCTTGCTGTTGGAGTTTATATTATTGAAATAATTTTCATATTGACAAGAACTTTAGTATCTGTGGAATCAGGAGTTGATGAACTCGGAGAAGATTATGAAATTTCAAAAAATCTCTATACAGGAATCGGATTATATATTGTGATATCTTTGATTGCGATTGTTGCTTTGACTGTTCTCGCAGGAATTGCTGTTTCTGCTGCAGTTGCATAAAATTTAAATTCAGATAATCTGTTAAAACAAAATGAAAATAAAGAATAAAAGAGGGCAGCTTGCATGGAATGAGATTGCATTATGGATTATTGTTCTTGCAGTTCTTGCGCTGATGATTTGGTTTATTTATCTTGCAAGAGTTAAGGGATTTAACATTATTGACAAATTCGCTGATTTTTTGAGATTTGGGAAGTAAACTTAATTTAAAATAAAATGGCAGAAGAAGGCATAGCAACAATTGCTACAATAATTATTGTATTGGCAGTAATAACAGTAACTATTTGGGCCATATGGCAAGCAAAGCCCTATCTTTCAGATCTTATTAACAACCTTGGCGGAGATACCTACAGCAAGGAGCCGGCGAATTATCAGCTAATCTCCCCAGAAGATTTGCCAATAGGATCAACAGGAGAAAGAATCAGTGGCAGTTTGTTATGGCCTGTTGATTCACCTACTCTTTATATTAGTTCATGTTTTGCTTTGCGACAGACTGTTCCCTCCAAAACAAAAACTACAAAAGATGATTCAAGCAGATGCCATGCGGGGCTAGATATTCCTGCTCCTAAAGGAAGAGCAGTTTTTGCAGCAGCTGATGGAACAGTTGAGGATGTTGATCCATTTACAGACAGTGGCGGAATTGTTTTAATCTCTCATGGTGGTTTTTGGACAAGATATATTCATCTGGATGGACTGAAAATCAAAGTGAAAGAAAAACAACCTGTAAAAGCAGGAGATACAATTGCATTCGTCCAAAAAGATCATCTTCATTTTGAAGTGATTGAATCTTTGGCTACTGGAACATTAACAGATGCGCAAATATGTCAAAATTCATGGGAAACAACAAAAAAACAAGCTATTGTGGTTTATGCCTATCCAGTGTTCGGAGGCAAAGCAAGCCTGCATATTAATCCTTTTTGTTTTTTTAATTCCTCAATACAGGAAAAAGTTCTGCCAAATTATGCTAATATTTCATGTACAAGTGAGACAGGCGGAGTTGGAAAAGGATGCGTGGAATATTTGAAGCTTGCGACGCATCTTGTTTCAAGCACGATAACTCCAACGACAACTCCTGCTGCTTAAGAGGCTAAAAAGAAATCTTTAAAAATAACATATCCCATTATAATCCATTAATAAAAGAGGAAAAAATGAAAAATATTTCAAGTTTCTTGAAAGAAAAGAAAGCACAGGAAATTAATGTTACAACAATTATAATAATTATTCTCGCTGTTTTAGTCATGGTTTTTTTAATTTTTGGATTTACAGTAGGATGGAGCAATGTGTGGCCAAGAATAGCTGGCTTTTTTGGCGCAGGGACAATGACTGATGCAGATGCCAAGGCTTATTGTGATTCTGCATTTTTGACATCTAAAGAGGCAGCCTGCTGCATGAAAGTAAGTGTTTTGGACACTGCAACAGGAAAAGCAGTTTCTAAAACATGCAAGCAAATTTTAGGCTCTATCTGTGATGCAGTAATAACTTGTGCATGATCTGCTTTTCTAAAATGCTTTCAAGAAAAAAAGCGCAGGGGCTTCCTGTCGATACTCTTGTCATAATTATTATCGTGGTTTTAGTCCTTGTTATAACTCTTATTTTCTGGCAGGTGGCAACCGGCCAGCATATTTTTCCAGACCTCCTGAACAAGATAAAAGAGATTTTCGGAGCATGGAAGGCAACTAATGTAACACAGCCATAAAATTGTAAAAATAAGTTTTAAATAAGAGATTTCTTTTAATTTCTGATGTTACTTAAGCAAAATAAAAGAGGATTTGCCTTGCTTGAATTTATTTTTGATTTAATAATCGGAGCCATAGTTGTATTGATGCTTTTTTGGGCATTTTCTTTTATGGCAAGTTGTTGGAATGGCCAGCAACTACAGAAAGAGCAAGCAAGCGCAAGACTTGATGAAATGTTCAATTCTTTAGATTCCTCGAACATTGGAGATAGTGTACTCTTGTATCTTTATACCCCGCAAGGCTGGTGGCTTTCGAGCGAAGGAAATAAAATTTGCATTTGCCCAGATTCATTTGGAAAAGCAGATTGCTCTAATGAAAAAACTGTTTGCAAAGAGCTTACAAAGCCGTTGTTAAAAGGCGGACTTCCATTTATAGAACAAATTGCCCCAAAAGGAAAATATTTTTACTTGGTTGCGCTGAATGAAGAAAAAGATTATAATATTGGCGGGACTCCTGTTGGGGAATATAAAGCATACCGCCCTTCAAAAACACAATTAGATGAATATCTTCAGAAAAAATATCCCGCTCTCGCAGGATTAGGACAATGCATTCTCGATGCTTCTGCAAGTTCAGGAGTTCCTGTTGAAGTAATTATTGGCGTTGCTGTTCATGAAAGCGCAGGAGGAACAAGCGGGTTGGCAAGCGGAAAAAATCCCCTTGATGGAACCTATGCGTATAATCTTTTTGGAATTAAAGGAACAGGGCCTGCTGGAACTAGTTATTGGGTTCCGTCTGCAGAATACAGCACTGTTGGTGGAAAACCAAGAGGAGGAGCTGAATTTAAAAGATATCATGATCAATGCGAATCAGTGAATGATTTTGTGCGTATAATCTCAACTCTCCCAGCATATACCGAAGCTATGAAATACAAAGACGATCCCCAGCAAATGATTTTTGCGATTTCCGGATGCAGCGGGCCATACGCAGGAAAACCATGTATTTATGCATCAGATGCAAACTGGGCAGAAGGAGTTATCAAAGTTGCAGTTGCAAGCAATATTTATTTATCCCCTGCTACTGGAACAGCAGTGGCATAAACAAAAATGACGCTTGACCAAATTATAAAAATTGCTGTATGGGTTGCTTTTGCAATACTTATTGCTTTTGCAATTAAACTGATTTTAACAAGACTTGGAGTTTTTTAATCAGATTTTTTTCTTATAAATTATTTTATATTCTTCAGGATTGCCTGCCTTTGAACTCATCTCTTCTTTAATCGCTTTTTTTATTTTTTCAATGTTTTTTTCTTTCATACCATTTACAAGCATTTTCCATTTTTTTCCCCCGATCTTTGGCGCATATGTCAATAAATCCCATTCTCCAACCTGAATTCGTTTAAATCTGTCTCTTTCATTCAAATAAAGATTAAAAAATTGAAATGTATTGTAATTATCGCCTTCTCCAAAATAAAATCCCTCATAAGAAACCAAAATATCATTATTCCAATCATCATTGAAATCGCCAACCAAAACATCAATGCTTTTTGGCATAGGAATAGAACCTTCTATTTTATTGATGGTAACACAATCCACAGAATCCTTTAAAATTGGCCCTACTTCTTTTCCAACTCCTGGAAAAATATAGAAATCATAACTCCAATGGGGAATATAAAAATTCTCATCAAAGCCCTTTTCTATTCTTCTTTCTTCTCTTACCGCCAATGCAATTCTTTCCTTTCTTGGGGAATTATCTATGTTTGAGCTTGAGATTTTTAACGCATCCAACTCTCCTTCCCCGAAATTTCTTTCAGCAGAATATATTTTTGATATCCTATCAGCCTTTTCCTGCAAAATATAATTTTTAACATCATCATATGTTATTTGTTTCAATGGTTTGTTTAAATCAATTTCAAAAACAGCATTTCGAACAACCCCCTGGTCGGAATTAGAAACCAATGTTTCTCTTTTTATTGTCAAATTTATTAAAGCCCAAAACTTCTTTTCTTTTTCACTTCTGAAGATAAAAGGAACATAAATTTGTGTTGCAGGAGTAATTTTAGCTCCGAGTTCATCAACTACATTCCATTTTATATTTGCAATCTCATTGTCTTGTTCAAGCAGCATTAAAACATCTCTTCTTGGAATATTTTCAGTATCAATAATAAACTGAACTATTTTTTCAAGCCCTTGTTTTCTTGTAAGCGTTGCCGCTCCAGGAAGCAACGGGCCGCCAAAGCTCCATAAAAGCACTTCTTCTCCCCTGTCTACCAGGAAATTTCCAATATCAATTGTTGCTTTTGCAAATGGAGCATCTTTTAACGGATAAAGCTGCTTCATTTGCCCGCTCAATCCTTTTTTTGTTACAACATCAAGAACCTGACTTCTCTGCCTCACATCAGCAGGAATATCCATTGGTTTTGGATAAACCAAATCAAGATAGCTTTGCACATCAATATTATAAAAATCATTTATTCTGTTCTTCTTTTTATCCCATCCATCTGTATAAAAAGAAAAAATGAACTCATACCAGTTTGGCTGGGTTTCTCCTTCAATTTCAATTGTAACTCCAACTTTTGGCAGCGGCCCAAGATATTTTCTTGGGCTATCAACGTCTATTAAATATTGTTCAGAAACAAAAACATCTTTTGTTTCGCTTTTTGAAGGCGAAGCTAAAATTCCCACAAGTCCAGTAGTAATTGCAAGAGCTGCAAGCCCTTTTGCGGTTTTTTTACTGATTTTTGACAACATCCTAAAAGTTCAAAATTGCAAAAGCTTTATAATTATTATTCTTCTCTTATCTATATGATGAATAAAAGAGGTATACAGAGAGAAGTTTTAATCGGGATTATTATTAGCGTCGCAGCATTGCTTGTAGTTTTTGCATTTTTAGGCCCGCTTAGATATCTATTCATAAACACAGTCACAAAAGAAACATGCCACGCCTCTGTTATTGCAAAGTCAGGAGAATTCCCAGTATTAAATAAAATTCCAGGAACAGAATATGTCTTCAAGGAAATGCCCTTAAAATGCAAGACCCAAAATATTTCAATTGAAACAGCAAATGAAGCACAGATAAATAAGGAAATTACGGGAGCATTATATGATTGCTGGTGGATGCTTGGAGAGGGAAAATATAATTTTCTTTCTGAAGGCGCATGGATTGAACTGACCTCTGTTGGATTTAATCCCAAAACTACCTGCTTAATCTGTTCTATTATTCATTTTGATAAATCAATAAGCCAACAAACACCCCAAGTTAATCTTCTAAAATATTTAGATACTACCCCCGTTCCTGGAAAGAATGTTAATTATAGTGAATATTTTGCAAATCAAAAAGGTGTTGCTCTCTCAACTCAAACAGCAATCGATCCATATGTCAAAACCTCACAGGATTATGCCGTGATTTTTATGGGAATAAAAGGACAAGATTTTTGGGAGCCCCTAAAAAAAGACCTTGCTCTTGCTCTTGGTCTTGAGGGCGGGAATATACTTCTTTTCAAGGGAGCGGGAATTGGAACTTTAACTAAGGGATTATTGAGGTTTGGAATGGTTCTCCTTCCAGTTCAGCTTTTTTCTCAGCATATGCAAGGGGTGATGGCGTCTGCATACTGCAACGGAAATTTGGAGGGCTGTTATATTCTGAATTTAGTTCCCTACACTCCTACTGAATTATATGAGAAATGTGGCAATATAAAGAGCATTCCATAAACATTTTATCAATTAAAAATGAAAAGAAAATTTCTTGAAAATAAAAAAGGGCAGGAAGAACTTTATAATGTGATATTCCAATTAATTTTCATCATTTTTATTTTTTCATCATTGATCTTATTCGTAAACAATGCAGCAAAAAATAATTTAATCAAGCAGCAGGCGCTTACAAAAGAGCTTGCATTAAGCATAGATTTCAGCGGTTCAGGAACAACATTCAGGATAACTTCTCCATTTGCAATAACTTTCGGAGAAAAAGATGTTTTTGTAGACAAAAAAAGCTATTCTTTCTTTTCTATATTGCCTGTAAATTGCGAACAAGGAGTTCCTTCATCTCCCTCTCCACAAATTGCTCAGGGAACAGAGGGAGAAAAATCCACTCTTAAAGTTAAACTTCCTTCAATAATCATCTGCAAAATCTAAAATGATATTTCAAAACAAAAAAGCCGCGCTTGGAGCAGAAATTATTCTATGGTTTTATAGAATATTCTTGCTTCTTGTTGTAGCTGGCTCAATTGTTTTGGTTGTAACTTTTGTTTATTCAAGGCCTTATGATGTTCGCGATATAGAAGCCTCAGCTATTTCTGATAGATTTGTAAAATGCATAACAACTCAAATGCAAGATAAACTTTATCTTGTTGAATCCAATTTAAATATAGATATTTTTGAAAAATGCATTGGTTTTTCAGCAGAACAGAAAAAGGATTTTTATATCTCTGCTGTTCTTTACAATTCCTCACAGTCAAAAATCAATGAACTTTCATGGGGAAATACAGACGTATTGCCATTATGTGCCGCAATGAAAAAAGGCACAAAAATTACTAATTTTCCAGTTTGCCGGCAGTACAAATACTATCTTCTAAATTCAACAAATACATCTTTTATTCTTGATTTGAATGTAGATATTTTGAAAATAGAAAAAAATTTGATGTAAAATGACAAGCAATTTATTAAAAAACAAAAAAGGAGCAATAGGTAAAGTATTCACTTATCTTTTTGTTACCATCTTTATAGGAATCTTACTTGCAGCTTTTTTCCTGATAATTGCACCAAGTCTTGTTTTCAAAAATATCTCTCCTGAAACAATCAGTTCTTTGACAAAATCCGAGGCATTAGTCACTTTGCAAGGTTATTTAGAAACTCCTGTGCAGGTTGCAATAAATGGAAAAAATGAGAATCTGACAATGTCGAATTTAATCAAGCTTGCCTGTATTGATAGCTCTTATGTTCCGCTATTAGAAACAGAAACAAAGAAAATTTTTGATTCTGTTTATGAAAATTATGCACTTTATGGTTTTTATGTTGATTGCACCAACAAAATAACTGTTGTTTCAACAGCATATTCTGCAAAAAAAGAATCTCAATTGATTTTATACTTGCCTCTTTCCATTAATCAAAATGCAACAATAAATTTTGGAATAGAAAAACCTAACAAATAAAATGAAAAACCTTAAGACTAACAAAAAAGGGCATTATTTTGCAATTGGCCTGTTTTTGACTTTTTTAGTCATTTCTATCTATGTTATTGTAGTTTTTTCTAATGAGCAAAAGAAAAATTTAGTCAGCATAGAGATTCCACAGAAAGTTCAGGAGCTCAATCTAAACAAAACAACAGATCAAATTTATACGACAGACCATTCTTTTATCTCACTTCAGCAGACATTTCAGCAAATAGCCTTAAAAGCCGCGGTTTTTGATGATTCTTGCGAGATATATAACAATCATGTTATTTGGAATGATAATTGCAACCCAAAAATAGAACAAATAAATGGAAAGTTTATTGAATTTCTGAAAATTTCTCCAGATTACAAGCCAATATTGGATAATCAAATCTTGAAAATGAATGCAGATACTAAAAATCTGACATTTTATGGCAATGAAGGAGATTTTGAATTGAATTATTCCTACAATCCAAGTTTTTCAATCAATCTGACAGAAATCAGAATTAACTTTACTGATTTTCCAGAAATTTATTCAAAAATCAATTCAAAAATAAATGAATGCAAATCAAAAGATGATATTCTGAACTGCATTTCAATGAATTCAGACAGATGGATAGTTTCTGACAAATCTATTAGCTCGGGTTATCTACTTTTGAATTTTTCAACAACAAGAAATTATCTTTTTGCTGATGTTAGTTCTATCAGGTATGCCCCGATTTTTATGGCTGTTGCATTGAAAATAAACTAATCATATAACTTATAGGAATTGTTTTTTGCAGTGACAGAAACTTTATAAATTGTTTATGGTTTTTTACAGTATGATTCAGGCAAATTATGATCAGCTTCTCGAAAGAATTTCTAGACTTTCCTCACTTACAAAAGAAGAGCTTGAAAGAAGAATTGACGCAAAAAGGGCAAAACTATCTGGACTTATCAGCAAAGAAGGCGCTGCACAGATTGTTGCGGCAGAATTAGGTGTTAATTTTGAAAATCAAAGAATGAAAATTTCTGAGCTCCTTATGGGCTTAAGAAAAGCAAACGTGCTTGGAAAAATTCTGAAGATAGAGCCAGTAAGAAATTTCAAAAAAGGAGAACGCGAAGGGAAAATCGGAGTTTTAAGAGTCGCAGATGAAACAGGAAGCATACGCGTTGTTCTTTGGGACACAAATCATATTTCATTAATTGAAAAAAAAGAGATTGGGGAAGGAGATGTCGTTGAAATAAATGCTGCTTCTGTGCGGGGCTTGGGAGAAAAGGAGCTTCATCTGAGCTCAACCTCAAATATTTCAAAGAGTGATGTAAAACTCACCATTTCTGAATCTGCTTTAAACCAAATGCTTTCTCAATTAAATGATGGTATTCAAAAACCAATTGCCGAAGCTCAAATAAATGAACGGATAAGAGCAAATGCAACCTTAATCAGATTTTTTGAACCAAGATTCTTTACAACTTGCCCTGAATGCAATATTAAGATTGTACAGCAAGGCGAGCATTTTTATTGTTCAACACACGGAAATGTAATCCCACAGTATAAGGCAATAATGACTGTTGTTTTTGATGATGGAACTGACAACATTCGCTCAGTTCTTTTTGATGATGCAATTTCTCAATTATTGAATATAGAAAAAGGAGATATTTCAAAATTAAAGGATTCTGCTTTTTTGACTCAAAAAAAATTAGAACTTTTGGGAAAAGATTTTTTTGTCTCTGGCCGTGTGCGACTAAACAAGCTTTTTAATGATCCAGAAATGATAATCTCAGATTTGCAGGAAGCAAATCCAGATGAACTGATTAAACAACTATCTGCATGATTAATGGAAAATGATGCATCGAACCCATTTAGTTTTTGCATTGCTTGTTGCACTGATAATTCTCCCCTTTATCCAAGATAAACTTCTTTTCACAGTTTTATTTTTTGCAGCAACAATTTTGCCAGACATAGATTCTGCAACATCATTCATAACTAAAAAAACGAACAAAATAGACCCTGCGCCTGATTTAAGCATCTCAAAGCATAGAGGAATATTCCATAGCATGACTTTTTGCCTTGCGCTCTCACTTCCCTTTCTATTTTTTATTCCAAGCATTGCACTTCCAATTTTCTTTGGATACACTCTTCATTTAATGCTTGATTCTTTTACAATTGATGGAGTCAGATTCTGGTGGCCTTCTAAAAAATCAAGTCAAGGACCAGTAAGAACTGGAAGCATCATGGAAAATGTTTTGTTTATAATAGTAATCTTCATATGCATAATCCTAATCTTGCCGCTGAAAATCCTTTCTAAATTATTTTGATTGAGGAATAAAACAAAGTAGTTGATTTTTTGTATATTTCAAATTGAAATAATGTTTATAAACAAACCCAAGTTCTTGGGTTTATGGCTGAGAAAGAAACCAAGAAAGCTGAAGATTCTCTTTCAAAAGAATACAAGATTACTGATCTGCCCGGAGTGGGGCCAGCTATTGCCGCAAAATTAGAGGCTGCAGGCATGACTGATTTAATGAGCATTGCTGTTTTAACGCCTTCTGATTTAAGCCATGTTTCTGATTTAAGCGAAAATATCGCGAGAAAGGCAATTATTGCTGCAAGAAAAATGCTTAATCTTGCATTTCAAGATGCTTCTGAATTTGAGAAAAAAAGACAGGCAATTTTATGCATCACAACGGGCAGCAAAAATTTGGATAATCTTCTGGGTGGGAGAGGGGTTGAAACAAAGGCTATTACAGAAGCCTACGGCGCGTTTGGAAGCGGAAAAACACAATTAGCTCATGCGCTTGCTGTAAATGTTCAATTGCCAAAAGAAAGAGGAGGAGCAGAGGGTAAAGCAGTTTATATTGATACAGAAGGGACTTTCAGGCCTGAGAGAATCAGGCAAATGTCAGAAGGAATTGGCGCTGATCCTGCATTGGCACTAAAAAATGTTTTTGTCGCAAGAGCATTTAACAGCGACCATCAAATACTTCTTCTTGACAAAGTAGGAGAATTAATCAGAAATGGCGAGCCAATAAGGATTGTTATTATTGACAGTTTGACTGCGCATTTCCGGGCGGAATTTGCAGGAAGAGGAATGCTTGCAGACAGGCAGCAAAAAATCAACAGATATCTGCATAACTTAATGAGGATGGCAGAGCAGTTCAATCTTGCTGTTTATGTGACAAATCAGGTGATGGCCGATCCTGCAATGATGTTCGGAGATCCTACTCGAGCAATTGGCGGGCATATTGTTGGCCATGCATCAACTTACAGAATTTATTTGAGAAAAAGCAAAAAAGATTCACGTGTTGCAAAACTCATTGACAGTCCAAACCTGCCTGAGAATGAAACTGTTTTCTTTGTCACAAAAGGCGGCCTGGTTGACAACGAGCCTAAAGAATAAGATTTAAAGCCCACAAGTTTTTCTTTTTGTATCAGCTTAGTTGCCCCTATAGTTCAACGGATAGAATACGACCTTGCGGAGGTTGTGATCGGAGTTCGAATCTTCGTAGGGGCATTTGGCATTTGTTGATAAGAAACTTTATAAACAATCTTCATCAAATTCTTATGAAAATGAAATGCTTATCATGCAAAGAAATGATTGAAAAAAACGGCTCAAAATTTCC
>Ga0066636_10000723_pt1 | contig 19117 bp, 17 predicted proteins | sample CryGeyCG2014_080_2_FD_62736 | JGI IMG/M metagenome (GOLD analysis project Ga0066636, IMG submission 62736) | Groundwater microbial communities from aquifer - Crystal Geyser CG07_land_8/20/14_0.80 | ecosystem: Environmental > Aquatic > Deep subsurface > Groundwater | place: USA: Utah: Grand...
TGATAGCCTTGTCGCCCAATGACTCAATGACTAATGACCAATGACCTAATAACCCAGTTTAATCAGAAAAAAAATGAAAGATAAAGATAAGACAAAAGAACAGCTTGTAAAAGAGCTGAAAGAAATACGCCAGCGGATTGTTGAACTGGAAAAGTCAGAGGTCAGATACAAACGGCTAGAGGAGGAATTGGAGTTTGAGCGACGTCAATTGAAATCCATATTTGATGGAATTGATGAAATTGTGTATGTTGCTGACCCAGAGACCTATGAGGTTCTATATATTAACCAGCCTCTCCGCAATTCCTTTGGTGATGTAGTGGGTCAGAAGTGTTTCAAGGCATTTCAAAATCTGGATGCCCCCTGTCCATTCTGCACCAATGATAAGATATTTGGAAAAAACATAGGAAAGACATATATCTGGGAGTGGCAAAATATGATTAACAAAAGGTGGTATCGTTGTATAGATCGGGCAATTCGTTGGCCTGATGGTAGATGGATTCGCTATGAGATGGCTATTGATATTACAGATAGTAAACGGATGAGTAAGGAGTTGAAAGAGCGTCGGATGTACTTGGAGAATATAATGAAGTATCTCCCTGATGCTGTTATCACACAGGATGCCGAAGGCAAGGTTTTGGAATGGAATCCTGAAGCAGAGAGGTTGTTTGGGTATACATCCAAGGAGGCGATCGGTAAAGAACTTGACGACCTTGTCGCATCACCTGACCCCGATAAATTCAGGGAGGCAACTGGTATTACACAGCAGATTCTTGCTGGAAAGCCCATTTTCCCTGAGGAGGTAGTTCGCTATCGGAAGGATGGCACACCTGTGGATGTTGTCCTTTCGGCATCGCCTATTATCTCAAAGGGCAAAGTGATAGGCGTAGTCGCAGTATATAGAGATATTGCAGAGTCTAAACGGCTGGAAAGAGAGCTAAAAGAGCGTCGACTGTATCTTGAGAGCGTGATGGACAGCACTCCAGATGCTATCGTCACCACCGACAATAAACACAGGATTATGGAATGGAACGCCGGCGCGGAAAGGTTCTTTGGTTACTCACGTGACGAGGTGATAGGAAAGAATCTCGATAACCTCATCACGGCCTCCAATCCCGATGCATTAAAAGAGGCTACCTCCTTGACAAAACAAATCCTGACGGAGAAGAGGGGTGTCCCACCTACCGAGACTATCCGTTATCACAAAGACGGCACACCTGTGGATGTCATTGTCTCAGGTTCCCCTATATTGCTCAGAAACAGATTAATAGGAGTTATTGCCACATACACAGACATTACCGAGCGTAAAAGGGAAGAGAAAATTAGAGAATCAATCTATAGAATTGCAGGGGCGGTTATAACCACAAAAGACATCAACGAACTCTTCAGTTTCATCCACGATATAGTCAAGGAATTGATGTCCGCCGAAAATTGTTACATCGCCCTCTATGATTCTAAGACTGATTTTATTAGTTTTCCATATTTTATTGATAAGTATGATACAACTCCACAGCCAAAGAGAGCGGGCAAGGGACTTACCGAATATGTGCTCCGTACCAAAAAGCCGCTCCTGGTCACACCTAAAGGGGTTTTAAGGTTACGCAAAGAAGGCAAGATAGAAATAATTGGAGCGACCTCGGTGAGCTATTTGGGTGTTCCCCTGATGATAGAGAATCAGGTGATAGGCATGATCGCTGTTCAGAGCTATGTAGAAGGGATTAAATACACAGAAGAGGATAAAAATATTCTTCAGTATGTCTCCTCCCAGATAGGCCAGGCTATAAGATACAAACGGGCAGAGGAGGGGCTGCGTGAGCAGATGAGTGAGCTTCAAGCCTTTCATCGGGTAACTTTGGGACGAGAGGGGCGAATTATTGAACTTAAGCACGAAGTAAACAAACTGTTGGAAAAACTAGGCAGGAAGAAGCAATTCAAGGTGTGAATCGCAGATTGGTCATTGGGTTATTAGGTAATTGGGTAATTAACAATTGACAATTGAAGATTGTAGATTGTGGGCGAATGACAATTCGCCCCTACGGGATTGTTCACCACAAAGGCACAAAGGCACAAAGGCACGAAGATTTTAGATTACAGATTTTAGATTGTAGGAGGGAAAAGGAAAAAGGTTAAAGGATAAACTACAGAATTTTTCACCACAAAGTTCACAAAGATTGTTAATTTTCGATTGACGATTGACTGTTGAAGATTAGGGACAAGTAAAAAGTGAAAAGGTAAAAGTAAAAAGTAAATTATTGTGAATTGCGGATTGATGATTGACAACAATTGACTATTAGAATAAATCAAAAATAGAAAATCTAAAATTGAAAATTAAAGGGCAATTGAAAATCGTAAATTAAGACGGGAGGTTTTTCCTATGAGAAAGTCCAAGAATCAATTATCTATATTGCTTTTTACTATAGTAGCCTGTGTCATCCTGGCTTTTTATGTCGGCTTTATCAGGGGCGAAGAAATAGTCTATACTCATTTTTTCTATATTCCAATTATTTTAGCTGGCGTGTGGTATTATAGGAAGGCTATTTACCCCGCACTTTTTCTCAGCATCGTCCATATTCTTGCAACGCATTTTTCTCTTCGTGTTGTTACAATAAACAATTTTTCAAGATGCGCTATGCTTATAGCTGTGGCGTATGTTATCGGACTCATCAGCGAGAAGCGAGCCAAAGGAGAGGACAAACTGCGGGAGACTCGCGATTACCTGGAAAAACTAATCAACTATGCCAACGCTCCCATCATCGTCTGGGATACTGAATTCAGAATCAGACAGTTCAACCATGCCTTCGAACATCTATCGGGCTATACAGCCAACGAGGTCATCGGGAAAGAACTCAGTATGCTTTTCCCTGAAGCAAGCCGAGACGAATCAATGAGGAAGATCCAACACACCATGGAAAATGAACACTGGGAATGTGAGGAAATCCCGATTCTTCACAAAAATGGAGATATTAAGATGGCACTCTGGACCTCAGCAAACATCTATGGAGAGGACGGCACAACTCTTTTATCTACCATTGCCCAGGGCACAGACATCACCAAGCGCAGGCAGGCGGAGGAGGCACTTGCCAAATCCAAAGCCTACACCGAATCCATCATAAAGAACTTTTTAGATACCCTCATCGTTGTTGACACCGAAGCGAAGATCCAGACCGTGAACCCAGAAACCTGCCGTCTATTAGGCTACACAGAAAAAGAACTTATCGGGTGGCCTGTAAGTATAATTTTTGCAGAAGAAGAAGAAGAAGAAGAAGAAGAAGAAGAAGAAGAAGTTCGGCGGTTGTTTCAATTTTTCCGTGAACCTAAAAAGACAAAAGCACTTCACCCACAAGATACCATCCGTAATCGTGAACTCACTTACAAAACTAAAAATGGACGACTCATTCCAATGTCGTTTAACGCCAGTACGCTAACCGATGAAGCAGGTAATGTCACAGGTGTGGTGGCGGGAGCGAAGGATATCACAGAAATAAAGCAGGTGGAGGAGGCGCGACGGAAAAGCGAAGAGCATCATAGAAAAGCTATAGAAGATATATTCAAATTTATACCCGAAGGTCTATTAGTTTTCTCAAATAAGTTAAACTTATTAAAAGAAAATAAAGCCTTTCGGGACATTGTCCAAAGATACGCATCTATGCTAAACTATACGGAAAAAAAACTCACGGAAATAATCATTGAACAGGTGAAAAATAGAATAATCAACGAGGATTACACAGAAATCAGGATTTCTAAAAAGCAGGGATGAAGAAGCAAAAAATAGGCAAAATAATTTTTACTAAAGTATTGGAGATGCCCTTAACAAAGTATCTTGCCTATATTGGAAAAACAACAACGGGATTGACAGAGCCTTTAGTAACTCATAAGTTTGTCAAAAAGAAATTATTCTATGCTAAAATAATAATTAAAGATGGAACTCTGCATTTTGAGATTCCAGATAAGCGTTTTAAGAGTATTTATTCGACTCAAAATTGTACTGGAAATAAAATAATATGTTCATTGAAATGGATCAATACCAGGAATAGATTTTCTTTGCATATTTTAAAAAGTCTTCTTCATTACCAGAGTAAATATTGGTCTTCTGGCAGAGAGGCAGACTTAAAACCATTAACCTTAAAATGGTTTTTATCCTTATATCCTTTACAATATCTTGATCAAACCCGACTTTCAAGGTTGATTTCAAATTTACTGGTTATGAGTCCTCAAAGTCAGCTCATTAATCTTAGGAATGTATTTATATCAAAAAAAAGTATTATGCGTTTCTCATTAGAGAAATAGTTGACAATAATAAAAATGCCTTGAAAGACAGGGATATTCAATATCTATTGGCTCAAAAAGAGGTACATTTATCCCTTAGAACAATATGTAATTGCAGAAAATTACTTAATATTCCCAACTATAGAGAAAAAGCCGCTTATTATGGAAAGGAGGTAACTTTTAGCGATTACATACTGTTATCAAAAAAATATTTCACTAAAATTCCGACTGAAGCCGGAGTTTATGAACTCTCCATTTCGTCAAAAATTGATTACCTGAATTGCAGGAGTAATGTTATATACATTGGTTCTTCCAAAAACCTGCGTAAGCGAACAGCAAACTATACGGGTAATAAGCTAAAAAACAAGCGCTTGAGGAAATTTATCAGTAACTATGATGTATTTGTGCGTTTTTATTTAACAGAAAGTTACAGCTTGATTGAAAGAAGCCTTCTTAAAAGTTTTGCAAACAATTATGGCGGGTTACCGACAGCTAATAGCATAGGAGGATAATTATGGAAGAGGAACAAAAAGATATAGAAGAGCTTATTTTACAATTTGATATGGCAAGAATGGTTTTTGCAGAAGAAGAAGAAGAAGAAGAAGAAGAAGAAGAAGAAGCCCGTATTGTTGTATCCCTCACTGACATTACTGATCGTAAAAGAGCGGAAGAGGAGTTGAAAAAGCGATTGGATCAACTTGAGGTTTATTATAAGGCTACCATGGGACGAGAGGGTCGTATCATTGAACTAAAACAAGAGGTGAATGCGTTGTTAGAAGAACTTGACAGAGAGAGGAAGTATGGAGCGTGATACAATTGACGATTGACGATTTACGATTGAAAATTAAAGGGAGTTGGAGAAGAGGTGAAAGATAAGGATAAGACAAAAAAGCAACTTATAAATGAGTTGATGGAGTTACATCAGCGAATTGCTGAGCTGGAAAAATCAGAAGCCAGGTATATGCGGGCAGAGGAAGAACTGCGGGAGAGTGAAAAGCGTTATAAAGAATTATGGTTTAATGCACCTGTTGCTTATCATACTTTGGATACCAAAGGGATTATTACTAATATAAACCAAACTGAAGCAAAAATGCTTGGATATACAACAGAAGAAATGGTGGGTAAATCTATCTTTGAATTTATTCTACCAGAGCAACGAACAGAGGCAAGAAAAAGGTTTCGGCACAAGATCTCCGGTCAGTATATCCCAAAGGCAGAAAATAGGATATATGTTAGAAGGGATGGCTCAAAGGTTTATGTTTCTATTGATGATGTATTGGAACGAGATACCAAAGGAGAAGTTGTTGGTACCAGAACTACTATGGTTGATATTACCGAGCATAAGCAGGTGGAAGAAGAACTAAAGAGGAAAACGGAACAACTCATTTCCAGCCAGGAGGAACTTAAAAGATTCTTTGCAGAATCAGAGGAATCCAGAAAATCATTACTGAGTATTTTGGAAGATGTTACTGAAACACAGAATGCTTTGCAAAAATCTGAAAAAAGATTTCGGGACATTGTTGTCAACACAGGGGACTGGATCTGGGAGACAGATGAAAAGGGACGCTACACCTACTGCAGCCCCGTCGTTAGACAGGTTCTGGGTTATGAGTATAATGAAGTGCTCGGAAAATACTTCTACGACTTTTTCCATCCTGATGAGCGTGAAGAATTAAAAAAGGCTGCATTTGAAGTCTTTAAAAAGAAAGAACCATTTAAGAACTTTCTAAATCGAAATATGCATAAGGACGGACGTACAATCATTCTTGAAACGAGTGGTATTCCAATGCTTGATGATAAGGGAAATTTACTTGGATACAGAGGCGTTGATAGGGACATTACAGAACGCAAGAAAATGGAAGAAGAAATCCTGAATGCCCAGAAACTTGAATCACTTGGTTTGCTTGCTGGAGGTATAGCGCACGATTTCAACAACATTCTAACAGCAATTCTGGGCAATATTTCCCTTGTAAAGATGTATGCAAAACCTAAAGAAGAGGTTTTTGAAATATTAACAGAGGCGGAAAAAGCATCTTTACGTGCAAAGGATTTAACCCGGCAATTACTTACCTTTTCCAGGGGTGGAGCGCCCATTAAGAAGACTACTTCTATTCTGGAATTACTGAAGGACACAGTGCTATTTGCCCTGACAGGTTCCAATGTCAAGTGTGAATTTTCTATTGACAAGGATCTATGGTTAGTAGATGTTGATGAAGGGCAGATCAGCCAGGTCATCGACAATTTGATTCTCAATGCTGTGCAGGCAATGCCAGAGGGAGGCACAGTAAAAGTTAAGGCGGAGAATATTATTGCAAGGAAAGAACAAGTTTTACCCTCACAAAAGGGTAAATATATAAAGATTTCCATCAAAGACCAAGGTGTTGGCATACCGAAAGAGCATCTTCCAAGGATATTTGACCCATATTTTACCACAAAACAGAAGGGGAGTGGTCTGGGGCTTGCTACCGCCTATTCCATAATCCAAAAGCATAATGGATATATTACTGTAGAATCTGAACTGGGGGTTGAAACGACTTTCTATATTTATCTGCCTATTTCTGAGAAACAGATCACAATTGGTAAGCGAGAAACGAAAGAACTGATTAAAGGGGAAGGGAAAATACTGTTGATGGATGACGAGGATGTTGTCATTAAAGTTGGCGGTAGGTTACTGAGGCATCTGGGATATAAGGCGGAGTTTGCCCAAGATGGCGCAGAGGCGATTGAACTGTATAAAAAGGCTAAAGAATCCGGGCAACCCTTTAACGCCGTGATACTGGATTTGGTTGTTCCGGGTGCTATGGGAGGTAAGGAAGCCGTTAAGAAACTTATAAAGGTTGATTCTGAGGTTAAAGCAATTGTTTCCAGTGGATATTCCAATGACCCTGTGATGGCTGAGTATGGAAAGTATGGCTTTAGTGGGGTCATTACAAAACCGTATAAAATAGAGGAACTTGGTCAGGTGTTATATAGGGTAATAAAGGGAACTATAAAGCACATAAAATAGTAATTAAATTTAGCCTTATCTCTAAACCTTCCTTTCTGTCTTTTTATATTCGCAGAATTCTACGAAGTGCTCGCGTAAGTGCAGGAGTCTTACCGTCTGTCTTCTCTGTTTGTACCGTGATTTTTTTAAAATTAGTTGCAAATTTTTCTTGATTGCATAGGAAGGTATAGAACACGAATATCACGAATTAACAAATTGCACGAATTTCTTTTAATTTTTTCTTTTCGAGATGTTTTTATATTGCCTATCTACCGACAAGTAGATTTGTGTGCATTCGATTAATTCGTGCAATTTGTGGTATTTTTTTCTTGACAAAACGCAAATTTTGTGATATAATATACCGCTGTAAAAATTACATAAAAGACATAAGACAAGAGACATAAGACTTAAGACAGAAAACCTAAGACAAAGAGATAAAAGATATTTCTCTTTCAATCTCTTATCTACCTGTCGGTAGACAGGATATCCCTGTTTAAAAAAATAAATTAACAGGGATTGCCCGCCTGCCGGCAGGCAGGGAAGAGAACTTAAGAGATAAAGAATTTGTAGGCACAAATTCAATTTGTGCTAATACCTGCCTATTGATAGGCAGAGCTGCGCAGTTTGAAACTATGTCTACAAAAATTATCTGCACGATTTGAAATCCTGACTGCCGTCAGGCAGGCGTGCCTACAAGATTCAGCTGTGTTGATTTGCGTTAATCTGCGGTTTAAAAACCTGTTGAAAAGAGAAGTTGACAGGGATTGGGAGAGAATAGTGGTTTGAATCAATGTAATCAGGTATAATGAACATTATACCAAGGAGGTAGTTATGAAGATACAGCCAATTGGGAGAAGAGTGCTCGTTGAGCGCCTAGAACCAGAAGAGATTAAAAAAGGAGGGATAATAATCCCTGATACAGCAAAAGAAAAGCCTCAGCAGGGTAAAGTAATTGCAGTTGCTAAACCGGGTAAGGATGAAGAACCGATACAGGTAAAGAAAGGAGATAAGATATTATTTGGCAAATATGCAGGCACAGAGATAGAGATGGATGGTAAGGAGTATCTTATGATGCAGGAGGACGATATTCTTGGTATAATAAAAGAATAATTATGAAGCCACAGATTACACAGATTTATTAAGTCCATAAAAATTCGTGCAATCCGTATCTGTGAGATCCCTGCCTGCGGCAGGCAGGAGTGGCTAAGAAGGAGGTGTAATTATGGCAGCGAAAGAGATAATTTATAGTGAGGAAGCGAGAGCAAAGATAAGGAATGGTGTTGAAAAATTGACAAATGCGGTCAAGGCGACATTGGGCCCGAAAGGAAGAAATGTAGGTCTGGAGAAGAAGTTTGGTGCTCCAACGGTTACAAAGGACGGTGTTACTGTTGCCAAGGAGATAGAACTTGAGGATCCATTTGAGAATATGGGAGCACAGATGGTGCGTGAGGTGGCTTCAAAGACATCCGATGTAGCCGGAGATGGAACCACAACCGCCACAGTGCTTGCTTGGGCAATGTATAAAGAGGGAATAAAGAATGTTGTTGCTGGAGCAAATCCAATGGCATTAAAGAGGGGTATAGAAAAGGCAGTAGTGAAGGTTGTAAAGGAACTGAAGGAAATATCTACCCCCGCATCTGGAAGGACCGAAATTGCTCAGGTCGGTAGGATCTCAGCAAACAACGATGAGGAGATAGGGAATATAATTGCAGATGCTATGGATAGAGCAGGTAAAGATGGTGTTATCACAGTTGAAGAAGGAAAAGGCGTTGGCTTTGAACTTGACCTCGTTGAGGGAATGCAATTTGATAGAGGTTATATATCTCCTTATTTTGTAACAAATCCCGAGAAGATGGAGGCAGTTCTTGAAGAACCATATATCCTTATACACGACAAGAAGATCTCAGCAATGAAGGATTTCTTGCCAGCATTAGAGAAGGTAGCGCAGTCGGGCAAACCACTACTTGTGATAGCAGAGGATTTAGAAGGAGAAGCACTTGCTACGCTGGTCGTCAACAAGATCAGAGGAACACTTCAGTGCTGTGCGGTGAAGGCACCGGGATACGGTGATAGGAGAAAGGAAATGCTGGAAGATATTGCAGTTCTTACAGGTGGAAAGGTCATCTCCGAAGAGAAGGGAATGAAACTTGAGGCAACAAGGCTGGAAGATCTTGGAAGGGCAAAAAAGATAAGAATTGACAAAGAGAATACAACAATAGTAGAAGGACTTGGTTCAAAGGCAGATATACAGGCGAGGATGTCGCAGATAAAGTTGCAAATAGAAGAGACAAAGTCCGATTATGATAAAGAAAAACTTCAGGAGAGGCTTGCTAGACTCGCTGGTGGTGTTGCTGTAATAAATGTCGGTGCGGCTACAGAGGTTGAGATGAAGGAGAAGAAGACAAGGGTTGAGGATGCACTTCACGCAACCAAAGCAGCAGTAGAGGAAGGCACTGTTCCTGGTGGAGGCGTAGCATATTTGAGATGTATTCCAAAATTTGAAGAGTTGGAATGTGAGGGTGACGAGGCGATAGGAGTGAATATTGTGAAACGTGCACTTGAGGAACCTGCAAGGCAGCTGATTGCAAACGCCGGGGAGGAGCCATCTGTAATCCTGGATAGAATAAAGAAAGACAAAAACAAGAACTTCGGATTTGATGTTGAGAAGTGCGAGTTCACTGATATGGTCAAGGGAGGAATTATAGATCCCACAAAGGTGACGAGGATTGCCCTGCAGAATGCAGCGTCCGTTGCTTCACTTCTCGTTACAACAGAGGCTATGGTGGCCGAAAAGAAAGAAAAGGAACAGGCACCGCTTGCAATGCCCCCTGGTGGCATGGGCGGATACGGATATTAAGAATATACTATTTGGTGGGTGTGTAGCAAAACTGCCACACACCCATAGAAGGAGATTGGATTATATGCCTACTTATGAGTATGAATGCATTCACTGTGGATACAGGTTTGAGCGATTTCACGGGATGAGTGAAAAGGTAGAGATTCTTTGTCCTTTGTGTGGGAAAAAGGCAAGAAGATGTATTACAAGTGTAGGCGGTTTTATATTGAAGGGTTCGGGCTTCTACCAGACCGATTATAAAAATAAGAAAGAGAAAAAGAGAACAGAGGAAGAGAAAAAGTAGGTAATTCGGTTTTCAATATGTAATGTTTGTATATTTACCTGGCTACAGGACAAGACTGTTACTATATGCACATAGGATACTTAAGACAAGGAAGATAGATATTCCTGTTATTTCTGTTGGAAATATAAATTTTGGGGGGTCTGGGAAGACCCCCTTTACTATATATCTATACAATCTCATACAGAAACCTGCCTGCGTATTGAAGAGGCCTTACAGGGATGAGACACTTCTCTATGAGAGGTATAATATTCCCGTATTTGAGGGAAAAAATCGCTTGAAATTTGCCCTCCCTGCGAGGGAGTTAGGATATGAGGCAGTCCTACTGGATGACGGCTTCCAGTACTTGAGAATACAGAAAGCGCTTGATATTGTGCTTATAAACGCAAGAAGTGGTATAAGCGGGTTTCTGAGAGAGCCTCCATCAGGTCTCAAAAGGAGTGACATAGTTGTGATAACAAGCCCGACAGAGGGATTTGACACGAGCAGGTTAAAACATAGTTTATCAAAGCTGGTCAAAGATAAACCTATTATTGAGGCATTTTATAAGCCCGTTTCATTTGTTGATACAAGGCGTAACGAAAAACCTGCCTCATATTTTGCGGGAGAGAATGTTATACTTCTGTCAGCAATAGCAGACCCTATCTCATTTGAATACACTGCAAGAGATGCTGGTGTAAGACCCTTCTTTCATATAAGATATATAGACCATCACGAATATAATTTAAAAGATATTATAAAAATCAAAAAGAGGGCTCATCTTTCCATAATAACCACCGAAAAAGATATGGTGAAACTTGAAAGACTGCATCCTGATATTGATATATACGCATTAAAGGTTAGATTAGAACTAAAGGAGCAAGAAGTGCTTGGTGAGAAGATTCAGGCCGTGTTCTGAATTCCCAATCTTACAGTGCACTTTTATTTATCTTCTTAATTGTTTGTTATGCTGTATAAAGACGCTGGCGTAAATGTAGAGAAGAAGGAATCTCTGCTATCATATGTAAAGAAGTTTTCAGGTGAGATAGGTAGATTTGGAGGAAGGTTTCCACTCGGCAAAAAGACGCTCGTTGCATCTGTTGATGGCGTTGGCACCAAACTGCTTATTGCCCTTTCGCTTCAAAAACATGATACGGTTGGAGAAGACCTTGTCAATCACTGTGTAAATGATATTCTCTGTGAGGGGGCAAAACCACTCTTCTTTATGGATTATATAGGTGTAGGCAAACTGAACGAGGCAATATTTGAGGGTTTAATTTCCGGAATAGTAAATGGCTGCAAGAAGAACGGTATTGTTCTTCTCGGAGGAGAGACCGCTGAACTCCCTTCTTTCTATACAGGCAACAGATACGACCTCGTTGGGTTTATTGTTGGTATGACGGATGAAAGAATGGCAGGAGATGATATAAGAGAAGGCGATGTGCTTGTAGGATTGCCTTCAAATGGACTTCATACCAATGGATACTCACTTGTAAGAAAGATTATTAAGGAGAAAAAACTATCTCTTGATAGGTATATATCCGAGTTTGGGCATACTTTGGGAAAGGAGCTTATGAGAGTCCACCGCTCATATCTTGGCCTTTTGTCTTGTTTTCCTCCTTTCTCGTCATCCCCTTCTCTCCCGACCATAAAGGGGATAGCGCATATAACAGGTGGCGGTTTTTATGGCAATATACCAAGAGCCGTTCCTGATGTATATGGAGTTGTTATAAAGGGGAATAGTTGGCAGGTTCCATACATATTCAAATTTATAAAAGAGATGGGCAAGGTGCCCGAAGATGAGATGTACAGGGTATTTAATATGGGGATAGGTATGGTGTTGATCGTGGATAGAAACAGAGCAGATACTATGCTGAATAGACTTGGAGAGGGCTATATAATAGGCGAAGTTACAAAGGACAGGGGTTTGGTTTTGGCATTTTAGTATTGACTTATACATTTTTTTGTGGTATAATACTTAGCAATGGTCTACAAAGAGAAGATCAAAGTTATAAACTCTCTCGGGCTTCATGCGCGCCCTGCATCCATGCTGGTGCAGGTTGCAAGCAGATATAATTCTGATATCACACTGTCCAGAGACGAAATGAAGATTAATGCAAAGAGTATTATGGGGGTGATGATGCTTGCTGCTGAAAAAGGGGCAGAGGTTGAGATAGAAGCAGTGGGAGATGATGCTAAAGAGGCGGTGGCTGCCATCAGAGAACTTTTTATCCGTAAATTTGATGAAGAATGAAAAGAAAGAGAAATAAGATATTACGAGGTATACCTGCATCTCCGGGAATTTCACTTGAAAGGGTGTTACTCCTTGAGGAAGAGGATAGTCTCATTATGGAGTATGGTGTAACTGATGTTGAAAAAGAGGTGGAGAAGTTCAAGGGGGCGGTAAAGCGTACAAAAGAAGAGATTATCGCTATTAAGGATAATCTTGAAGAGGTGACCGACCCGTATAGCGCAAAGATATTTGATGCACAGCTTCTCTTTCTTGAAGACAGAACTATAATCCAGAGGACCATACATAATATAAAGAGAAGCAAGAGAAATGCTGAGTATGTCTTTGAGCGGACTGTGCGGGATATGGCTTCATCTCTGGATAGGGAGAAGAGTGTATTCTTCAAGGATAAGTGGGGAGAGATGGGCGATGTTGTATCAAGGGTCATCAGAAATATCAGGGGAAAGAGTTCAGCAATTTATGAGGAGATAGCGAAGGAGTGTAATATTATTGCCCACTATATTCCAGCCTCTAATATGGCACTGTTACCGAGAAAACGGGTCAAAGGTATTGTAACAGAGATGGGTGGCAAGACTTCGCATACGAGTATAGTTGCAAGGGCATTTGGCATTCCAACAGTGGTAGGCGTGCAGGATATACTGAAATATGTAAGTGATAGAGATTTCATTATTGTAGATGGCACAAGAGGGATTGTGGTCATAAATCCGGATGAATCTACCCTGAAGACCTACGAGGAAAGAAATCATAGATACACAGATTATATGAATGGACTTGTGAACCTGTCGGACATTTCACCGACAACAATAGATGGCCATACGATTGAACTCTCGGCAAATATTGAGTTGCCTATAGAGATTGAGTCCGCTCGGAATCATGGAGCGAGAGGCATTGGACTTTTCAGGACAGAATTCCTGTTTATGGATGCAATTCCAACTGAAGATGAACAGTTTAAGGTGTATAAATATTGTGCCGAATCAATAAAGCCCGATTCAGTAATAATAAGAACCGTTGATATTGGTGGTGATAAGCTCTTGCAGGATGCATCACTCCATGACGCAAATCCATTTCTGGGATGGAGGGCGATAAGGGTATATATTAAAGAGAAAAAAATATTGGAGACACAGCTGAGGGCAATATTAAGAGCCTCTGTTTATGGTAATATGAAGATTATGTTTCCTCTCGTATCAGCAATAGAGGAGATAAAATTCCTAAAAGATATATTGAATAAAACGCAGAGAAAATTGAAGAAAGAGGGTATACAATATGACAAGCATATAGAAGTTGGTATTATGATAGAGGTTCCATCTGCTGCGATTCTTGCAGAGGATTTTGCAAAAGAGGTTAACTTTTTCTCTATAGGTTCAAACGACCTCACACAGTACACCCTTGCCTGTGATAGGGGAAATCCAAGGGTGGCAAATATCTTCAAGCCCTTACATCCCGCCGTCTTAAAACTTATCAAGAGCACGGTGGACGCGGGTCACTTGCAAGATATATGGGTGGGACTTTGCGGAGAATTGGGCGGTGAGACGATTGCAATACCTGTTCTCCTTGGATTAGGGCTTGATGAGTTGTCTGTATGTCCCGCATCAGTGCCAGAAGTGAAGAGCATGATAAGACATCTCACTATGGCGGAGTGCCATGAAATAGCGTCAAAGGTGCTTTCTATGTCTTCTGCCGAGGAGGTAGAAGGGTATCTCACCTCAATAATCAAGGAAAAATTTGTAGGAATAGAGGATATCCTGTTGGGTATGTGATTTGGAGAGTTCTATCTTGAAGTTAATTAGTTCTCGGTAAAAAAGGTATAAGCAAGGAGAAATGGAGAAAACAAGAAAGGGAGAGAGATTTATGGATATAGATAGGCAGAATATGAAAAGAGTCCTGAAAGATTTTCCGCAACAGGTTATAGATGCGATACGGATAGGTGAAGAGGCAAAAATTTCCCGTCTTAATTTTAACAGCATCGTATTCTGCGGTATGGGCGGTTCTGCTATTGGCGGAGATATAATGGCGAGCCTTGTTAAATCCGTTCCTGTTTCGGTCCTTCGCTCTTACGATATACCAGAATGGGTTGGAGAAGATACCCTTGCATTTGTGGTTTCTTATTCGGGTAATACCGAGGAAACCCTCTCTGCGTATAAAAAGCTCAAAAAAAGTGGAGCAGACATAATTTGTATAACGTCCGGTGGCAAACTTACAGAGGATAAACCCCCTTTAATCGTAAGGATTCCGTCTGGTTTCCAGCCACGATGTGCAATCGGCTATCTATTTTTTCCGGCATTTATGGTGTTACGAAGATTGGGTGTAGTAGATTTCGACATAGACGAGTTATTGAGTAAACTAACCGATATAAGTAGGAATCAGGATAATGAGGATAGTGTTGCGTTCACTCTTGCATCAAAATTACTGGGTAGATTTCCTATTATATATGCAGCATCGCCACTTGAACCTGTTGCAAGAAGGTGGCAGACACAATTCAATGAGAATTCAAAGGTGCTCGCACACATAAATATTTTTCCAGAACTCAACCATAACGAGATAGTGGGATTTGGAAGTCCAGAGATTGATAATGTGGTTATAATTTTGAGAGACGCAGAGTATAGTCCGAGAATAGAAAAGAGAATAGAAATAACAAAGGGTATTATCTCTCGTTATACATCAGGCATAGAGGAAGTTTATACGGAAGGAGATTCACTGCTTACAAGATTCTTCTCCCTTATGTATATTGGTGACTGGGCAAGTTACCATCTTGCAATAAAGAGAGGTGTTGACCCAACACCGGTAGAGAGAATAAAATACATGAAGAAGCAATTGGACGCGGATAGATATCGTAATTAGGTCATTAAGTAATTGGGTCATTGACCTTATGACTCAAACATATCAGCGATTATCAGTGTTAATCCCTGCCTGCGGCAGGCAGGTGCGTCCCAAAAAACGGGATATGAAACTCATACTTCCAATAGCAGGTGAGGGGACAAGACTGAGACCCCATACATATACAGTCCCAAAGGCACTAATTCAGGTGGGAGGGAAAGCCATAATCGCTCATATCCTTGATGGTATACTCTCGTCTGTTACAATAGAAGAAGTTATATTTATAGTTGGAAGACTTGGAGAGAAAGTAGAGAATTACATCAAGGAACATTATAATATAAAGGCTACATACATTGAGCAGACTGAACGTCTGGGTCTTGGGCACGCAGTGTTCCTTGCAAAGGATAGATTTAAGAGATGGGACCCCGCACTTATAGTTTATGGAGATACCATATTTAACGCAAATTTGAAGGAGGCGATAAGGGAAGTTGATGGGTGTATTGGTGTTAAGGAGGTAGAGCACCCGAGAAGATTTGGCGTCGCAGAGGTAAAAAATGGGGTTATAAAAAGACTTGTGGAGAAGCCACAGAATCCAGCATCCAATCTCGCATTAGTAGGAGTAAACTATATCAAGAACACAAAACTTCTCTTTACCTCATTAGAGTGGATGATTAAAGAGGGTAAAAAGACAAAAGGGGAATTTCAACTCACTGATGCCTTTCAGCTTATGATAGAAGAGGGTGCAAGACTTGAACCCTTTATGGTTGATGAATGGTATGACTGTGGCAAGCCTGAGACATTGCTTCTTACAAATAGATATATATTAGAGAAAAACGGGTATTATGAAGAACAGAAGGATACAGTAATTCTACCTCCTGTATATATACACCCGAGTGCAAAGGTGGCAAAATCGGTAATAGGACCCTATGTATCTATATCTGAGAATGCTCACATCATCTCTTCAATTATCAAGGATTCCATAATAGGAGAGGGTGCATATATAGAGGGATATGTTCTTGCCTCATCAGTAATAGGAGAACACGCAATCTGTAAAGGAACATTCAAACACTTGAATGTTGGAGATTCATCGAGTGTAGAAATAACGTAGTCATATTAAATATCAAAAATCAAATATCAAAAATTCAGAAAGAGCCACAGATTTCACTGATTACATAAGATTATAAGAACACAAATACCACGCCTGCCTGCGGTAGGCAGGAATTAGACAAATTGTCACGAATAAAATTTATTCGTGTAATCTGTGGTTAAAATTTTGATTTTTAATTTTTGGTATTTGAATTTACTATGAGGGGGGTGTATGTCAAATTATCACTTTTTTACATCAGAGTCGGTTACAGAGGGGCATCCAGATAAAATTTGTGACCAGATATCCGATGCTATTCTTGATGAAATAATAAGAGAGGACAAAATCGCAAGGGTTGCCTGTGAGACATTTGTCTCCGTGGGTCTTGTAGTTGTCGGGGGTGAAATAACTACACGGGTTTATGTTGATGTAAATAAACTCGTAAGGGATGTCATAAAGGAGATAGGTTACACAGATCTAAATTATGGATTTCATTACGGAACCTGTGCGGTGGTAAACACAATAGGAAGACAGTCACCTGATATTGCACGGGGAGTTGATACAGGTGGTGCAGGCGATCAGGGACTTATGGTGGGATATGCCTGTAAGGAAACTCCAGAACTTATGCCTATGCCTATAATCCTTGCGCATAAACTTGCGAGGCAACTTGCCTATGTGAGGAAGGAAAGAATAATTCCCTGGCTTGGCCCAGATGGTAAATCGCAGGTGACAGTTGAATATATTAATGGTGTGCCCAGAAGGATTGAGACAGTAGTTGTGGCATCTCAACATACCAAGGCTGTTCTTGATTCATCTGGGAGATATATGACAGAAGATGCAAAGAATGAAATCATAGAAAAGGTTATAAAAAATGCCATTCCTCAAGAACTTATAGACAAAAGAACAAAGGTATTTGTGAATCCAACAGGCAAGTTTGTTATAGGTGGACCACAGTGTGATACGGGGATGACAGGGAGAAAGATAATAGTTGATACATACGGTGGTCTTGCACTCCATGGTGGGGGAGCATTTTCGGGTAAGGACCCGACAAAAGTTGACAGATCTGCATCGTATATGGCGAGATACATTGCAAAAAATATCGTTGCAGCGGATTTTGCTGAAAGATGCGAGGTTCTGCTTGCCTATGCTATAGGGGTTGCAGAGCCAGTATCTGTTGCAATAAACACATTTGAAACAGGGAAAATTCCTGATGAAGATATTCTGAAGCGCGTGAAAAGGGTTTTTCCGCTTACACCGAAAGGCATAATAGAAAAGTTAGATCTCTTAAAGCCCATATACTACAAAACTGCCTGCTATGGCCACTTTGGGAGAGAGGAAGAAGGATTCACCTGGGAAAAGAAGGATATGGTGGATGTCCTGAAATGTAAAATGTAAGCCACAGATTACACAGATTACGTAAGATTATAAGAACACAAATACCACGCCTGCCTGCGGTAGGCAGGAATTAGACAAATTGTCACAAATAAAATTTATTCGTGTAATCCGTGGCTCGTTTTTTGATTTTTGCATTTTGATATTTGATTTTTTTGTACAGGGGGTTTTATGCGAAGGATCCTTTCGTTTGAGTTTCTCATAATAGTGATTATGGCAGGTCTGGTTGCTTGGGTGGCTATACAGAATTATACAGAGAAAGAGTTATCACTTGAGGATAGACTTATTGCAAATATGAAGATGGTGAATAGTGCAGTGGATGAATACAAAAAGCTGTCGGGCGGGATTTTACCGTCCCATCTCGACTTGCCAGTTTCAATTCTCACAGGAGACACACTTTCTCGTAAGTCCGTAACAGGCAAACTTGACCCTGCAAGAGGATTGGATATACAGGAGGACACAACCTCCCTTCTATATGGAAAAGGATTTGAAAATCCATACAACCCGAAGGCAATTGCGGTTATGACGGTTAAGGATTCCCTTGAATCCAAGCAGCCAGGTGTTGTTTACTATGTTCCCGAAGGTATAATGGGCGAAAGATGTATGAAGTGCAGATTGGTTGGCAGTGTTAGACGGGGTTTTCTGGAATTTGAACTGCACAACTACAGCGAGCAGTTCTAAAAGATATTGGACGCAGATTAACGCAGATGAAGATGGTGATTGGGTTATTGGGTTGCCAGGTTATTGGGTTAGTAATTAGGTCATTAGGTTACTGACGGAAAAGATAGGAAGGAGAGTTGAAAACAAAAGAAGTTAGATTTTCTACAGAGAAAGGCATAATAGTGAGAAAGATACTCCATCTGACAACTATACTGGCACCTATCTATTATATATCTGGCAGTAAGGCAAGCCTGATACGAGTTCTCTTTCCACTCACGGGTATCCTTATACTCGCAGAAGTCGCAAGGTTATATATAAAACCAGTGAGACGGATATTTTTAAGAATATTGGGGCCTATGCTGTGGAAGGATGAGGAAAAGGGACTTACTGCTGCCACAAGATGGTTTATTGCTGCCTCCATAGTATGCGGTTATTTTCCAAAGGACATTGCGATACTTACGCTTTTCTTTGTTGCCATATCGGATACAGCTGCGTATACTATTGGGTCATGGTTTGGAAAAAGGGAAATAGTAAAAGGAAAGACAGTGTGG
>Ga0066636_10000737_pt1 | contig 18946 bp, 19 predicted proteins | sample CryGeyCG2014_080_2_FD_62736 | JGI IMG/M metagenome (GOLD analysis project Ga0066636, IMG submission 62736) | Groundwater microbial communities from aquifer - Crystal Geyser CG07_land_8/20/14_0.80 | ecosystem: Environmental > Aquatic > Deep subsurface > Groundwater | place: USA: Utah: Grand...
GGATCGAAGCGATTCGAAAAAGCCTTCCGGAATTACCGGATGAAAAAAGGGCTCGCTTTATCGAGGCATACGGTCTTCCAGCATATGACGCCGATATCCTCACTTCCAGCAGGGAACTGGCCGACTATTTCGAAAATTGCGTCCGATCTTTCCCGCAGCCCAAGTCGGTGAGCAATTGGATCATGGGGCCGCTTCTGGGGCTCCTTGGCACCCGGGGTGTTTCAATCGAAAACAGCCCTATTTCCTATGATCACTTAGCCGAGCTGCTGGGCCTCATCGATCAGGGGGTGATCAGTCAAAAAATCGCCAAAAACGTCTTTGACGAGATGGCTGAAACCGGAGAAACTCCCAAGGCCATCGTGGAAAAACGAGGGCTGGTCCAGGTCAGTGACACCGACATTCTCGAAGCAGCGGTTCGGCGCGTCCTCGACCGATCGCCGGACGAAGTCAGTGCGTACCGGGACGGAAAAGTCAAACTATTCGGCTACTTTATCGGACAGATCATGAAAGAAACCCGAGGAAAGGCCAATCCCAAGCTGGTCAATGAAATCTTAGAAAAATGGCTTTCCGGATAACAATCGGCTTTTTGCCCGGATCGTATTCCAGATGATCGAATTTAAAAGGAGCACTTATTCATGAACCCAAAACAGCATCGGATCCCCTTTTTTATTTTAATATCTCTTTTCACGGCAACCTGTTTTGCGGCAAGAATTTCGGCGGCAACCCCCCTTCGGGTGGCCATCCTCCCATTTCAGATCAACGCTCCGTCCGAGCTTTCGTATCTCAAACACGGGATTGCCGACATGCTGGCCTCCCGCCTGACCTGGGAAGACAAGGTCGTGGTTTTTCGGGAAGATGATCCGGCAAGAGAAACACCAATAGGTCCGATCAGCGAAAAAGCGGCTCGGGAGATGGGTGCCGCCCTTCAGGCAAATTTGGTCTTTTTTGGAAGCCTCACCGCACTGGGCAACAGCATCAGCATCGACATCAAGCTCGTCGATCTTTCCGGAGACAAACCGGTCCGCACCTATTTTATCCAAAGCCCCTCCCTGGACGAGGTGATCCCCAAAATCGATCTTCTATCCTCCGATATCAATGAAGAGGTCTTCGGCCGGACAGTGGCCAAGAAAGAACCGGCACCACAGGTTGCACCCCAACAGCCGAAGGACGATTCCCGCACGCATCCGGAAAAATTGGTCCAGGGCGGATTCCAGGAAAACGGCGCCGCCGGCCAAACCGATATTTTCTTGCCGGGACCCGAGGCATCCTCGAGGGCTAATTTTTGGAAAAGTTCCAATTTCGAATACCTCATCAATGGAATAACCTTAGGGGATGTCAACGGCGATAAAAAGACCGAAACCGTGGTCGTTACCCCTACCGAGGTGCGTATCTTTTCGATGGAAGCCAATCGATTCAAAGAGATTGCAAAAATCGACATGGGGCACTTCATCCACATCGTGGGTGTCGATTCAGCGGACATCAACGGAAACGGATATGCTGAAATTTTTGTGAGTGCCACAAACACCCAAAAAAACGCGGCCCAATCCTTTATCCTGGAATTCAATGGAACCCAGTATGTCCCGATATTGGAAAAGAGCCCGTGGTTTTACCGGGTAGTAGGCCAACAGACAGGAAACCCGATATTGCTGGGCCAGAAAATCAGCCTCGGTGATCCCTTTTCAGGTGACATTGTCGAAATGACCTGGAAAGACAGGAAACTTGTACAAGAAAAGACGGTATGGGACAAGGCCGGATTGAACCTGATGGGATTTTCCCTGGGAGATGTGCAAAATAACGGACAATCGCTTTATCTGGCATACGATTCTTACGATCACATCCGGCTTCTGGGATCGTCGGGTAAGGCCTTGTGGGAAGGAAGCGACAAACTGGGAGGGAGCACCCTATATTTCACTCTCTCCCAGGCGGACCCCGGTGCGGAAAACGTCCGTTATCTTCCCATGCGCACCATTATCCACGATATCGACAAAAACGGAAAGGCCGAGGTCATCGTTGCCAAAAACCACGAGATATCCGGCAGGCTTCTCGATCGCTTCAGGGTCTATACCAAATCCCAGTTCCAGTTTCTTTCCTGGGATGGTATCGGCCTTTCCCTGCTCCAGGAAACACGGACGATCTCCGGGTTTGTAAGAGACTTTTTCATCGGTGATTTCGATGGCGACGGAAAGGACGAACTGGTGGCCGCCATTGTCATTAAGGAAGGAAGCATGGCCTTTACAGAGCCTAAAAGCACCATTATTGCATACGAGATGAATGATATGCCAAAACGCTGATTCGGAATATTGATGGCTTCGTAAAAAGTCCCATCTGCTGCGTTGCACTGCATCCTTCGTCATTCCGGCGAAAGCCGGAATCCAGTGTTTTAAAGCACTTATGAAACCCCTGGGCCCCGTTTTTCAACGGGGTGACGACTTTTTACTTTGCCATCAATAATAAAACCCGGGGTGATTGCTCACCCCGGGTTTTACTTTTGTCGAACGTTAAACGATCAGGTCAAAGCTAGAAATTAATCTGAGTCTTAACGCCAAAATAGGTCAGCTTGCCTTCGTCAGCGCCGGCCCTGTTGTCCTGGTAATCGTAAATGCCGATTTCCGGAACCAAAAAGAAACCCTTGGCCGGAGAGACAGAGGCCTGGATGTAATAAACCATGGCGTCGTCATCCGACTGACCCGCCACATCGGTTTGATTGTTGACCCTCCCGATGCCGCCTTCAAAGGCCAGCATATCGCTTACCTTGAAGCCGACGGCCCCTGCACAAGCCAGAGTCGTCGTGTCTTCAACTCGATGGTTAACAAGCTGAGCACCATCCGCCCCCACGGTGGAGGCGCCGTAATCCGCGGTGTTCTGGCCGTAAGTTCCGCCGACCTTGACATAAGCCGGTCCGAAATTGAAGTTGGCCGCGACGCCGGCTACATAGGAATCCACTGAATAATCCGGGGCTTCAGCCGAATTCTCCACGTCAAAGGAATTGTATCCGCCGAATACGCCTATGGAAAACTTGTCGGCTTTGAAGTCATATCGGGCTTCGATTTTCGGCAGCGAGTTGTCCACATCGCCGCTTTTATCCCCGGCCAGACGGGCGCCTGTGGGGCGAACCAAAGCCACTTTGAATCCGGCGACCCCGAGCTGGATCATCGGTTGCCGGCCGGCGTAAAAGCCGCCCATATCCAGCAGACCGAGGTCATCGCCATAAACCTGGTTGCCGATAAACATGGTGGCCGGGGTGTAGTCCTGGCCGACTTCCAGTTCGCCCGCGCCGAAATTCCATTTTCCAGCGAGGATCCGCAGGTTGACGCCGGTGCCGTATTCGAACTGGCCGGTGATGGCGTCGGCCTTCACATTGGCTCCAATCCGGCTGTTGCCCTGTATTGTATGGGTCAAACCGTCATCACCGAGATCTGTTCCATGCGGCCCATCCAGCTCCCGATCTTCCCAGAAGGTCTTCATACGGGCGCTGCCGTAAAAGCCCCAGTCCGCCGCCGTGACCGGGACGGTAAAAGCCACGACCATCGCCGCAGCCACAAACAGTACGAACAGTTTCTTCATCTTCATTTCCTCCTTAACATGCATTCATCTTGATTAAACTTCGTGCTTTCTTCATCAGTTGCAAACGTTTTGCGTATCTTCCGTTCCCACCCCCTTTCGCCTATCCAAAAGATTAAGGACATGGAAAATATGCCACCTTATAACAATCGCGCTATACCCTGTCAAGACATTTTTTAAGTGATTGAAACCACCCGGCCGCCGGTCATGGCCGCAAGCTCTTCAGGCGTGAGACAAAACAAGGCGTTGGGCGTACCCGCCGCCGCCCAGATCTTTTCGTGCTTGAGCAGATCCGTGTCGATCAGTGTTTCCAGGAGCATTGTGTGGCCCATAGGCGGCACGCCTCCGATGACAAAGCCGGTGGTTTTACGGACGAAATCCGCGTCCGCCATCTTGACCGTTTCCCCAACGGTTTCGGACAGCTTTTTTTCATTGACCCGGTTGGCGCCGCTGACCACGACCAGATACGCTTTTTGAGTTGTTTTCCCCCTAAAGACCAGGGACTTGACGATCTGAGCAATGTGGCACCCCACGGCCTGGGCCGCTTCCGCGGCACTTCGCGTGCTTTTTTCCAGTTCCATCACGCGGCATTGGAATCCTTTGGCTAATAGAGTATCCTGAATTTTTTGCGCACCGGCACTCAGAACTTTCTCGGTCATCGGGCGTACTTCCTTTCTTTTTAACATATGTCTCGGCTTTAGAAACGATGCAGTCTACTTTCACTTCGTGCTTGCTGTCAAGCCGACTATCCGAATGCGGCCCTGCCCCACATTGACGGCTTCGTAAAAAGGTTTTATGAGCGCCATTCAAGTCTTTTCGGAAAAAGAGAGGCAAAGGGTTGAGCGTTAAAAATCTCAAGCTGTTTGAGGCACTTGTGCCGAGTTCTTGAGATTTAGCAAAACCCTTTGGATCTTCCGAAAAGACTTGCGGCGCGAGAAAAATCAGCCTTTTTACGATTTCATCAACATCGGGTCTTGAAGTTTTCCTTCTCATTGTGCAAAAGAAAAAGGAAGGGCGATCCGATTCGGAGGGGAAACCATGTCAAAGCAAAAAGCGGAAAAGGCGCCATTTTTCACGTGCCAAAGGTGCGGCACCTGTTGTGAAAAAGGCGGCCCTGCCCTTCATCAGGAAGACCGGAATCTCGTCGAATCCGGGCGGATACCGCTGAAGCATCTTTTTACCATCCGGCCCGGAGAAATCGTTCGAGATAACGTCAAGCAAACCCTCGTCCGCGCCGAAACAGATATCATTAAAATCAAGGGTAAAAAAGGTACCTGGTGCTGCATTTTTCTGGATACCGCTCAAAAAGCCTGCACCATTTACGAGGACCGACCTTTGGAATGCCGGATTTTAAATTGCAGAGAGCCGGAAGCCATGGAATCCCTCTACATTAAAAATCGACTTTCGCGACAAGATCTTCTTTCTTCCATCAAAGAGCTGTGGGATCTCATCCAGGATCATGAGCGCCGCTGTTCCCATGACACGGTGTTAAAACTATCCAATCCACACGGAGGTCGCCCTGATCCGGATGCCCAAAAACGACTTGATTTCATATTCAATTACGATGCGCACATCCGCCGTCTGGTGATCGAAAAAGGGAAAATGGACGCGGAACTCCTGGATTTTCTATTCGGAAGACCCCTGGCTGCAACTATTCCCCAGCGCTGACATGCAACCGGAGTTCAGAACATTTCATGCCCCGGTTTTCCATGACATCAGCGAGACAAGGGGCTTATTTATGATGGCTTCGTAAAAAGCTTTTGCAAGCGAGATTGGAGCATTTTTGTAAAAAAGAGATGCGAACGGCTGAGCGTTAATAATTTCAAGCTGTTTGAGGCGCTTGCGCCGAGTTCTTGAAATTTAGAGAAGCCGTGAGCATCTCCCGAAAATGATCACGAAGCGAGCAAAAATAGCTTTTTACGATTTCGTCATTTATGAAAGATCGAATCGGGCCCGGAGATGTCCTGAAAGCGCTTTCACCCGCTCAAAAGCCTTTTCAACGGTTTTTTCGCCGTCGGGATTGATCAGACAACACGTGGCCGGCGAGAGGAGACTCCTCGACAACAGCCAATTTCTCTCGATCCCCTTTCGGTCCAGCGTTTCCCAAACCTTAGTGAGGCGAATCTCCAGGCCGGCCATGTCTTCCTTCTCGAAGGGCTCCGCGTTGGTGGGAACCAGTCCCCAGACGATGACGCCTCCCCGGTCGAGGAATCGCTTGATGGAATCGGCGTACTGGGAAAAAACCTCCCCGTTTGAATAGATGTCCAAAGAGAGCACATCCAGATCCAGGTTCAACAGAAAATCCCAGTCCGGGTTTCCGCACAGGTGCACTCCTCGGGGTCTTTGAATGGTTCCAAAAAACGCCTCCATCTCCTTGAACGCCGCGGCGGCATCATATCCGGAAAGCGCGCTGAACAAAAACTGAAGTCCCGGCTCGTCGATGAACATGAAGGCATTGGGGTTCATCTGTTTCAGGCGTGCAAGCTGGGTGTTGACCCGTTTGGCCATGAACTCAAACATGAAGGGCCGGATGGTGTCATCAAAAAGAATGGGCCGGCGATTTTCGTCCAGGACGTTCATTCCGAAACTGATGGGGCCTTCAAGCTGCCCCCGTATGGCCTGACGATCCGATAGATCCCATTCCAGAAACCGGTGATATACAGTCGAGTACCGGGGACTGATATCAAAATAGCCGGGATCCTCGAAATGCGACAAGGCCTCTTCGTATTCCAGGACGAATTTTTCCATGGAAAAGGATAACGTCCGTTTCTCCATATCCAGCAGTATGCCTGGAAAATGCTCCGAAGCCTGAACGTACATGTCTTCGTAATAGTTCAGGCGCGGCAACTGGGGCCAGAAAGGGATGTCCAGGGAAAAAGCGCACTGCATCGCCCTTTCCAGGTCCGTATGCGGCATGACCGCCATGGCGGTGGTCAAGAGATTTCCGGGAATCGTCATGGGATTGCTCCTGTTATCGAGTTTTCTCTTTGAAGATAATGACCCACGACAACCATTTACCGTCCCGGACGATTTTTGATGTAATGCCCGGTCCTTTTGCCATTTCAGCGATGATTTCCGCACTTAAAAAGCGGCTTTTCATCATCGCCAGCTTTTCCATTAAAGCCAGCAGGCGGATGAGCGGCCGGGTGATGTCCGGCTCCTCGACGACCATCCGGCCGCCGTGAGAAAGGACCCGGATCAGCTCTTTGACGGCAACCGACTGGGATCGAAAATGATGCAGGGCATCTGCTGCCAACACCCGATCAAAAACACCATCGGCAAAAGGCAGCCTCTCGGCCATGGATCGCACCGGCCACATCCCTCCCCTTTTCTGTGCTCGACGGAGCATGGCCCTTGACACATCTGCAACCACCAGGTGTTTGACCCATTGTTGCAATGGAGCCGAAACCCGTCCTGTCCCTCCCCCTACATCCAGCATAGAGCCCTGCGCAGGCAAGTCCAGGAGACTGCGATAGATCTCAGGGTCAACAACAGGGATCATCCGGTCATAGATCGGGGCCAAGACTCTGAAGTGGTCGATCATGGATTTGCTCTTACGCTTTATGGCTTTTGAGCGCTCCGGAAATACGGAAAAGGGTTGTCCGGCGATGGGGAAGAAAATAGCGCATCCGGTGGGATCGAACCGCATCCAGAGCACTTTTTTTCAAGTCAACGACCAGCAGGCCCTCTCGTTTTCCGAGCCGCTTCGCCATGACGCATCCATCGGGGCCTATGGCCAGGGCCAAGCCCGGATAATCGAGGCCTTCACCGTTTCCTCCCACCGGATTGCAGGCCACGACATAAACGCCGTTGTCGAAGGCACGGGCCGGGAGGTGCCGCATCCATGACCGGTACTTGTCTTTGCTGGTCCCTCTCGGGGAGGCATGGGGGAAAAAAACGACATCGGCGCCTTTGACGGCCATGGCCGTGGAAAGCTCCGGGAAATGGGCATCATAGCAAAGCTGAATGCCAAAATTCACCCCGTGGGCTTCAAAAAGGGGTATCCGGTTTCCCCGGGAAAAAAAACCCTCTTCCGGAGGTGCGATGTGAATCTTTCGATACACACCGACCTCACCATCGCGGCGGACCACCACATGGCTGGAGTAAATCCGGCCCTTTTTCCCATTTTCCGCCATGCCGGCCAGAAGGACCATGTCTTTGCCTGCCGCCAATTCCATCAGGGTCTCGGTGATGGGTCCGGGGATTACCTCTGCAACTTTCCGGATTTCTTTTTGAATGCTGTATCCGGTCACATTCATCTCGGGAAAACAGAGAATGTCCACCCCCTCGTCCCTAGCCTTGTCTACCCAAACGGCCATACGACGAAGGGTCTTGAAAACCTGATTGACCGGCGAACGACAAACGACTGCGGCTATGCGGATATCTTTCATCCTACACGTCGAAGTGAGCCCGGATCTTGAAGACCCGGGTTGCAGGGAGATTGAGAATATCGGTGATGCCCGTCGCTTGAGAGATCTCTTTCAGCCGCTCTTGAATCTCTTCCACGGAAGGGGCGATGAAGGTGAACCACATGTTGTACGGATTGTCCCGCAGATAATTATGCGTGACTCCGGGATAGCGGTTGACCCACTCGGCAAAGGCTTTGATCCGATCCTCCGGAACCCTGGCAGCGCAAAGGGTGCTGACAAATCCGAGTTTTTCAGGGACGAAGTTTCCACCGATCCTCCGGATGATCCCATTTTCCTTGAGACGGATGATCCGTTTCAGGACTTCTTCTTCCGGCAGGTTCACATCCTTTCCGATGGATCGAAACGGACGTTTCGTAATCGGAAAATCGGATTGGATCCGGTTTAAAATCGCCTTGTCGATGGGTTCCATTCAAGCCCCGGAAGCCTTCATGAGCCTATCCCCATGAGCGAAAGATGCACCTTTCGAGTCCTGGGACCGTCGAACTCGCAGAAAAAAATCCCCTGCCATCTCCCCAAAACCAGATGCCCCTTTTCGATCATGAGCATTTCGGAGACCCCCACAAGGGTGGACCGGATGTGCGCCGGCGAATTCCCTTCCAGGTGGTGGTAGGGAATGTCTTTCGGCACCATCCTGTTGAGGGCCGCCAGGATGTCTGTACGGACGCTGGGATCCGCGTTTTCGTTGATGGTAACGGCCGCCGTGGTGTGGGGAACGAATACCAGGCAAAAGCCGCTCGTGATCCCGGATTCCTTTGTTATCCTATTGACATAAGCCTGAACCTCGCCGGTGATGTCGATCAGCTCTGTTTTTTGAGTTGTCTTGACCGTGAAGACCATCTTAACCCTCTTTGATGGCTTCGTAAAAAGTCGTCACCCCGTTGAAAAACGGGGTCCGGTGGTTTCATAAGTGCTTGAAAACACTGGATTCCGGCTTTCGCCGGAATGACGGAAAGAGAGCATTTTCGACTTTTTACTTTGCCATCCCAATTTTGAGTTTTTACGATTTCATCCTCTTTGCCCGGACATAAAAAAGGCCCTGACCAGAAGCAGGGCCTTTTAAAATTAGGGGGTTGATGAATGTGGTTTTGGAGAAACTACACGCATCCCGTCGGTTTCGGTAATCCAGCCATTTTGCATGCTCCCTTTCCGGGCCCGGACGGGAACAGTTCATAAATGTGTTTCAGTTTGAAACCGGTCACTTTGGACAGCACGCGGACCATGGGAGCGATTCCATTTTTCTTGTAGTAATCCTGGAGAACGTTGATGATTTTCCTGTGCTCTTCGGTCAGCTCTTTGATGCCCTCTACGCTTTTCACGTATTGAACCCACTCTTCACTCCAATTGTCAAAGGAATCGATAAACCCGTCTTCGTCCACTGCGAAAGTCTTTCCTTGAAATTCCACCGTTGGCATTTACAAAATCCTCCTTTTCTGATTTATTTTACTGGCTTGCCGCCTGTTGCTCATGCTAAAGATATCGTCATCTATTATCCGATCAAAATTTCCGTGTCAACACTAAAAAAATATCATCTCATTTTAGGCCTAAAACAGGTTAACAGCCTAAAATCATAATATTTTTTCACTATCCCTTCCATTTTCAGATTAATATTCCTTCGGCATGGCGCTTAATTGGGACAGGGTGAAAACCGGCCCGTCCTTGCAGACGAATTCCTTGCCGATATTGCACCGCCCGCACATGCCGATGCCGCACTTCATCCGGTTCTCCAGGGACATGATGATATGGTCATGGGAATATCCCAACTTATCCAGTACAGGCTGGGTGAACTTGATCATGATGGGAGGCCCGCAGATGATGCCATAGGTGTTTTCATCCCCCTGGGGCGCCTTCTTCTCGGTGATCGTGGGAACGAATCCCACGTTGTATTTCCAGCCGGGATCTTTGGTGGCGTCCACGGTAATGTGCATGTGGATATCGTCCCGTCGTTCCCAGGCTGCCAGTTCTTCTCGGTATAAGAGCATTCCCGGGGACCGGGCGCCGTAAATAACGTGGATCTCCTTGAATTTTAGCCGGTTGTCGGGATGAAGCATGTACACGATGGAGGACCGAAGGGTGGTAAATGCAAAACCGCCCCCGATGATGACGACATTTTTTCCTTCCATCAGCTCCCAGGGATACCAGTTTCCCAGCGGTCCCCGGATCCCCATGATATCCCCCACTTTCATGGCATGCAGGTGGTTGGTCACCAGACCCACCTTGTTTATGGTAAAAAGAATAAACCCTTTTTCAGTGGGGGAAGAGGCGATGCCGATGGGGATTTCTCCTTTGCCGGCAATCGAGAGCTCGGCAAACTGGCCGGGAGTGTAGCTAAACTTTTCTTCGTCTTCCGGGTTTAGAAAGACGAATTTGAAGGTTTTCAGATTCTTATCTTCCGTTTCGGTGATGATCTCTGCGATGCGAACCGGATAAGGCAAATATGGATTGAACACGGTTTCCTCCCTTGCCACTTCACACCGGGCAAACGGTTGACGGATCCGGGTGGGAATTCATGAGCTTGCAAACCTTACGGATATCGATGTTCACCGGACAGGATTGGATGCACCGCCCGCATCCCACACATTGAATGCCGTCGTCGTACTTGTCCACGTAATACTTGAGTTTGTGCATGAATCGCTGCCGAACCCGATGCAGCTTGGTTCCCCTCGGGTTATGTCCGGACCCGTGGAGGGTGAACAGGGGATACATGCAGCTATCCCAGTTGCGCATGCGCACACCCGAATATCCGAAACATTCATCCTGGATGTCGAAACACCAGCAGGTGGGACACACATAGGTGCAGGTGCCGCAATTGATGCAGGAAAAAGAAACATCCTCCCAGAACGGGGCGTCATAGAGGGCCACGGTGGACTGGTTTTTCAAATGGTCTGTCTCCACCGTCGATGTAATCCGGGATTCGGCGGCAGTTTTTAAGAGAGTGACGATGTCGAGGGCCGTCTTCTCATCCACGGCATTCTCCCAACCGGCGGTCTTAAGGGCCCCCTCCCCTTTTTCCGTGATCGGCCGGACCAGAAAATAGTCTCCCGCATCGACGAGAAGGGCGTCCAGACCGGCTTCATTGAAGGGTCCGCCCCCCGCGGTCGTGCAAAAACAGGTGGCACACGGCGCACCACACGCCAATCCGAAAAGGGTGAGGGATTCATAAGCGCCTACCCAGAAAGGATCCCGGTATTTGGATGCATCGAAGTTTCGTCTCACCAGAAGCAAGGCCGCCGCATCACACGGCCGGATCCCCACGACCAGCCTCGGTAGTAAATCCTTTTGGATCTCTTTGAGAATGTGGTGGTCTTCCTTGCCCTCATCCAGGGAGTATTCAAACAGGATTTCGGATTGGGGCTGCACTAAAAATTTCGGAGAAAGGTGCGTGTTAAAAAAATCAAAATCCGGCGTCTGCCCTTCATTCAGCGCTTCGAAAGCATGGGCTTTTTCCTTTTTGACCGGGCCGAGCAAGCGGTAGGCCTTGGCTAACGCACTCAAACCCCGGTTAAAATCCTTTTTTTCAATTTTGATCCATTTCATAGGCTTATCTCGACATTATCTGATAAAATCATTTGGATCCTGGGGTTTATAGGTATCCAATGGCGGCCGCTCGTCCAGGGTGAGCCCGGCTTTCCAGTTGAACAATTCCAGACAATCCTTGTTCAGTTTCTTGGTAAATTGGCGCACACGAATCCCTACGGGGCACGCCCGTTCACAGGCACCGCAGTCGGTGCACCTGCCGGCACAATGGTAAGCCCGAAGGAAATGAAACGTCATTGTGTCGGTGGGATCCACGCTCTTGCCCACCCACTGGGGTCTCGCCTCGTCCACAAAGCAGGTGGGGCAGTAACACAACGGGCAGGCATTGCGGCAGGCGTAACATCGGATGCAGTCGGCCACCAGGTTCTTGAAGAACACCCTCTTTTCTTCAGGGGGTAATTTCTCTGTTTCACGAACATCTTTGAACGGGTCGATACCGGTTTGTTCCGGAACCGGTTCGGCCACCATCTCGTCATGAATCACCGGGTTTCGGTGCAAACAGGTGGAGCAGTTGTCCTGAAGCACTTCACCCTTTTCAAATATCTTGTTGAACTTGTCTCCTTTGACCGTAATCCGGCCTTTTTCTTCCGAAACCTCCCGGATCTCACCGTCCTTTTGGGTCAGCAAGGCGATCCGGCGTTTATCCGCCATTCCGGTGCAGGGGACGCCGATGATATAGACCTGCTCCCGCCGGATCTTGTTTTCGACGATGTGGGTGACGATATTCCGGGAGTCACACCCCTTGGCTACCACGCCGATCTTTTCTTTCCGGTCATAAAGGTAATTGGCCAGGTTGATGCCGCAGTGACTGTCCCAGACAAGCAGATTTGCTTGTTCCGGCTTTTTGATGAAGCAGGGTTCGTTCATCATGGGCATGGTCCCCTTCCGAAATCCGATGACCATGTCCACTTTCCCTTCCTTCAGCAGCCGGGCGGCGATTTCCCGAATCTTTTGATTATATTCGATCATTTATGCCACCTTCGGCAATTTTTTAGCGAAATGCGTATTGGGGCCCAGGGCCCGGATCGCATCGGTGACGATCCTTGCCACGTCGACGAACTTGGTGGCCTCGGCCGAGGAGATCCAGGAAAACTGGAGCCGTCCGGGTTCGATGCCGATATGCTCCATCAACCGATGAAACAGGGCGAATTTGCGGCGGGCGTAATAATTACCATCCAGGTAATGACATTCCCCGGGATGTCACCCCGAGACCCAGACGCCGTCGGCGCCTTGCCGGAGCGCCGCCAGGAAAAACTTTGGGCTCATCCGGCCGGTGCAGGGAATGCGGATGACGCGGATGTTGGGGGGGTACATCATCCGTCCCACACCGGCCAGGTCCGCGGCTCCGTAACTGCACCAGTTGCATAAAAAAGCAACAATTTTCGGTTCCCATTCACTCATGAATCACTCTCCTGTTGATCCTGTCGTCCGGTCCGGTCCAAGGGGCTAGCTGGCTTGGTTGAGGGCGAATATTTGGGCAAAGATCTGGTCATTATCGAAACCTTTCAAGTGGATGGCGCCGCTGCGGCAGGAAGCCGCGCACAGCCCGCATCCCTTGCACAACACGGGGTTGATCTTCGCTTTTCCGGTCTGGGGCCCTTCCGCAATAAACGCCGGCGCCGAATATGGGCAGATGGAAACGCAGACCCCGCAGGAACTGCAGTATGCCGAGTTGATTTCGGCGATGTTTCCCGCCATCCGGATGGTTTTTTTCGCCAGCAACGTCACCGCCCGGGTTGAGGCGGCCTGGGCCTGGGTGATCGATTCATCCAGCGGCTTGGGTGCATGGGCCAGTCCACAGATAAAAACGCCGTCGGTGGCGCAATCCACGGGACGGAGTTTAACGTGGGCCTCCATGAAGAAGCCGTCGTTATTGAGGGTTACTTTGAACATCTGGGCCAGGGGATTGTCTTTGGGCGGCACCATGGCCGTCGCCAGGACCATCAGATCAGGCCTGACGACCATCTTCCTCCTCAGGGCCGTATCCCTGAAAACAACTTCCAGGTCCTTTCCTTTCCGTTCCACCCGGAGCCCGACACCCTCGTCGTATTTGATGAAAAGAACGCCCTTTTCACGGGCCTCACGGTAAAGGTCTTCCCGCAGTCCATAGCTCCTCATGTCCCGGTAAAGCACGATGACATCCATCTCCGGACGCAAGGCCTTGAGGGCCAAGGCATCCTTGATGGAATGGGTGCAGCAGACTTTGGAGCAATAGGGCCTCTCCGGGATGCGGGAGCCGACGCACTGAATAAAGAGAGCCGTCTTGACAGCCCCCAATGACCCATCCTTTTGGATGAGCCTTTGATCCAGCTCCAGCGACGTCAACACCCGGGGATCTTTTCCATAGAAATAGAGATCGGGCTTGTATTCGGCGGCTCCGGAGGCAATTAATGCCACGCCATGCTCCAGGATCTCTTCGGCGCCTTCCCGCTCGACGACGGTCTTGAAATTCCCCACGAATCCATCCACTTTCTTGATCTTCGCATTGAGACGGACTTCGATCTTTTCGTCGGCTGTAACCTCCTGGACAAGCTTCTTTAAAAAGGCCTGGACATTCCCCCCGTCCCAGGTCTCATGAAGCATCAGGGCCTGACCGCCCAGGCGATCCGATTGCTCGATGAGAAAGCTGTGATATCCCTGGGCCGAAAGGGCCCGGGCCGCCGTCATACCGGCCACCCCGCCTCCGATGACAAGCGCTGTCTGATTGACGGAAAGTTCCGGCTCGGCAAGCGGCTGGTGCAGCGCCACCTTGGCCACCGCCATACGCGTCAAATCCTTTGCCTTTTCCGTTGCCGCCTCAGGGGTCTTGCCGTGTACCCAGGAACACTGGTTCCGGATATTGGCCATATCAAACAGGTATTTGTTGATCCCGGCATTGGTGAGGGTCTCCTGGAAAAGTGGCTCATGGGTCTTGGGGGTACAGGCCGACACCACCACCCGGTTGAGGCCCTTTTCCTTGATGACCTTACTCATCATCTCCTGGGTGTCCTGGCTGCATGAGAACATGTTCTCTTCGGCATGGACCACGTAGGGAAGGGTCTTGGCGTATTCCACCACCTTCGGGACATCCACAACGGAGGCGATGTTGGTGCCGCACCGGCAGATGAAAACGCCGACCCGGGGAGGCTCTCCCCGGATGTCGGTCTCTTTAGGAATCTCCTTGGTCTTGGTAAGCGTCCACCGGGCATCGGTCAGGCGGCTCCCGGCGGCTCCCGCAGCCGCCGACGACTCCACCACCGAAGAAGGAATATCCATGGGCGCTTCGAACCCGCCGCAGACATAGATCCCGGGCACCGATGCCTTGATCGGTTCGAATCCCGGGGTCAGGGCAAACCCGTAACGGTCCGTCCGGATGCCCAGGCGCTCGGCCAACTGGGTGGCCTCGGGGCTCACCCCGAGCCCCACCGAGAGCACAACGATGTCGAATTCCTCCTCCATCCGTTTCCCGGCCGGATCCACATACCGGATCAAGAGGCTTCCCGTTTTATCCACCGGCATTACATGGGTGATCTTGGACTTGACAAAACGGATCCCGGACTCATCGCGGCCCCGGTTGTAAAACCGTTCGAAGTCCTTTCCATGGGTCCGGATGTCCATATAAAATATGGCCGTGTCCAAGGGGGCCTTGCTGTGATCCTTGGCCAGCATCGCCTCCTTGATGGCATACGTGCAGCAAACGGAGGAACAATATCCGCGGGCGCCGATATGCACGTCCCGGGATCCGATGCATTGCAGCCATGCGATCTTTTGGGGTTCCTTGTGATCCGAAGGACGGACCAGATGGCCTCCAAAGGGCCCGGAAGAGGACAGGATCCGCTCAAACTCAAGGCTGGTCACCACATTGGGGGACCGCCCATATCCATACACATCGTGTGTTGAGGGATCGTAGACCTGACACCCGGCGGCAAGGATGATGGATCCGACGTCCAGGTTCAGCTTCTTCTCCGGTTCATCGAACCAGATGGCGCCCGTGGGGCAAAACTTTTCACAGGCCCTGCATTTCCCTTTTTGAAAAAAAATGCAATTGTCTGCGTCTATGGCGTATTTCAGGGGAACCGCCTGGGGATATTTCACGTAGGCGGCCTTGCGTTTCCTTAGCCCCGCATCGTATTCATCGACGACTTTCTTGGGGCATTTTTCCGCGCACATGCCGCACGCGATGCATTTTTCCATGTCCACATACCGGGGATGCTGGGTGATCTGGACCTGGAAATTCCCCTCTTCTCCCGTGACCCCGGTGACTTCCGCCAGGGTCAACAACTCGATATTGATGTGCCGGCCGACCTCGACCAGTTTAGGGGAGATGATTCACATCGCGCAGTCGTTGGTGGGGAACGTCTTGTCGAGCTGAGACATGATCCCTCCGATAGAGGTGCTCCGCTCGACCAGGTAGACGTAGTATCCGGAATCGGCCGCATCGAGGGCCGCCTGCATTCCGGCAATCCCGCCACCGATCACCATGATGGAACCAATTGTTGTTTTTGCCATATTTTCACCTACTGTTGTACTAGAAAAGCGTTCACGCCGCTGATGTCTTTCACGTTTTTGGAAAGGCCCAACTCCTTAGCCGAAATCCCCATGGCCAGGCCGAGAAGTTGGGGATACAGAATCGAAGGCAGATCGGCATCGGTGCGCCCCTCGGCCTCCATCTGTTTTTGTATCCCATCGAACTGGAGCTGGCACCAGGGACAAGCGACACTGAGGAAACGAGCGCCGGAAGCCTTGGCATCGGCCAGTTTCCCCGCCGTCAGCTTCATGGACAGGTCGTCATTTACTCCCAGAAGCGGTGCGCCGCAGCATTCCAGTTTCTGAGACCAGTCGACACTTTGGGCCCCGGTGAGTTTGATCAGCTCATCTAAGATGCTGGGGGAAACCGGATCGTCGAACTGCATGACATCGCTGGGCCGCAGGGCATGACACCCGTAATGGGCGGCGATCTTCAACTCCTTGAATCCGCCCCGGATCTTCTCTTTGAGGGCGGCTTCTCCGATATCCTTGTGAAGCAGGGAAAGCAGGTGCTTCACCTGGGCCTTCCCCTGATAGGTCAACTTCTCTTTGGCCAGAAACGCATTGACCTCTTCCTTGAAGCGGTTGTCCTCTTCAAGGAGGTGGGCCGCCTTCTTCAAGGTTCCGAAACAGCACTGGCAAAGGGTCAACACATTAAGACCCTGCTGTTCCGCCAACGCCAGGTTCCTTGCGGAAAAGAGCAAAGAGGTCTTCAGGTCCGCATTTCGCATCGGATAGCCGCAGCAGGTAAATTCCCGGATGTCCACCAGGTCCACCTGAAGTTTCGCAAGGACGACCCGTGCGGCGAGCTCATACTGTTGGACCCGGGCCGGGATGTTACATCCGAGAAAAAGCGCAAATTTCATCATGGCACCCAAATTCTAACGATGGTTCATGAGCCGACGGCTGCTTCTTTAACCGCCATGTTTTTGAGTTCATAAAGGACGTCCGTCACTTTGACCCCCTGGGGGCAGTGCTCCTGGCACTGGTAGCAGGTCAGGCAATTCCAGAGCATGGGCGCACCCAGCGCCATATCTTTTAGACCCAGCCCCAGGGATCGCATGATCTGATGGGGCAAGAGCCCCAGGACTTCCTGAGGATTCTCGTAGGCCTCCACCACAGGGCACACCGTGGTGCAATTTTCACAGGAAAAGCAAAAGGCAAAGGTCGAGCCCATGGGCGTGCCGACCGCCCGGGTTTTGAAGGCCGTATCGATCGGTGTGACGGAAATTACCGCATCGGTATTCCGGACCATGGGAAATGCATTCGCCATGGCCTCCCTGGCCGCTTTCAACGGACGATCATATTCATCCCGGGGAAGCCGGTCACGGTTCAGGCTACGGAAAAGAGAAAACGGGGAAAGGGTCAAAAAAACCGGGCCGCCCTTGGCCAAAACCGCGTCCCGGACGGAAAGCCACAGTTCCCTGAGGTTGATTCCCGCCGGACACACCACCGTGCAGCGATCGCAGTTGGTGCAAAGGTAAATCCCTTCCTGGATGGCGGCCATCGCCTCTTTTGAAAGTATTCTATCGGCGGCAAAGTCCTTGAGAAACGCCATCTTCTCGGCTGGGAGCACCATCTTATTCCCCTTGGCTTCGTAGGCCACGGATACGGAACACCTCAGGCTGCATGTGCCGCAGTGCATGCAGGCATCCAGCTCCATGGCCTGCCGGGTGGCGATGTTTTCCGGCAAGGATTTTATGGGATCCATCACCGCATTGGCCAACAGACTGACGGAGCTTGAAAAAATGTGAAACATCTTGCTGAACGGCAGGTAAGCCAGCCCGAAAAAGCAGGCCAGAAAATGAATGGTCCATAGAATTGTCGTTCCGTTGACCCGGTCCAGGGCCAAAGCTATAGGGCTGATCGCCTTGGCCGCGGCGTATCCGGCAAAGGCCGATTTGTTGGGCGAATGGCACTCGGCGCAGTTGCTCTGATGGGCCTCATATCCTTGATCCAACACTTCCGCCTCAAAAGGCGCTTTCACATTGGGCGATACCGTCCCGTGCTCGGAGACCCAATAGCTTTCCAGGGCTTTGATCTCTTTTTCATCGTCCATCCCGGCGTAATCCTGCACCATGCGCGAAAATTCCGAGTAGGAGGTCATCTTGGTCCCTTCCAAAAGAAAGCCGGAAACCATAATCAACGCCACGATGGCGATGGCATAGCGGTCCATGCCGTTGGTCAGCATCCGCGGAACCTTTAAAATGAAGCGACGATAAATCGCGATCCCCACCCCGACGATCACCATCAGGCCGAAGATGTCTCTCAAGATGAAAAACGGATTTACGGTGGAATAATAGTCTGAAAAAAGAGCGGCCGTGATGTATTTTTCCAAGGCGTGCATGAACAGCAGAAGCATGAAGCCGCTGTAAATCAGAAGATGCATGATCCACCGGAGACGGTCTTCTTTGGCGATCCGCATCTGCAACAGCACGTCCAGCACGAATGCCCGGAGGAGAGTGCCCAGCTTGGCGCTAAAGATGACGGCGAAAATACCCCGAATGGCGGCCCCGACGCGTTGACCGGTCGTGAACCCCTGCCCGAAAATGCCGACCTTGCGGGTAAACCAGGTGGCAATCTTGTATACCATGCCGACGACAAAGACGGCCAGGGCCAAATATAAGGATACGGTAAAAACCATCTATCCGAACCTCCTATGGCACCGAAACAAGGCGCTCAAGCCTGTTTTCAAGGCAGCCCTTCACCCGGCCTCGCGTCCCGGGTGATTTTTTTAAAAGAATCAGTTTTTTTACCTTTTCATGTTTTAAATGTCAACTGATTTTGATTTTTATCAGAAATTCTCGGTGACAGGTTTCATGTAATTAAGCGAGGGGTAAGGTCGGGGTAGGGAGTGTTGACGGCAGGGCGATGAGGTTACCATTGGGATTTTATTTTTCGAAAACAGCCAAAGT
>Ga0066636_10000739_pt1 | contig 18930 bp, 18 predicted proteins | sample CryGeyCG2014_080_2_FD_62736 | JGI IMG/M metagenome (GOLD analysis project Ga0066636, IMG submission 62736) | Groundwater microbial communities from aquifer - Crystal Geyser CG07_land_8/20/14_0.80 | ecosystem: Environmental > Aquatic > Deep subsurface > Groundwater | place: USA: Utah: Grand...
GAGATGAAGGAGCAGCTCCTCAAGATGCACAGGAACGTTGACGTTCTTGTGACTGCGGCGGGCACGGGAGGAACGGCGGCGGGACTTCTGCTCGGGGCGAAGCTCTTCGACGTGAGAGCGCAGGTGGCGGTTGTGAATGTTCTTCATCCGCGTCCGGATATCCTCCACCGCGTGCGTGTCCTGCTCGAGCAAGCATCGGCGAAGTTCGGGCTTTCCGTCCGGGTGGACTGGGAGCGCGACCTCCTCATCCTCGACGGCTATTCACGCGAAGGGTACACGAACATCGCGCCGATGAAGGCGAAGTTCATCATCGAGATGGCACAGGAATTCGGACTCGTCTTCGACCCTGTCTATACCGGCAAAGCGTTCTACGGACTGACGCGCGAGATGCGGCGCGGCGGACTTCTCGAGGGAGCGCGACCGCTTTTCGTCCATACCGGCGGTATCTTCGGGCTTTTCGCCAAACAGGAGGAGTTCGAGAAAGCCGTGAAGTAGCCTCGTATCGTTCTTCCGAGACTGCGGTGCTTTGTTCTCTTTTTGCCAGGAGTCGACCATCCACTGATCTTGACCAATCACTGACGTAGGACCAAGGAGGATTCTGCATGCGCGAGATCCATTTTGATGACGTCGTGGCCGCAGTCCGTGACATGTCCATCGAGGCGAACCTCTTCCTCAAGGACGATGTCAAGGAGGCACTGAAGCATGCGTACGAACGCGAGGAGTCTGGCACTGGGAGGAGCATTTTGAAGATGGTGCTGGAGAATATCGAGGTCGCTGAAGCGGAGAGACTCCCGCTCTGCCAGGACACCGGCCTCGCTGTCTTCTTTGTGGAGATGGGAGAGGAAGCAAAGGTGTCAGGCGACGGAGTTGCGAAGGCGATCAACGAGGGTGTACGCCGCGGGTACAAGGACGGCTACCTCCGGAAGTCGGTCGTCGACGATCCGGTTCGCCGGAAGAACACCGGCGACAACACGCCGGCGATCATTCACTTCGATGTCGTACCCGGGACGCATCTGAAGATCGCCCTTGCACCGAAGGGTGGGGGCTCGGAGAATATGAGCACGGTGAAAATGTTTCCCCCATCCGCGGGCTGGGAAGGGATGAAGAAGTTCGTGCTTGAATGGGTTTTCAAGTCGGGCGGAAACCCGTGTCCTCCCTCTATCATCGGCATCGGCGTGGGAGGCAATTTCGAACTTGCGGCCATCAATGCGAAGAAAGCGCTCGTCTTCAGGAAGATCGGACAGCGCAACCCGGATCCTTTCTGGGCCGGGAAGGAGGTCGAGCTGCTGGATGACATCAACAAGCTCGGCGTCGGTCCGATGGGACTCGGCGGAGTCGTCACGAGCCTTGAGGTATTCATTGAGTCGGCTCCGTGTCATATCGCGTCGATGCCGATGGCGATCAACACGCAGTGCCATGCGAACCGGCATGCGTTCAGAGAACTGTAGGAGGTGAACGATGGCTGCAAAGAGGCTGACAACGCCGTTGACCGATGAGGCGGTTCTTTCCCTTCACATCGGTGATGAGGTTCTTCTTTCAGGAGTCGTGTATACGGCTCGCGATTCGGCGCACAAGCGGCTCATCGAGCTCATTGACAGGGGGGAGCCGCTGCCGTTCGAGCTTGTGGGCCAGGCCATCTACTATGCCGGCCCGTCGCCTGCGCCTCCCGGGAAGCCGATCGGATCGGTGGGGCCCACAACCTCCTACCGGATGGATGCGTTCGCTCCCCGGCTCCACTCCCTCGGGCTCAGGGCAACGATCGGAAAAGGCCCGCGGAGCAAGGAAGTGATGGATGCGCTTGTGAATCACAAGTCGGTGTACTTCACAGCCGTCGGCGGGGTTGCAGCGCTTCTCGCCAAGCGAGTGAAATCCGCAGAGATCGTTGCGTTCGAAGAACTGGGCCCCGAAGCGATACGCAAACTCGTCGTCGAAGACCTTCCCCTGATCGTCTCCTGCGATGCCTATGGTCAGGACCTCCATGTTGAAGGGGTGAAGGCGTACCAGAAGTTGACGGTGTAGAGGCGGGCTCGGCAATCGGGCCGGAACCGCGCCTTCACACCGGACGTTCATTGAAGAGACCGAACATGCCGAACCCATCATCAGGAGTCCTCTGAAATGAACTTCCGCATCGAGAAGGATTCTCTCGGGGAGAAACGGGTTCCCGCTGATGCCTACTATGGAGTCCAGACCCAGCGGGCCGTCGAGAATTTCCCCATCAGCGGACTTCGCCCGAAGCCGCGATTCATCGACGCCGTCATCTACATCAAGAAGGCCGCAGCCGGCGTCAACTCCTCCCTCGGTCTTCTCGATTCACGCAAAGCGCGCGCAATCATCCAGGCATGCGACGAGATCCTTGGCGGGAAGCTGCGCGACCAGTTTGTTGTCGATGTGTACCAGGCGGGAGCGGGCACATCGCATAACATGAACGCAAACGAAGTGATCGCGAACCGAGCCATCGAGATCCTTGGAGGCAAGCGGGGCGACTATTCAGTCGTTCACCCGAACGACGATGTGAACATGTCGCAATCGACCAACGATGTCATCCCGACGGCGATCCACCTCGGCGCACTCCTTCTTTTGAGGGAGCTTCTCCCCGCGCTGGAGTCTCTCGAAGACACCTTCGCGGCCAAAGAACGCGAGCTCAACGGCGTACTGAAGTCGGCAAGGACGCATCTCCAGGATGCCGTCCCGATTCGGCTCGGGCAGGAGTTTGGCGCCTACGCGCGGAACATGAAGAGGCATCGGCGAGACATCGAGCAGACCTCGGAGGGACTCCGTCAGCTTGGCATCGGCGGCACGGCCGCCGGTACAGGCTTGAACGCGCATCCCGAGTACCGCAAGCGGATGGTCGACACGCTCTCCGGGGAGCTCGGTGAGACCCTCTCGATGGCTGAGGACTACTTTGAAGCGATGCAGAGCATGGCGCCGTCCGTCGCGGCCTCCGGTGCACTCCGCAACCTTGCACAGGATCTCATCCGCATCGCGAACGATCTCCGTCTCCTTGGCTCCGGGCCAAAGACAGGACTTTTTGAGATCAGGCTCCCGGCCGTCCAGCCCGGCTCATCGATCATGCCCGGGAAAGTAAACCCGTCGATCGCTGAGATGGTGGATATGGTGGGGTTCCAGGTCCTCGGCTGCGACCTCACGGTCACGCTTGCCGCCCAGGCCGGCCAACTCGATCTCAACGTGATGATGCCAGTCATCGCGTACAACCTCTTCCACTCGATCGAGATCCTGACGTCGTCGATCCGCGTTCTCGCTGAGAAGACTGTCGCCGGGATCGTTGCCAACGAAGAGCGCTGCCGGGAGTATGCCGAGGGGAGCATGAGCATCGTGACGGTGCTGAACCCGCACATCGGGTACTCGATGGCGGCCGAAGTGGCGAAGGAGTATCTTGCATCCGGCAAATCAATTCGCGAAATTCTGCTTGAGCGAAAGCTCTTTACACCGGAGGAACTGGATGCGATCTTCGACCTCCGGAAGATGACTGAACCAGGCATCCACTAGTTGGAGCAGATCATGGCCGAGAAACAGGATCTTCTGACTGCCGGGAAACTCGCACAGCTTTGGAACGTCCCGCCCGCGCAGGTGAAGAAGGCAATCAAAGCATCAGGTGCCAAGGCGGATGTTGTGAAGGGGAGATGCTCGTACTTCGGGCCAAAGACAAGCGAGAAGATCCACAAGGCCCTCGGTAAGTGAGGACGATTCCCTGCGCGCTCCCAGTTGATCGGCGTCATCCGATACACCAACGCCCGGCTGCGCGAATGCCGGCTCCATGACGCAATCTCGGGGCTCGCGGGGGAGTCGCGATGAAAATCTCGCCTGATGAGAGGAGCAACCGCATGAACCTGTTCTGCCCGCCGGATCCGTAGGTGTGAAGCGGAACATGCTTGATGCATGGAACAAGGGGTTGCATAAGAGAGGCATTTTTGCTAGATTTCAACATTGAGTTGTGCGTTGTTGTTGCCATCGTAGCTCAGTGGTAGAGCAATCGCCTCGTAAGCGATAGGTCGTGGGTTCAACTCCCACCGATGGCTCAGAGTTTCATCGCCTGTGCCCGCTCCAGCGGGCATCATAGTAATCGGTGCAGGCCTCCTCCGTCCGTGTCCTCGAGCCTGCGCCATCCAGCTCTGCCCAGGGGGACCTATGAAGAAACTCCGCCCACGCCACAAACGAGGGGTTCTTCTCGGGAGTCGCATCCCGGTTCCTCAGAAACCACCGAAGTTCGAGATTCCCAAGAAACGTTACAGCCGAAGGCGCCAGAAGAAGGATCTCGCAAGACTCCTCACGGAGCGTAAGAAGGATTCGCGATGACCCCGGATGCCCATGCTCGGGACAACTTTGTCATCCATGCAGGCGGCCGTGCTATCGACGTCCGGTCGAGGACGTACGTCATGGGTGTTCTGAATGTCACGCCGGATTCATTCTCGGACGGCGGACTCTTCGCGAAGACCGAAGCGGCGGTAGCGCGCGGTGTCGAGATGGAGGCGCAAGGGGCCGATCTTATCGATGTCGGGGGGGAGTCAACGAGACCCGGGTCCGACCCGGTCCCGGCCAACGAAGAGATCAGGCGTGTTGTCCCCGTGATCAAGGAATTAAGCAGGCGAACGAACGCCGTCATTTCCATCGACACATCGAAAGCAACAGTCGCGGAAGCGGCCGTCGGGGCGGGGGCAACGGTCATCAACGACGTGACAGCTCTCGCCGGAGATCCCGGTATGGGAGATTTTGCCGCCCGGTGCGGCGTTCCGGTCATCCTCATGCACATGAAAGGGGCGCCGAAAACGATGCAGGTGAACCCTGTCTATGGCGATGTTGTGCGCGAGGTGAAGGAGTTTCTTGCCACAAGAATCCTGGCGGCCGAGGCGATGGGAATCAGGGAGATTGTCATCGACCCGGGCATAGGTTTTGGGAAGTCTCTTAAGGATAACCTCACCCTTATGAACCGGCTCGATGTACTGACGCAGCTCGGGCGTCCCGTCCTCGTGGGGCCATCGCGGAAGTCGTTCATCGGGATGATTCTTGATACAGCGGTGAACGATCGCGTCGAGGGGACCGCGGCCGCGGTAGCCCTGTCGATCGTGAGGGGGGCCAACATCGTGCGGGTTCATGACGTGCGGCAAATCAGCCGTGTCGTGCAGATCGCCGATTCGATCCTCCAGGAGCGAAATGCGGCCGAATCGGCGGCCATCCGGAGAGGAGGGGCATAATGGAGCTGTTCCACATAGGATTCCTCACGGTCTCGCTCACCGACCTCCTCGACGTCGCGATCGTCTCGTTTGTTTTCTACCGGCTCTACGTTGCAATGCGTGGGACGGTCGCGGCGCAGATATTCGTCGGCTTTGTCCTTCTCATCGCCCTCTTCTTTGTCGCCCAGGCGCTCAATCTGAAGGCCCTCGGCTGGCTCCTTCGAAGCGTTACGGATATCTGGGTCGTTGCGCTGATTGTCCTGTTCCAGCCTGAGCTGCGTCGGCTCCTCATCCTTTTCAGCCGCGGGCGTCTCATGCACTACTTCGTCAAGCTCGATGTCAACGAATCGATCGACGAAGTGGTCGGGGCAGCTGTCGAGCTTTCCCGCAAGCGCCAGGGGGCACTCATGGTCATTGTCCGTTCCACCGGCCTCCGGTCTTTCGTTGAGTCGGGCATCCAGCTCCAGGCCCAGATCAGTCGCTCGCTTCTCATCTCGATCTTCAATCCGAAGTCTCCGCTTCACGACGGTGCGGTTATCGTGAAGGATCGCATTATCGAAGCGGCGCGATGCACGCTCCCGCTTTCCGCAGTCACTAGACTCGGCGAAGTCCCTCTCGGCATGCGTCACCGGGCCGGGCTCGGGATCACCGAACAGGCGGATGTCGTTGTTGTCATCGTGTCCGAGGAGAGCGGCGCGATCTCGTTTGCCGAGAACGCATTGCTTGAGAGGGGACTTACGGGGGAGGAGCTCCGCCGCCGCTTGAGGAGCAGCCTTTCGTCGCCGACGGTGAGGTGGTCACTGAAGAATATCTTCTCTACCGTGCGAGAGGAGATTTAATTGTATAGCTTCAACCGCATCTGCGCCGGGGGACGATGACACGGATCGAAACTGAACGAGAGGAGATGATCAACCTCATCACGGCGCGCGGCATAACGGACGAGAGCGTTATTGCCGCGATGAGGCACATTCCTCGGCACCTCTTTGTCCCCGAGGCATTCGTCCACCGGGCGTACGACGACAGCGCTCTTCCCATCGGGCTGAACCAGACGATATCGCAGCCGTACACCGTCGCATTCATGACCCAGTCGCTTGAGCTGAAAGCCGGAGAGAAGGTCCTGGAGGTCGGGACCGGCTCAGGGTACCAAGCGGCGATCCTGTGCGAGATGGGGGCTCGCGTGTTTACCATCGAGCGCCACTTCAACCTTCTTGAGCAGGCGAGAAAGACGCTCGAAAAGCTCGGCTACCGCGCCGCCTCGAAGGTCGGAGACGGCACCGTTGGGTGGAGCGAGTTTGCCCCGTTCGACCGCATCATCGTCACCGCTGCAGCCCCGACCGTTCCTGATCCTCTCCTCAGCCAGCTCAGCGACGGCGGACGCCTTGTCATTCCCGTCGGCGACCTCGACATCCAGGAGCTTGTCACAGTCACGAAGCGCGGGAACGAATTCGAAAGGCAGCGGGTCTACGGTTTCAAGTTCGTGCCCCTTGTGGGCAAGAAAGGTTGGCCCTCACCTGAGTGACTCTTCCTCGGCTCCGGCTACATGAATCCCCTCCTTGAACACCGCAGAGTCCTCGTTATCGCCGGCCCCACAGCATCGGGGAAGAGCGATGTCGCCGTCCGGGTTGCCGAGCTTGCCGGCGGCGAGATCATCTCCGCCGATTCACGTCAGATGTACCGCCTTGCCACCATTGGCACTGCGAAGCCGGGATCGGATTTGCTCGGGCGCGTGCGACACCACTTTGTCGACTCGCATGATCTCGATCAGCCGCTGAGTGCGGGGGAGTTCGGTGAGGAAGGGAGGAGGGTGATCGAAGCTCTCTTCTTCCGCAGCCTCGTCCCTGTCGTTGTAGGCGGTTCCGGCCTCTACCTGCGATCGCTCATCGATGGTTTCTTCACGGGCGACTCTGCTGATCCAGGCATGCGAGATGTGCTTCTTCGGAAGCTTGAGCAGGAAGGACTTGCAACGCTGTTTGGGGAGCTTGCACGCGTTGATCCGGGAACCGCTGGGCGAATCGATCGAAACAACCCGCGAAGGGTACTTCGCGCGCTTGAGGTCTTCTACTCGACGGGCGAGCCGCTTTCGGAGATCCAGAAGAAGCGGAGGATCGTTGTCAATTTCACCTCGGCCTGGTTCGGCCTTGAGTGGGAGACGAAGGAGCTGTATCGAAGGATCGACGAGCGAGTCGGTCGAATGATGGAGGCCGGTCTGGTGGAGGAAGTGAGAGGCCTCCTGTCACGAGGGTACGACGTAGGAGGGCGGGGGAATACGCTTCTTGCGACCGTGGGGTACGCGGAGGCCGCTTCCCACCTTCGCGGCGAGTACGGATTCGAAGAGATGGTCGAGCTCATCAAACGAAATACGCGCCGCTATGCGAAGCGGCAGATGACATGGTTCCGGAAGGAGAAACGGATCGAGTGGGTACCCATCCACGCTGAAGCTGAGTCCGATGCGATCGCGGAGAGGATTATGAGGAAGTTCTCGGCAGCGGTGGGTCGATAGGAGGGATAGGCAAAATTCTTGTCGGGGCGGGCGGATTTGAACCGCCGACCTCCTGGTCCCGAACCAGGCGCTCTAACCGGGCTGAGCCACGCCCCGATCCGCTGGTGAGCCGCATAGGTCCACCGAACTCCAGAGCAAGTAATCTACGAAACGTCCAGCTTCAAATCAAGTGCATCTTTGCAGGGCAGATGCAGCGCCGTTCCTCCCGGTCACCGATCTCTAAGCCCGCTACCTCCCAGGTATTCGCGAAAGTTGTCGCGTGCGTCAAGGACCTCGTTGTGACCGAGTTTCGTGAAGAGAGGGAGTACGGGCAACTGCACGGGCCCGCATCTCCTTCTTCGTCCTGACGGCGCCCCGGGGCATCCGTAAGGTCAAGCGGGCGATTCTATTGAGATGACACCCTTCTCGGGTTTCATTGGAACTCTCCGCCTGATTGGGTATCTTGACTTCTGAGATTCTGAGGATCCCCTCGTGAGCAGACGTGCCGTTGTGGCCATCGTTGGACGCCCAAATGTAGGGAAATCGACGCTGTTTAACCGCCTTCTCGGCGCCCGACAGGCTATTGTTCATAACATGCCGGGGGTGACGCGGGACCGCAATTACGCGCAGGCGGAGTGGAGCGGCCGCATCTTCTCAATCGTAGATACCGGCGGATTCATCCCCGGCTCCGACGATTTGATTGAACGAGCTGTTACGGGGCAGGCGGAAGCGGCGGTCGAAGAGTCCGATGTAGTCCTCTTCGTCCTCGACGGAAAGGATGGCGTGAACCCAATGGAGAAGACGATCGCCGGAATTCTCCGGAAATCCGGGCGGCCTGTCGTCCTCTGCGTCAACAAGGTCGATGCCGCCTCATTCGAGGCGGGCGTGTACCAGTTCCACGAGCTGGGCCTCGGCGACCCGATCGGGGTCTCCGCTATGTCGGGTAGGAACGTCGGCGATCTTCTTGACGCCGTTGTCGCAAGGTTCCCATCTGACGGCGCAGCGGGGGAAGAGCACGACCCACGTTTGAAGATTGCGGTCATCGGACGGCCGAACGTCGGCAAGTCATCTCTCGTCAACGCCCTTCTCGGGGAAGAGAGGAGTATTGTCACGGACATCCCCGGGACGACACGCGATTCGATCGATTCCGTGCTGCGGTATTACGGTGAAGAGATCCTCCTCATCGACACGGCGGGACTTCGGAAGCGGGCGCACATTGGAGCGCAGGTCGAGTTCTACAGCACGCTGCGCGTACTCCACACGCTCGAAGCCTGCCACGTCGCGGTTGTCCTTGTCGATGCGACGTTCGGTCTCCAGACGCAGGACCTCAAGATCATTGAAGAGGCGATCGAGCGGAAACGCGGCATCATTGTCGCGGTGAACAAATGGGACCTCGTCGAGAAGGACTCGACCACAGCGCAGACGTTCGAGCGGCACCTCCGGTTGGGCCTGCGCCGGCACGGCTTCATCCCCATCATCTTCATCTCGGCGGTCACGAAGCAGCGCATCTACAGGCTCCTCGAGATGGCAAAGGCCGTTCGGGCCGAGATGGAGAAGCGAATTGAGACTTCAACGCTGAACGAATTCGTGCAAACGATCACAAGTGGGAACCCGCATCCGCCTGTCGGCATTCGTGAGGTGAAATTTCGGCATGTGGTTCAGGCGGAGGGGAGCCCACCAGTCTTCGTCTTCTTCACCAACTTTCCCGATGACATCTCCGAGACGTATACGCGCTTCCTCGAGAATCAGTTCCGCGAACGCTTTGGCTTCTCCGGCGTCCCTCTCACATTCCGGTTCCGAAGGAAGTGACCGTCCCCTGCGTCGTGAGGCATCAATGAAAAACCTCGTCCTTGTCGATCATCCGCTGATCAAGCGCGACATTACCATCCTGAGGGACCGAGAGACAAACCATGAGTTGTTCCGGTCCACGCTTGGTCGCATCTCCTCCCTCCTTGCCTTCGCCGCGACGCAGGACCTCCTCGTGAAGGAGGTCCGGGTCAACACGCCGCTCGAGCGGACCACGGGGCACAAGCTTGCGGAGAGCATCGTCCTCGTTCCCGTTCTCAGGGCGGGGCTCGGCATGGTCGACGGCTTCCTCGAGGTCCTTCCTGAGGCAAAGGTCGGGCACATCGGCCTGTTCCGTGACGAGACGACACTCAAGCCGGTCGACTACTACTTCAAGGTCCCGAAGTCGCTCTCACGGAGCGTCGTCATTCTCCTCGACCCGATGCTTGCCACGGGCGGGAGCGCCGCCGCCGCTGTCACCTTCCTGAAGAAAAAGGGAGCGAAGAGGATACGTGTGGTGTGCATCGTCGCGTCTCCCGAGGGGGTCGGACTGCTGGGCCGCGAGCATCGTGAGGTGCCGGTCTTCTCCGCGGTCCTTGACCGGAAGCTCAATGAGCGAGGATACATCCTCCCCGGACTCGGAGACGCCGGTGACCGGATTTTTGGCACCATGAGTTGACGTTGGGTGCATCGAACTTTCGCGTGGCAGGGGACGTTTCAATAAAGGGTGTTGATCGAATATGCTCCCCATGATCCATACGGGAACCGGCACGTACGAGCGGAAGCTTGAAGAGTTGCTCCGCGTGTGCCACCTGAACCTTTCCAGCGTGGACGACGACCTCATCCGGCGGGCGTACCAGTTTAGTTTCGCCGCGCACCGGAACGACATCCGCGCGTCTGGCGAGCCGTACTTCAACCACCCGTACAACGTCGCCCTCATCGTCGCTCGCGAAGTCCCGCTTGACGACGTCTCCGTCGCAGCCGCTCTCATCCATGATGTCGTCGAGGATACCGAGTTCGAGATGAAGGATATCCGTGCCGAGTTCGGCGACACCGTCGCCGAGATCGTCGACGGGGTGACGAAGATCACCGACATCTTCCGCGGCCACACCATCACGCAGGCCGAGAACTACCGGAAGATGCTCCTCTCCATGGTCCACGACGTGAGGGTCATCCTCATCAAGCTCGCGGACCGCCTCCACAACATGCGGACACTTGAATACCTTCCGCCCGAGAAACGGGAGCGGCTCGCCAAGGAGACTCTCGACCTCTATGCCCCGTTCGCGCACAGGTTCGGCCTCGCGAACATCAAGTGGGAGCTCGAGGACCTTGGCTTCAAGTACCTGAGGGCCAAGGAATACGAAGAACTGAAGCAACAGATCAGTGCCAAACGACGGGAGCGCGAGCACTACATTAAACGGTTCATCGAGCCCATCGAGGAGCGGCTCAAGGCGGACGGGTACAGGTTCGAAATCAGCGGGCGACCGAAGAACCTGTTCAGCATCCACAACAAGATGATGAACCGGAACAAACCACTCGATGAGATCTACGACCTCTTTGCCATCCGGATCATCCTCGACACGAACGACAACACCGATTGCTTTGCGGTGTATGGGATCGTCTCCGAGATCTATATCCCGATCCCCGAGCGCTTCAAGAACTATATCTCGGTCCCGAAGAAGAACAGCTACCAGTCGATCCATACGACTGTCATCGGTCCGGAAGGGAAGATGGTCGAGGTGCAGATACGCACCCAAGAGATGCACGAGGTTGCCGAGCGTGGCGTCGCGGCGCACTGGAAATACAAGGAGGACGTCCTGAAGGTGGACAGGGAGCTCGAGGAATGGACGGCGTGGGTGCGGGAGATCTTCGAGCCCCGCTCGAGCGATGAGACCCAGGCGAAGCAGGTCCTCGAGAGCTTCAAGCTCAACCTCTACCAGGAGGAGATTTACCTCTTCACGCCGAAGGGGGACCTCAAGATCCTGCCTCGCGGCTCAACACCGGTCGACTTCGCCTTTGAAGTCCACTCCGATGTCGGGTACCACTGCATCGGCGCGAAGGTGAGCGGCCGCATCGTTCCTCTCAATACGATCCTCCATAGCGGCGACCAGGTTGAGGTGATCACGTCGAAGAACCAGACGCCGAGCGCCGACTGGGAGAAATTCGTCGTCACACACAAGGCGAAGGCGCACCTCCGGCGCTGGCTCAAGGAGGAGGCGCGCGCCGCCGCCGAGCGCGGAAGAGAAATCTGGGACAGGAAGCTCAAGCGGAACAAGCTCCGCCTGGGGGATGATGACTACGCGAAAATCCTGAAGGAAATGAAGCTGGAAAGCAGGCAGGCGCTCTTCGCGAAGATCGCGCAGGAGTCGATCAACCCCGACGACATAGTCCGGTTCTTCCAGCGGACCGAGGCACAGCCCGCGGCCGAACCTGCTCGAGAGCAGGCACAGAACGTCTTCACGCAATTCGTCCGGACCGCCCGGAGCACTCTCGGCGGGATCCTGCTCCCCGGGCAGCAGGCGACAGATGTCATGCACACGTACGCGAAATGCTGTAACCCGGTCCCGGGCGATGCGATCGTGGGGTACGTGACCATCGGCGAGGGGATCAAGGTACATAGGCGGTCATGCCAGAATGTCGAGCGGATGCAGATGACAGACCCAGGCAGGGTCGTCGAGGTGGGCTGGCCCCCGACGGCGGGAGAGGAGTTCCTTGCAGGCATCAGAGTCGGAGGGGAGGACAGGCCCGGGATGTTGAGCGAGATCACGCACGTGATCGCGAACTATCAGAACACGAACATCCGCGGCGTCAACCTCGACACCCACGATTCCATGTTCGAGGGCTCGATCCTCCTCTACGTCAAGGACCTCGAACACCTGCGGATCCTCATCGATCGGATAAAGAAGACCAAGGGTGTTCTCCGCGTGGAACGACTTGAGGAGTAGCGCGGCACCCCTCCCATGACGAGAATACTCGGAGTAGACTACGGTGAGCGCCGTGTGGGGATCGCGCTGAGCGACCCGACGGGCACGATTGCCTCGCCTCTCACAACCCTTCCGAATGACGGGAGGCTACTCGCATCGTTTCGCAACATCGTTGAGGACCATAACGTCGCGGAGATGGTCGTCGGCGAACCGCGGACGATGAAGGGGGAAGTGGGGAAGCGCGCTGAGGAGGCTCGACTCTTCGCGGCGAGGCTGAGGGAATCGTTCAGCCTCCCCGTCACGCTCTGGGACGAGCGGCTCACGTCGGTCCGAGCGCACCAGTCAATGCTCGAAATGGGGATGAAGAAGAAGCAGCGCGCGGAGAAATCCTCCGTCGACCAGATTGCGGCAGCACTTCTTCTTCAGAACTACCTCGATGCCGCCCGGATCCGCTCTCAGCGCGAAGCCCTCAAACGGAGCGGAGAGGGGACGGAGCTGTAAGATGCGTGTTCTCGCTTCCTGGGTGTGGCACCACAAGATCGGATCGCTGTGCCTCCTTGTCCTTCTCTTCGTCGCGCTCGAAGTCGGCACGCTTCCGTTCGTTGAAATTGCGGTCCTCCGGACGGTGAACCCGCAGCGGACTGCGATGATGGATGACCGCATCGCCGAGGCGAAGGCCGACGGCCATGCGTACAAAATCCGCCAGCAGTGGGTGCGGCTCGGCAGCATCTCCCCGGACCTTATCCACGCGGCGATCACCGGGGAGGACGGCATGTTCTACCAGCACAGTGGGATCGACTGGTACGAGGTCCAGAAGTCGATGGAGATCAACTGGGAGGAGGGAGAGATCGTCCGCGGCGCGAGCACGATCACGCAGCAGCTCGCGAAGAACCTGTTCCTCTCGTCGTCGCGGAACCCGCTCCGGAAACTCCGGGAGGTCCTTATCACATACCTCCTCGAATGGCAGCTTTCGAAGAACCGGATCCTTGAACTATACCTCAACATTGCGGAGTGGGGGGACGGGATCTTCGGCGCCGAGATGGCGTCGCGAACGTACTTCGGCATCCCGGCCAGGTCGCTTTCACGCGAACAGGCCGCCCGCCTGGCGGCTGTTCTGCCGAGTCCGATCCGGCACAGGCCGAACAGCGACCAGCGTTTCGTCGTGCGCCGGGCCGCAATTATCCTGAGGCGGATGAACGCGCGGTCCTATTGACGATCCTTGGAAATGGCACATGAACTTGAATGAACTCCTGGAGCTGATCGAGGGTGGCGAAGGGTTTCACGTGGAGTTCAAACGGAAGGTCCCGTCTCCACGGAAGATTGCCAAGTCCTTGATTGCTTTCGCGAACACGAAGGGAGGTTGCATCCTCTTTGGAGTGGACGACGACGGATCAATCGTCGGGGTCGAAAGCGAGAAGGAAGAGATCGAACTCGTGAGAACCTCGGGTGAGCAGTTCTGCTCGCCGCCGATTGCCGTCACCGCGGACATCATTAGTTACCGCGGCAAGGATGTTATTGTGGCGATGGTGGCCGAGAGCCGGTCAAAGCCTCACTTCTTCGTCGATGACGGGAATAAGGGCGAGCCGCCGCGGGCGTACATCCGGGTGAACGACAAGTCGGTCATCGCCAGCCGTGAGGTTGTCCGGATCCTCAAAGACGAAGACCCGGACGCACCGCCTCTCCGCCTCTCTGTAGGGGAGAATGAGCGGCGGCTCTTCGCATACTTCGACGAACATGAGCAGATTACCCTGCGGGAATTTGCGCACCTCGTAAACATCTCGGAGAGGCGCGCCTCGCGGATCCTCGTCCAGCTCGTGAGGGCCGGGGTTCTCAGGATTCATACGCTCGAGAAGGAGGACTTCTACACGCTCGCGAAGGAACCCGGGGAGACTGATTTGCCTCAGCGGTGATCTGTGCCCGCGCGGCAGATGCGTGCAAGCTCAAAGAGTGCGATCCCGTAGGCGACGGCCACGTTGAGGGACTGCTTCATGCCGGCCATCGGGATCTCGATGGCGAGGGAGGCGAGGTTGAGGATTTCCTTGGAGATGCCCGAGATCTCGTTTCCCACGACCAGTGCAAGAGGAAACGCTGAGCGCGGCATCTCTGTGTAGGGAATGGACGCGTCCGTGATTTCGAGCGCACAGACGGTGACGCCGCGCGCGAGAAGTGCTTCGATTGGTGGGACGGGGTCGCGCGAGTATTCCCACGGCACCGTCTGCGTCGCGCCGAGAGCGGTCTTTTCGATCTCGGGCCTCGGCGGGTGAGGCGTGAACCCGGTGAGGATCAAACGCTCGACCCGCGCCCCATCGGAGGTTCGGAAGATCGATCCGACATTGTAGAGGCTCCGGACGCTGTCGACAACGGCAATGATGGGCAATCGCTCGGCGCTCTTCATCTGCTCTGTCGTCAGCCGCCGGCTCCTGATCTCATCGTATGTGAGTTTCCGCATCGCAGGTTCCGCCCGTTCTACAGAAAAATTTAGGAGAGGTAACTATGAGACGCAAGCTTGCAGTGATCGCAGCGGTGACGATGGTACTATCCGGTTGCGCGACGGTGAAGCAGGCGATGGAGGGCGTCCAGCCGGTCCAGACTGTCAAGAACCTCCAGTTCAAGTTGACGTCCGTCTCAAACTTCAGGCTTTCCGGGATTTCGCTCTCATCCATGTCGTCTTACAGCGACCTTCGTCTCGGTGATGTCGCCCGCGTTGCATCGGACTTTGCGACGGAGCGAATGCCCGTGCAGTTCACACTGAACACAGACGTCCGCAACCCGAACACGTCAAGCTCAGGCTTCTCCCTCGTCCTCAGGGACCTCCGGTGGCGGCTTGTCATCGACACCTCGTTTGCTGTGAGCGGCAACGTGACAGGCCCGCTTCGGGTCCCCGAAGGGGGGACATCCGTCAACGTCCCCGTCCCGATGGAGCTCGACCTCATGAAGACATTCCGGGGCCACAGTCTGAAAGGGCTTGTAAACCTTGCGATGGCCATCGGCGGTGTGAATGGATCGGCGTCGCGTCTCCGGCTCTTCGTACAGCCAAGCGTCGACGGTCCATTCGGGGCGATCCGGTATCCGGGCGAAATTGAGGTGGTGGACAAGGAGTTCCGCTGATTTCGGTGTGCGCGGTGCACTGAGGCCGGGACGCATTGTGCGCGGAAATCTTCGCGGATTGACCGGATGAGCCCTTCCTGGGAATCTAGCAAGGGAGCTGGAATTGTTTGATTCGGGAGGGGCTTTTTGATATATTTATATACTTTATGGTCAACTACGAAGGCGCGCGAAAACGCGGGATTATCGTCGCGATCGACGGGACAGCCGGCTGCGGGAAAAGCACGACCGCCAAAGCGGTGGCTCGTTCACTCGGGTACCTCTATCTTGACACCGGAGCGATGTACAGGGCGTTCGCCCTCAAAGTCCTCCGCTCGGGAATTCCGCTCGGGGAAACTTCTTCAATCGGCTCTCTCGCAGAGAAGACGTACGTCACTCTCGGAAACGATGACGGAGAGATCAGCGTTTTTCTCGATGGCGAGGACGTCACAGCGCTCATTCGCAGCCCTGAGATCTCATCCGCCGCAAGTGTGATCAGCGCTGTCAAGCACGTCCGTGAAGTCCTCGCGAACCAGCAGAGGAAGATCGGCGAGGCCGGCGGCGTTGTAGCGGAAGGGCGCGACATGGGGACGGTGGTGTTTCCCGTTGCCGGGCTGAAGATATTCATGACGGCGTCGCTGGAAGAACGAGCTAAACGCCGCAGACGGGAGCTTCAGCTCCGCGGCATCGAAGTGTCGGACCAGGCGGTGCTCGAGGAATTGAAGACGCGTGATGAACGCGACACATCCCGCGCGAACAGTCCGCTCCGACGCGCGCCTGAGGCCGTTGAGATCGACACGACATCGCTCACGATTGAGGAGCAGGTTGCGCGCGTGTTGAGCCTCGTGAAGGAGCACACAATACCCGAAGAAGCAAGAGAGAAAATGCGCGATGGTTGTTGAAGTGGATGGACACGCCGGGTTCTGCTGGGGCGTCGTGAGAGCCGTCGACATCGCCGAGCGGACGATGGAAGCGAACGGCGAGCTCTTCTGTCTCGGTGACATCATCCACAACCCGGAAGAGATCAAGCGCCTCGAGGCAAAGGGGCTCAGAACGATCACACACGCGGACCTGAAGAACCTCGGCGGGAAACATGTGCTGTTGCGCGCCCACGGCGAGCCGCCGGGCACCTTCGAGCTTGCCCGGCAGTACAATATCACGATCGTCGATGCAACGTGCCCTGTGGTATCGAAGGTGCAGGAACGCATCCGGAAGTTCTATGACGCAGGCTACCAAATCGCGATCTTCGGCAAGGCCGAGCACGCGGAAGTCGTGGGGCTGCTCGGGCAGACAAAGGGCGATGCGATCGTTGTGAAGTCCGTTGAGGAAATCGATAAGATTGATCTCCGGCGGAAAACGGTGCTGTTCTCGCAGACGACGATGGACAAGGGGGGCTTCCATCTCCTCAAGGAAGAACTTCAGAGAAGGGTGAAGGAACTCGTCGTCGCGTCGACGGAGGAGACCGCCGAAGAGCATTTCCGAGCGAAGGACACCATCTGCGGACAGGTCTTTGGCCGCGACCGGAAGCTCCGCATCTTCGCTCGTGAACACGACGTCGTGGTGTTTGTCGCCGGACGGAAAAGTTCGAACGGAAAGGTCCTCTTCGAGATGTGCCGCGAGGAGAATTCACGAACACATTTCGTGGAACGCGGAGAAGAGGTCGATCCTTTGTGGTTTGCGGGTGCAGCCCGCGTCGGTGTGACAGGGGCGACGTCGACACCACAATGGCTGATGGAGGAAGTGAGGAAGTCAATTGAAGTGCTGTCCGAGGCCCCGCGGGGCACGGCAGCGGCCGGATGACGACACAGCTCCGGCACGTGTTTGCGCGAAGCCGCCGCCCGATAACCTATGTACAACAACAAACAATGTCTTTCTCTGCCGAACGGCTTTCGAGGCGGCTTCCGCCGCGGAGCAGCGAGGGACTAGATCGGCCAACCAGACGGACCGCGTAGTGGTCCGTCTGGTGGCGGATCGGCTCTTGGAGGTTGAATGACAGACGAACAGACGCAGGAGAACGTCGGTGGACAGGAAGCCACCGGGCAGGAACAGCGTGTTCCGCAGCATCAGACCCCGGTGGCGAAGGCGTCGGCAAAGTCGTCGACGGACATGACTGAGCGCGAGTACAGCCCCGAAGAGCGCTCGACGCTCATGGAGATGATCGACAAGGCGACAGGGAAGTTCTCGGAAGGCGAAGTCGTTCACGGCCGGATCGTCGCCATTCTTGGCAACGACGTCGTCGTTGACATAGGTTTCAAGTCGGAGGGGATCGTTCCGCTCGCCGAGTTCACATCCCTTGAGGAAGTGAAGGTCGGAAACGAGGTGGAAGTCTACTTGCAGAGCGTGGAGGACAAGGACGGCCGCCTCATCCTCTCCCGGAAGCGCGTCGATTTCATGCGCGTATGGGAAAAAGTCAGTCGCGCTTTCGAAACCGGCGAGATCCTCCAGGGGCGAATCGCCCGGCGCATCAAAGGCGGCATGGTGGTGGACCTTATGGGCGTCGAGGCGTTCCTGCCCGGGTCGCAGATCGATGTCCGTCCGGTGCGTGACTTCGACTCCCTCATCGGGAAGATGATGGATTTCCGTGTCGTGAAGGTGAACCAGCCCACCGAGAACGTTGTTGTCAGCCACCGCGTCATTGTCGAGGAATCGCTCGCCGGCCAGCGAAAGGCAATCCTCGAAAAGCTCGAGAAGACGCAGGTCCTCGAAGGGACAGTGAAGGCGATCACGGACTTCGGTGCTTTCATCGACCTCGGCGGCGTCGACGGCCTCGTCCATATTACCGACCTCTCCTGGGGCCGCATCGGCCACCCCTCCGAGATTGTGAAGCTCGACCAGACGGTGAACGTCGTTGTCCTTGACTTCGACGAGGCGAAGAAGAGAATCTCGCTCGGCTACAAGCAGCTACAGCCGCATCCGTGGGAAAACATCGAGACACGCTACCCGGTCGGGACGAAGATCAACGGTAAGGTCGTCTCGCTCACAGACTACGGCGCATTCGTGGAGATCGAGCACGGCATCGAGGGACTCATCCACGTCTCCGAGATGAGCTGGACGCAGCACATCAAGCACCCGTCCCAGGTCGTCTCCATGGGACAGATGATCGATGCCGTGATCCTGAGCGTCGACAAGGACAAGCGGCGCATTTCGCTCGGCATGAAGCAGCTCGAGCCGGATCCGTGGGAGAAGATCATGGAGAAGTACCCCGTCGGATCCCAGCACACTGGGACGGTCCGGAACCTCACGAACTTCGGTGTGTTTGTCGAGCTCGAGGAGGGGATCGACGGCCTCGTTCACATCTCTGACCTGTCATGGACGAAGAAAGTCCGTCACCCCGGTGAGCTCGTAAAAAAGGGTCAGCGTCTTGATGTCGTCATCCTCGGCATCGACAAGGACCAGCGGCGGATCTCCCTCGGGCATAAGCAGGTCTCCGGCAACCCGTGGGATACGTTCGCGAGCACCTACCGCGCCG
>Ga0066636_10000741_pt1 | contig 18923 bp, 17 predicted proteins | sample CryGeyCG2014_080_2_FD_62736 | JGI IMG/M metagenome (GOLD analysis project Ga0066636, IMG submission 62736) | Groundwater microbial communities from aquifer - Crystal Geyser CG07_land_8/20/14_0.80 | ecosystem: Environmental > Aquatic > Deep subsurface > Groundwater | place: USA: Utah: Grand...
GACATGGCTTCCCCACCTAGACGGATTATGCTCTCCACTAAATTATCAGCATCAACCTTATTACTGGCCTCAATTGCCACGTAATTAACTGCCACCTTGGCACCAAGGCTAGCAAGCTTCAAGGCAATAGCTTTACCCATGCCGCGAGAGGCACCGGTTACTAGAGCTACCTTCCCTTCCAATTCCATTACTGGCCTTCACCTCTTGAGGCGTTTAAGCACCAGACAGCAGTTTTCACCACCTAAGCCAAAGCTATTCTTCAGACATACATTCACTTGAGCCGGGCGAGCTACATTGGGGACATAATCCAGATCACACTCCGGGTCGGGGGTCTCATAATTTATGGTTGGGTGGATAATCCCTTTGTTCATGATTAATATAGAGGCGACGGTTTCAATGGCGCCGGCAGCAGTAATGCTATGCCCAATCATGGACTTAGTAGAGCTTATAGGGATTCTGTAAGCGTGCTCTCCGAACACCATTTTAATAGCTTTGGTTTCACAGGCATCATTCAGCTTGGTGCTGGTGCCGTGAGCGTTGATATAATCAACTTCCTCAATCTTTACCTTGGCATTTTGCAGGGCAGTACGCATGGCATAAGCTTCAGACTCAGGAGCCGGAGCAGTTGCATCGTGGGCATCGAAAGACCAGCCTGCGCCGGCAATTTCAGCCAGGATGGATGCACCCCGCCTCTTGGCATGTTCATAGCTTTCCAAAACAACTAATCCGGCGCCCTCACCATAGACGAAACCATTGCGGTTGAGATCGAATGGGCGACAAGCCTTGGACGGGTCAGATTCATGAGAAAGGGCTCCCAAAATATCTATTCCAGCCATGCCCACTGGCTCCAGACTGGCGTCAGAACCTCCGGCTATCATTACATCAGCATATCCTAAGCGAATGAAGTTCGTCGCCGTGCCTATAGCGTCAACGCCACTGGCACAAAGGCTATTCACAGCGCTGTTAGGGCCCTTGGCCCCCAGCATCATTCCCACCTGCATGGACGCGGCGCTGGCAGTTGACTTGGTGATGAAGAGCGGGTCGGCTCTTCTGGGCCCCGATTTTTGATACAGCTCCCATCCCCAAACAACATAGCCTTGCTCTGTCATAGTAGAAATGATAACACCTACTCGCTCAGGATTTTCCTGAGTCATATCTAAGGCAGCTGATTGTATTGCTTCTTTGGCAGCGGCAATAGCAAACTGAATAGTCCTTGAAGTCCTGTCAATTGCCTTCAAGTCCATATACTTTGTGGCATCAAAGCCATGCACCTCAGCATCCACTTTCACTCGAAAGTTTCTGGGATCAAAGCGGGTAATAGGACCGATGGCTGACTTTCCTGCGACTAATCCTTCCCAGAACTCTTTTACACTTAAGCCCAAGGGATTGATAGTAGCAATACCGGTAGCGACAACCCTCGGTATATTTATCGTGCCCCAGGAACTTATCGAGTTTTTAGGAACTCTAGCCATGTCTATCAGCCCTTCTTTTTAATAGAGAATAAAGGGCTGCATATGGAGGAACCCCCATCGACAATAATCGTTTGCCCTCTTATCATGAAGGCCTCTTCACTGCACAAAAAAGCCACTACATTAGCGACATCTTCAGGGGTTACCCTTCTTCCCGCTGGCGTTACTGGCATATTGTCTTCATTTAACCCCTCATCAAAATAGAACTTCAGGGCTTCTGTCTCCACAGCAGAAGCAGCTACAGCATTAACGCAAATGTCCCGAGGTGCTAGCTCTATTGCCAGGTAACGAGTTAAAGCTTCCAGGGCAGCTTTGGAGACTCCCACAATAGCATAAGTGGGCCAGACAAGAAACGAACCCAAGCTAGAGATGTTTACTATCTTACCACCCCTACCCTCCATTAGTTTGGCTGCTCTCTGAGCGCAGAGTAAACAGGCCCTAGCATTGATGTTCATAGTCCATTCCCAGGCCTTAACATCTATATCTGTTACAGGGCGACCTACGCCTGAAGCAGCATTGTTAATCAAAACATCCAGGCGGCCAAATTTATTGCCAATCATATCAAACATTTCATCTATCTTTGCCGGCTCTCCCACATTAGCTCGGATAACTTCAGCTTTCACTCCCAGAGCCTCGATATCCTTAGCTGTTTGTTCCGCGGTACTGCGGCGGCGGAAAAAATTGACAATAATATCAGCACCCTGAGAAGCAAGTTTTAATGCAATCGCCCGACCAATACCTCGCCCACCACCTGTTACTAAAGCCACCTTCCCTTGGAGGGACATGGCTAGACCTTCTCCTCTTGGGCTGCCCGACTCTCTACATAGGAGACAAAGTCGCCAAAGTTCTTAAACTTCTGGGCTTCCTCGTCAGGAATTTCAATCCCAAAGGTCTCTTCCACTGCCACCAATGCCTGCACTATATCCAGAGAATCCGCCTTAATCTCTTTAAATGTGCTTTCCCTGGTAATAACACTCTTATCAACATGGGTAATTCTAGCCACGATTTCTCTTATCTGTTCTTCAACAGTCACAAATTACCTCCTTGGTTAAATTTTGCTAATTCCAACTTCAAGCTTTCCACAACCTCGGCTTTTACTGCTTCCTTGGCGCTTTCTATAGCATTAGCTATATTGGGGGCTCGGCTAGCTCCATGCGCTATCCTGACAACCCCGTCAACGCCCCACAAAATACCACCACCTCGCCTCTCACTTTCACCGGATATTTTGGTTGCCGGGAACAATCCATCAAACAATAGTTTAACTAAGACATTTAAAGGTGGGTACTTTTTCGCCTTCTGCGCCGTCCAATCCTTGGCATGACCCGCGATGCTTTCATAAAACTTTAAAAGAACATTGCCCACAAGGCCGCCACAGACGATAACATTGGCCTTGCCGTTTAAGATATCATTGCCTTCTATATTGCCAATAAAGTTCAACCCACTACTTTTGAGAAGGGAATAAGCTTCACGCCCTATTTCACTCCCCTTATTTTCTTCACTTCCAGTGTTTAGCAAAGCTATCTTAGGGTTAGTGATATTAAGGAACTTCTTAGCGTAGACCGAGCCAGCGATGGCAAAAGTTAGAAAATGATGTGGCTTGCAATCTGCATTAGCTCCGAGGTCTACCATCACAGTATTCGGTGCAAAGCTACCCAGGGAGCCAACAATTGCCGGACGACCTACCCCATCCAACATGCCCATAAACTGAATGGCACTTATTGCAGCTGCGGCACTAGATCCAGCACTAACTAAAGCATCTGCTTCGCCTGATTTTACCATCTTTGCCGCTACGGCTACAGAGCAATTAGGCTTGTGACGAATTGCGTCAATAGGCGAATCATCTTCCTTGATAACTTCGCTGGCTTCGACAACACGGATGAATGAACCGTTGGAGGTGAATTTGTACCTGGCTAATTCCTTTTCTAGAATGTCTGTGGAGCCAACCAAGAGGATTTCTACATCGTCTTTCTGTGCTGCAAGCACCGCCCCTTTGACTATTTCCTCAGGAGCATAGTCACCACCCATGGCGTCCACAGCCACTCTTATTCTGCCATTTTGAGACATTTTTTTACTCCTTATCACTTGAGAGCTTGACTATTGTCTCCCCTGTGACTATCGTTTCGCCCTTTTGATTACGGCATTCAAAACTGCAATTTGCGTATGATACATCATCTTTCTGCTCAATGCAATCAATTTTACCATTGATAGTCAGAGTATCTCTTGGACGTGCCGGCTCTTTAAACCTTGCCCGAAGCTTACCGCCAGACGGCCAGCTTCGGCCAAAAGCCGAAGTCATCATCTCCGATACATAAGCCAAGCTAAGCATACCATGAGCAATAGTGCCACGCAAAGGAGTCTTAGCAGCGAAAGACTCATCTACATGGATGGGATTAAAATCACCTGATGCCTCAGCATAAAGATTAATTTCCTCCTGGGTGATATGTTTTACCAGAGGATTAAGAGCCTTCCCTTCTTGAATCTCTGTGAGCATTTCTTTCTTAGGTGGGCAATGCTATAGTTGCCCTTCCTGATTGCACCTTTTCTTTGTTTTTGTCAAAGACCTCGAGCTCCAGGATTAGCATACCCATTTTGCCCCTAGTTATCTTTTGCACCACTCCGGCGTGACACTCTATAGTGGCGCCAATGGGTACCAGTTTGAAAAACTCTAACTCTTGCGAAGCATGTATAACGATAGTGCCAGATGGCGGGGAAAAAGACCTTGTCATAGCAGCTATGGCACAAGCCGTAATGGCCAAGGGGGGAACAAATCCGTCACCTGCACTATCCACAGCTTTTAGATATTTGGATACGAGGGAGGCACTCAGTTCATAGGTGGCAGGAGGAAATCTGTAACCAGGTTTTAGCTCGTGATAGCTTATAGTTATATCCGACATTTAACCCGTTACCGATACATCGGTATACTATGTATGTTACATTATACATTGTCCCTGATTATTGTCAATACCTTTTTACTACTACCACCTTTTGATAACGAACTTTGGCATCGACAGAATTAACTTAAAATCAACCTGCCCCGCAGGATACCTTGAATTAATGGGAGATATAAAAGAAAAAGGTTGTCGAGCAAAGTTTATGGGCGGCACTGGCTTTTTATCTAGCCTGCTGCAAATGGGCTCGGCAGGATTCGAACCTGCGACCAACCGGTTATGAGCCGGCCGCTCTGCCCCTGAGCTACGAGCCCGCTCTTCTACCCGTGATAAGTTTCACTTTTCATGGCACCCAAATTTACTTGGAGCGGGAGACGGGAGTGGAACCCGCCGCATCCTGCTTGGAAGGTTGTCGAGAGACAAGCTACTAACCGCTTGCCTCCTTTCTTGACGCGGATTATAGTGAAAGCTGAAACGGCTGTCAAGGAACGTGTGCTGGTTGACTTTCTCATCCTGGTAACTCCCATGGTAAGTTATTATCACTAGCCATACCATGAGTGTTACCCTTGTATCTCAGCCTCCGCAGTAAGCTGTTGCTGTTCAAGATTTCCTCCGGAACTGACTAGGCTACTGCTGTCATCCGCCCGAGTCTTTGGCAGACACAATCTCTCTGAAGTAAGCAAATTCAGTTCTGTTTCCATCGCGATTTTCTCTCCGACGTTGCGCCCTACTTGCAGCCACACAGGGGATAACGGTTGCGCCGTTTAGCAGTATGCTAGATGTGTTAATCAAAGGTGGAAAACTAGAGATGGGTGTGCTAGATTGAGTAAACAAAGCTTTGGACTCCTAATACAAAAGTGGCCGCGGCGGGATTTGCACCACCTTATAATGAAACTATAAGCTATAATAGCTGGAAATATGCCGTGCGAAATTTCCGAGGTAAATAAATTGTCAAGGAGTCGTGTCATCTGTGTTAGCTAAACTGAAATTTCTGGGTGCAGCGCAGAATGTCACAGGTTCCTGCTATCTTTTAGAGACTCAGGATACCCGTGTGCTCATAGATTGCGGGATGTACCAAGAGCGGAAGTACCAGGAGAGAAACTGGCAGCCATTTCCATTTGACCCTCAGTCAATTGATGCTGTTTTTTTGACTCATGCCCATCTTGACCATTGTGGACTTTTACCGAAACTGGTACGTGAAGGTTACAAAGGCAAGATATATTGCACTCAGGCTACGGCTGAGATAGCCGAGATTATCCTTATTGACGCCGCACATCTGCAGGTAGAAGACGCTATATTTAAACGGGAACGCCATAAAAGGGAGGGGCGCCGCGGTCCTTATCCAGAAATACCTCTTTATACTGTAGAAGATGCCGAAGCAGTTAAGCCGCATTTTTCCGCTGTAGAATATCTGAGTTGTATCAGAGTTAGCAGCGATGTCGAAGGCTGTTATTATGAAGCAGGACATGTACTGGGGGCGGCAGTCATAAATATAAATATCAAACAGGATGGCAAGAACCACAGAGTGATTTTTTCCGGTGATATCGGCGAGCCTGACCGCCCGATAATAAAGGACCCAACTATTTTCGATGAGGCCGAATATATAGTTATAGAGTCAACTTATGGCGACCGTACTCACGAAGAACATGAGAACACCGATATTCAAAAACAATTGCGCGATTGCATCAACAGGACGGTAAGCGCCGGGGGCAATATCATTGTTCCCAGTTTCGCTCTGGAGCGGAGCCAGGAACTGCTGTATCACCTGAACGAATTATTTTTACGTAAAGAAATTCCGTCTTTACCTGTCTTCCTGGATAGCCCTATGGCAATACGGATTACCGAAGTATTTAAACGTCACGCTGAACTCTTTGACCAAGAGATGATGGAACGTCTGCGCCAGGGTAATTCCTGTTTTAGTTTTGAAAACCTCAGAATAGTACAGAGTGTGGAGGAGTCCAAGGCTATTAACAACGTAAAGGGAAGCAGTATCATAATAGCGGGTAGCGGTATGGTAACCGGTGGCCGTGTGAAGCACCATATTGTTAATAACATCAGAAGGCCAGAAAGCACAATATTATTTGTCGGCTATCAAGCGGAGGGAACGCCGGGCAGAATATTGCTGGATGGCGCCAGAGAAATCCGTCTCTTAGGGCAAATACACCCGGTGAAAGCGCATATTGAGAAAATCGATGGTTTTTCGGCTCACGCCGACCGTGATGGGTTACTAACCTGGTTATCCGACATCCGTGTCCCGCCGCGCTGTGTATTTGTCACTCACGGGGAAGAAAAAGCAGCCACTAGCTTTGCGAAGATTCTGAACGAGAGGGCCGGGTGGACCATAAAAGTCCCCCAATACAAAGATACTGTGGAGCTCGTTTAAATCGATAAGGAGGGTTCAATTGTGCAAAACAAAAGTGGCACTCAGTGAATTGTACCCAAAGGTTTTTAGGTTCTATACTAGATTTTGATATTAAGTAAAGTTATCGTTAAGATATTGCCGGAAAAGTTGTCAAATCAAGAGTAGATTATCTTGTAAAAGGAGGAAAACATGACGGAGGAAGGAAAACATTGGTACCGCCGCCGCTCCGCGACTTTGGTAGGCCCTATTTGGTTCATCGGCTGGCTATTTACAGTCGGTTATGCCAATCTGGTTTGGTGGCAGATTTTGCTGGCCATAGTAGTCTGGCCGTACTTTTTGGGCCGGACACTGGGCTGACCGGTTAAGAGAGCGCACTCTAATTTCGTACTCCGACTCTCTACAGTGCCTCATAATTTTGACTTTTTAGTAAGAAATAGGTGATTTCTGAAATATTCGATATTCCAAAATTGAATTCAAGGAGTAAGAAACATGACTACAAACTCTTTAGAAAAACTTGGGGAAATTGAACTAGCTCATTACGTCATTTATGTATTAAGACGGATAATATTGCACTCTGGCATATGGTTCAACGAGGTTGTCCATCAGTTGGGTCTGGAAGAAGCTATTCGGCTTGAGGAAGAGGCTTCCGCCTCGTTTTTTCCCATAGCTACAAACCGCCTATCCAAGACTCTGGGCTTCAAAACTGAAAACGGCCTGCCACTGTGGCTGGTTAATATGGAGAAGGAAAGGTTAATTAGCCTCATAGAAGCTTTGTCTGCTAATTGGCTGACAGGTGATGGGATATGGTTCCGAACCGTTGAGGATAACCATGATATGTATACCAGCAAAAGGTGTAACGACACCTGCTGGACCAAGTATTCGCCTTTGGAAGCAGCCGTGATAAAATCGTTTTTGCAGCTTCCCCAGCGAAGCGGGCTGGATGGTTTAGAACAAGCTTTAAGCTTTCGGCTTTACGCACACATCAACGAGCAGACCATTGAAAGGTCAGGCGATGAACTCATTCTTCGTATGGTGAAATGCTTGGTCCAAAAAACAAGAAAACTCAACAAGCTGCCCGATTATCCATGCAAGTCGGCCGGAATGGCAGAATTCCCGGCATTTGCCAAGATGATAGATTCTAGAATCAGGGTCGATTGCATCAGCTGCCCTCCCGACGAGCATCCCAAGTCATGGGTTTGTGCCTGGCGGTTTTACATTACTAAGTAAGCACCGGGCTTCTACTGTTTCACCAGCTTCATCTCACATGCTTACCCTTATGGAACTAAAAACAAGTGGCAGCGGCTGGATTTAAACCAGTGTCTAAACTGCGAGTGGTATAATGATATGACCATATTATATTGGCTGGAATTCGCAATGCCACGTAGAAAAAAACCTATATCATTCCGTACTTCAGAGGTATCACATGTGGTCGGCGCTACCTATAGCCAGCTTGCATATTGGGATAAGACAGGCCTGGTGAGCCCGAGTCTGAGAGCAGCATCCGGAAGAGGTTCGCGCCGTCTCTATTCTGTAGAGGACATTTTCGAATTAAAGATACTGATGAAATTGTTGGATAGTTCGTTGCCTCTACAGCGGATACGGTCGAGCTTCCGCTTTATACGAGGTCAATCCAAGGCTTTAGCATCCTTCGTAGTGTTCACGGATGGGAAGACAGTCTATTTCTACGAGGACTATGATGTTCTCGTAGACACGTTAAAGGAAGGCCAGACAGTATTACGTATCGCAGTTCAAGACCTGATTGCAGAAGTACAAGCCAGGTTGACCAATGGGCAGTGAGCACAAGAGGAACCCATCCTGTCGCAATTGCCGGATATCAATAAATGACTGACAGGGATGCCCGCAGTTTCGCCGAGGCACTAGGGAATTGTGCGGATGTGGAATATGGCAGCGGCTGGAGTTGAACCAGCGACCAAAGGCTTATGAGTCCTCTGCTCTACCACCTGAGCTACGCTGCCTGAAAATAGTTTAGCATTGGCTAGGGGAGACGGTCAAATTAAGGGGCGCTTTTGAAGATGTGGGAAATGCTATTTAGGAATTTGCCTCTTTCGCAATGACAAGGAAAATTTGAGCGGTTATAATCTAATGCGACGATGCCAAGCTGTATAGGAGGCGTAAATTGAAAGAGCCGTTTGCCAAGTTCATAGAAACTGAGCTGCCGGCTGGTGTGTTGCTTATCACCTGTGGCTTGCCGGGCACCTGGAAAACTGAGACGAGCGAGGAGATTTCCAAGATTAAGGGCTACGCCGCCCTGCGGTCTGACCTGATTAGACTAGAAGTGCTGAAAGGTGAGAATATATTTGATGAGAAGGTCGCCTCGGATATGAGCAAACGAACAATGGTCTATGATGAGACGTTCCGACGGGCAGATGAGGAGTTGGAGAAGGGCGATAGTGTAATACTAGATGCCACCTTCATCACCCAATCGTTGAGAAGACGGGCTGCTGAGATAGCCGCCAAACATAATAAGACATTCGTCATCCTTCAGACCCATTGCCCCCAGAAGGCAGCCATCGCCCGGATACTAAAGCGTACCCCAGAGGATTACAAATCGAATGCTCTCACCGAGCAGGCCTACCTCAACAATAAAAAGAAGTTCGAAAAAGTGGACGTGGATGACTTGAAGCGATTGTATCCCAGACTCAATATCATCCACCTGACAGTTGATACCCAATATGACCCGCCCGAAGATTGGTATATCATTGGTATGGAAAAGAGATAGGCAACTTCCTCTGTCACCCTGAGCGATAGCGAAGGGTCTTAGATTCTTCGCGGAGTTTATACTGAGCGGGGGTGAGATTCTTCGCCTTCGGCTCAGAATGACAAGAGGCAAAGGGCTCAGAATGACAGAAGGTAAAGGGTGATTTATAAAGAGATAGGAATGAAAATAGATTTGCACATCCATACCAGGACCGGCTCGGACGGCAATCTCCCTATTGAAGAGGTTTTCCAAGAAGCCAAAAATAGAAACATTGACTTAATCTCGATAACCGACCACGATTCTATAGACTGCCAGAAAAGAGCCATCGCCCTGGCGAGAAAGCATGGCATATCTTACATCACGGGGGTAGAATTAAACGTGACTTTCCATTATCCTGAGAACAATAAAGATGTTTCCCTGGATTTCCTGGGATATGGGTACAACATCGGCAATAAAGAGCTAAAGAGCAAGCTTCAATTGATAAAAGAACATAGGGCAAGAAGGGCGCGTCAAATTTTGAAGAACCTGAATGTTGAGTTCGCTAAAGAGGGTATGGCCAGATTTACCGAGGAAGAACTCAGGAAAATAGAGAATAGTGTAGACGGCGTGTTCGGGCGACCACATATAGCGAACTACCTAGTGGAAAAGGGGATTGTAAAGGATAATCAAGAGGCCTTCGATAAATATCTGGTCAAATGCGACGCCCCCAAATACCCCCTTTCTTTAGCTGAAGCATCAAAACTGATCAGAAACGCCGGTGGCATACTGGTACAAGCCCACCCCAATGACCCTAACGGAACATCCCTGGTAAGCATAACGCGCGATTTGGACGAACAAATGAAGGTCATAGAAAAATATATGCTACAATACATCGATGGTGTTGAGTGCTGGCATACGAGACATGACGAGAAAACCACGGCACACTATATTGAGTTTGCCAGGAAGCACAATATGCTCATGACCGGCGGCAGCGATTGTCATCAAAAACCACTCCTCATGGGCACATTAAATATACCTGATTGGGTTGCTGAGCAGTTCAAGGGCAAGAAAATAGAATTTTTTCCAGCCAATAAATGAAAGGAAAAATAATTTGGTGCAGGTCGCCTCGCCTCAGGTGATAACAGATGAAGAATCATGACATTAAAGATTCCTCGCTAGCCCAAGAAGGCAAGCTGCGCATTGATTGGGCTGCCAAGGAAATGCCAGTGGTCAAGCTTATAAAGGAAAGATTTGGCAAAGAAAAGCCCCTGGCGGGAGTGCGTATTTCTGCTTGCCTCCATATCACTACAGAAACGGCCAATTTAGCTCTGGCTCTAAAAGAAGGTGGTGCTGAAGTAGTCCTATGCGCCTCCAATCCTTTAAGTACCCAGGACGACGTAGCTGCTGCCCTGGTTGACTACGGCATTCCCGTAAACGCCATAAAGGGAGAGGATAACAAGACTTACTACCGACATATCATCACCGCCCTGAAACATAAGCCACAGATTACCATGGATGATGGCGCAGACCTGGTTTCCACCCTTCATAAGGATTACACCGAACTGGCTGCTGATGTCATTGGTGGCACTGAGGAAACGACCACGGGGGTCATCAGGCTGAGGAACATGGCGAGGGCGGGTAAATTGATTTATCCTATTATTGCCGTAAACGATGCTCAAACCAAACATTTCTTTGACAATAGATATGGAACGGGGCAAAGCACAATTGATGGCATCACCAGGGCTACCAATATACTCTGGGCGGGGAGGAAAGTAGTTGTTTGTGGCTATGGCTGGTGTGGCAAAGGGATAGCCAAGCGGGCTCAAGGGCTGGGGGCACAGGTTATAATTACCGAGGTCCAGCCTATCCCGGCTCTGGAGGCTGCTATGGATAGCTATCAGGTCATGCCTTTGATTAAGGCTTGCGAGACCGGAGAAGTCTTCATCACCACCACGGGCGATACCAATGTTATTGATAAGGCACACATTTCCCGCATGAAAGACGGAGCTATTCTGGCTAATAGCGGCCACTTCAATGTAGAAATAAACATCCCGGCTTTGGAAAGCCTGGCCAAATCGAAGAAACGAATACGTTCTTCCGTTGATGAATACACTTTAGTCGATGGGCGGCGTATCTATCTGTTGGGCGAGGGCAGGCTGGTTAATCTAGCTGCCGCTGAGGGACACCCGGCTAGCGTTATGGACATGAGCTTTGCCAATCAGGCTCTATGTCTGGAATATCTCACCAAGATGAAGGGAAAGCTTAAGCCTGCAGTCTATCCTGTGCCTGAGGACATTGACCAGGAGGTAGGTAAACTGAAGCTCGCCTCCATGAATATCACCATTGATTCCTTGACCAAGGAGCAGAAAAAATACCTCGAAAGCTGGGAATTAGGAACATAAAAAGGAGTAAAAATGCCGAATAGCTTTAATCAGTCGGACTCTTATTTAGCCACCGTGGAGTCAGTCACCGAGGGACATCCTGATAAGCTGTGTGACCAGATTTCAGACGCTATCCTTGACGCCATGCTGAAACAGGATCCTTTCGCCCGGGTAGCCTGCGAAGTCTCTGTGGCCATGGGCATGGTAATAGTTCTCGGTGAGATTACCTGCAAGGGTTATGTAGAGATTCCCGAAATTGTGCGCCAAGTAATCAAAGAGGCGGGCTATACCAAACCCGAATATGGCTTTGATTACCGAACTTGTGGAGTCATCGTCTCACTTAAGGAACAGTCAAGCGACATCGCTGCCGGAGTTGGCCAATCTTGGGAAGCGAGGATGGGAGAGGCAACTGACGAGGTTTTAGACAAAACCGGTGCCGGTGACCAGGGAATGATGGTTGGCTTCGCCTGCAGAGAAACTCCTGAGCTTATGCCTTTGCCTATTGTGCTAGCACACAAGCTATGCCGGCGCTTGGCTCAGGTAAGAAAAGACAAAACTGTGCCTTATTTAAGGCCCGATGGTAAATCTCAGGTGACTATAGAATACACTCGTGGCATACCCAAGAGGGTGGTCTGTGTTGTTCTTGGTGCTCACCATAATCCCGGGGTGGAACGTGACGTCATTGAGCACGACCTTATAGAGCAGGTGATTAAAAAGACTATTCCTGCCAAATTGCTGGATAAGAAGACTGAATACTACATTAACAGCGCTGGTCAGTTTGTCATCGGTGGTCCTGTGAGTGACACCGGTTTTACCGGGCGCAAAATCATTGCTGATACTTATGGCAGTGCCTGCGGACATGGTGGGGGTTGCTTTTCAGGTAAAGACCCTACTAAGGTAGACCGCTCCGCCGCTTATATGGCCAGATATGTCGCCAAGAATATAGTAGCTGCTGGACTTGCTGATTACCTCGAGCTCCAGCTTGCCTATACTATCGGAAAGGCTCGTCCCCTATCATTGTCCATCGAGACCTTCAGCACGGGAAAGGTCCCTGATGAAATCATATCAAATCTCGTCAACAAGCATTTCGACTTTCGCCCTGAGGCTATCATGAGGACTTTAGACCTGCGCCGCCCCATTTACCGGCAAACTGCTACTTACGGCCACTTTGGCAGGGAAGACCTCAACCTGCCCTGGGAGAGAACGGACAGGGCTGATATACTGAGAAAAGAGGCAGGCTTATAAAAGGACAAAATCAAAACCACCCTTTAGCGCCGGTCCCCCGACCTACCAATTCGTCAAAACGTTTAGCCCGTGGCTTGAGCCTGTCGGACGCTATTAGACGCATAGTAATACTCCCAACTTACCTCATTCGGTCACCAGAGGCAATTTACAACAGGCCCAATTTTTTAGCCTGTTGCTGAAGCACACCTTGAAAATTGGGATGAGCTATTTGTATCAAAGCCTTAGCTCTTTCGGTATTAGGTTTCCCTTTCAGGTGGGCCACTCCATATTCGGTAACGACATAATCAGCATAGTAGCGTGGGACGGTGGGTATTTGAGGGGCAAGAGGATTGCTCGTTTCAAAAGTTGGGTGCGTAACTATCCTTGAAAACTTTCCATCACTAGTTGTGGAGGCCAACACAGTTACGAATTTGGCATCGGGAGCTATAGCACATCCCAAGGCAAAATCCGGTTGTCCTCCAACGCCGGTGTATTGGTCTTGAAGGCCCAACAAATCAGAATAAATATTGCCAAAGAGGTCTACCTGCAAGGCGGCATTTATTGCCACCATCTTGCTATTCATGGCAATAACTTTGGGGTCATTGGTATAATCAACTGGCTGCATTTCTATCAACGGGTTATCATTTAGCCACTCGTATAGATTTGTTGTGCCACCATGGAATGTGCAGACTACCTTCCCTTTGTGGATGCTTTTCTTAGCGTTAGTCACTGCTCCAGCTGCTATGAGATCTTTCAAGCCTTCGGGCACCATTTCGGTGTGTATGCCCAGGTCTCTTTTGCCCTTAAGGAAATGTACTGCTGCCTCGCTTACTCCGCCGTATCCTATCTGTACCGTGGCGCCATCCTCTACAAGCGCGGCTACATACTGGCCAATTCTAGCTTCCACATCGGTAATAGGAGATTGCTCAAGCTCATATAAGGGTTGATTAACCTCAACAATATAGTCAATTTGCGAAATATGAATAACAGACCTTCCGTGAGTTTTCGGCATGTTGGGGTTGATCTCAGCAATAATTATCCTTGGAGGCCGCTCAAGTACGCCATAGGCATAGTCAACCGATATGCCCAAACTGCAGTAACCATTGTGGTCAGGTGGCGATACGGTTAACAAAAAGACATTACTTTTAAAATCTCCTTCTCGGAGTAAGCGAGGTGTGTTGCCAAAGGTTACCGGATAAAAATCAGCACGCCCCTCACGTAGTAACTGCGTTATGTGCTTGCTTCGGCCACAAAACGCGGTAGCACACCTTATATGTTTTTCTGTTCCCGGCTCCAAATATTTTTCCTGAAACGGGCCGAAGGGGGCAAAGTGAAATATCCTCACCCCTACCAATTCGTAAGCTCTATTCATCAGTGCCATCGGCAAGAGGCGTGGCTCTCCACAGAAGTTTGCCAAAACCACATCATCGTACGATTTTACGGCTTCAACAGCTTTTTCTGCAGTGACAATTTTGGGCTTGGAAAACTTATTCAATGTAGATAACTCCCCTCCAGCATAATCGACTACCTACCTCCTAATATGTTACACTGGTCGGCCTTCCCTCATTAACTCTGCCCGAATTGTAGCAATCTTGTGCCAGTAAGTCATGCGCTTGACCAAGACCTGCTCAGGGATATGCGTTGATAGCCTGTTTAGGACTTAGCCAGAAGCCATTTTGTTCGCTGATGTCTGGCCACTTACCTCATGTCTCTAAATAAATCATATCCTCTAAGCCTTTGAAATGAGGGTCAGAGGTTACCACGGGGCCATTCTCGAACTCCTTCAAATAGTTTTAGGCGTATGTTTGCTTATCTGATTTTTGGTTTTCTCTTATGCCAATCGGTGGCTTGCTCATAGGCGAAGGCGATGCGCAGCAGTATTTCCTCGCTGAAAGGCTTGCCTATGATTTGCATACCTATAGGTAGGTTGACAGCGAAGCCAGCAGGTATGGAGATAGCCGGGATTCCAGCTATGTTTATGGGTAAGGTGCATACATCGCTTAGATACATCTGCATCGGGTCTTCTAACTTTTCACCCAGCTTAAAAGGCACTATGGGCGAAGTTGGGGTGACCAGGGCATCATATTTTTCAAAGGCTTGGTCAAATTCCTGTTTTATCAGTGTGCGCACCTTCTGTGCCTTAAGATAGTAAGCGTCGTAATAACCTGCGGATAAAGCATAAGTGCCCAGCATTATACGCCTTTTAACCTCAGGCCCGAAGCCAATTTGCCGCGTCCTCTCCGTTGTCTCAATTACATTACTGGCATTTCGCTCAGAAAAGCCGTATTTTACCCCATCGTAGCGAGCCAGATTCGCTGAAGCTTCGGACGGAGCAAGTATATAGTAAGCAGCCAGAGCATATTTGGTATGAGGTAGAGAAACCTCCCAATCTATTTCCGCCCCCAGCTCACGTAGCTTACTTATGGCTGCTTCTAAAGCCGCTCTTACCTCACTCTGCACGCCCTCGACGAGATATTCCCTGGGAATGCCAATCTTTAGTCCTTTGATGTCGGGAATTAATTGCCGGGTGTAGTCTGGGACAGGATAAGGCACTGAGGTTGAGTCTCTGGAGTCATACCCGGCAATGACATTCATCACTAAGGTGCAGTCAGTGACATCCTTGGTTATTGGCCCAATTTGGTCAAGGGAGCTGGCGAAAGCAACCAAGCCGAAGCGGCTCACCCGACCATAGGTTGGTTTAAGTCCCACCACGCTGCAAAGTGCGGCGGGTTGACGGACGCTGCCTCCAGTGTCAGAGCCCAAAGAATAAATAGTTTCATCGGCGGCTACAGCAGCTGCTGAGCCACCGCTGCTACCCCCAGGGACGCGAGTTAAGTCCCAGGGATTACGGGTGGGGAAAAAGGCAGAGTGCTCCGTAGAAGAGCCCATGGCAAATTCATCCATATTTGTTTTCCCTACTATTACCGCCTTGTGTGCCTTTAGTTTCTCTATTACCGTAGCATCATAGGGAGGAACGAAGTTTTCCAGCATCTTTGAACTACAGGTAGTTTTTATCCCCCTGGTGCATATGACATCTTTGATTAAGGTAGGGATGCCGGTTAAAGGGGTAATTTCGCGAGCAGTTTTGATGTAATTATCGACTTTCTCTGCCTCTTTCAGAGCGATGTCTTCAACAATGGTGACACAGGCGTGAACCTTCCCCTCTATCTCAGCGATACGCTTCAGTACCGATTTTGTCAGTTCTGTTGAGGAAATTTTCCTTTGTTTAAGAAGCTCGTGTGCTTCATGGATAGTTAGCTGGTGTAGTTCACTCGCCTTCATACTTAGAGCCTGTCCTTGAGGCTGCGACGCTTGATAACTTTGCGCCAGTCGCCGCCAGTTTTGCCGTGCATCTCCTTAAGCCTGGGGATGTATTGTATGCCCAGGAATATCCCCAAGCCTGTGGAGTAGAATACTAAGGACAAAGGCTCGTCGTAGTGGTCGACGTAAATAAACCCGGCAACAAACGGGAAAACGATGAGCAGCAGGCTATAACTAAAGGTGGGATTACGAGTAATAAGTAAAGCTATTGCAAAAACAATGACGAGAAACGGAATTGCTCTGGGCATAAGGAAGAGGAGAATTCCGATGGCGGTAGCTCCTCCTTTGCCGCCACGGAATTTGAGGAAGACAGGAAAGACATGACCAATTACGGCAGCTACGCCGGTAAGCCCGGTAAGGAAATCAAACGGTGAAATCAAAGGGTTGCCTGACAACCACCGCACCAAAAGAACTGCTCCTATGCCTTTGCCCAGGTCAGCCAGGCTCACCAGCGCGGCCTCGATGGGACCGACCTCGTAGTAGACATTCATAGCGCCCATGTTTTTGCTGCCGACCTCTCGGATGTCTATCCCTTTTCTCAGACGACCGGCAAGATATGCTGAAGGAAAAGAGCCAAGGAGGTAGCCAATTATGATGGCGATAACTATGTTAATCATTTGCCTGATGTGCTCAGTCTAGTATTGCTTGAACTTTAAAACATCTTTCCGCTTGTTTTGGTGCATTTAACAAAATCTCTGCTTGGGAATACGACTCAGCTACGTCGTCTTTCCTGAAGATATTTTGTAGTGGGATGGTATGAGTCGCTGGTGGTACGTTGGTTGTAGCTACTTGCTTGAGTATTTCGAAGTTCTCTAGAATATTAGATAGCTGGAGGCTAAATCTCTCCACCTCCTCCTCGCTTAAACCCAAACGAGCAAGCCAAGCGATATGCTTCACCTGTTCATGACTCAGTTTCATCTCAGCGTGACTGTTACATTATAGCATTACGCTTCGTAATGTAACAGCGGTTGCTTATCTTCAGGGACAAGATTTATAATGGAGGGCCATGCCAATCCGAAACGTCGTCTTGCTATCTCATCAAGGTGCGGGAAAAACCTCGCTTGCCGAGTTTATGCTCTTTACCTCAGGTGCTATTCAGCGCTTAGGTAGCGTTGAAAATGGCACCACTACCTCAGATTATGACCCACTTGAGGTAGAACGCCGTATGGGCATCAACCTATCTCTGCTTCCAATTCAGTGGGAGGGGACGAAGCTGAATCTCATTGATATCCCGGGATATGCGGATTTTATTGGTGAGGTAAGGTCGGGATTGAGAGTAACTGAGGGAGCAATAATTGTAATATGCGCTGCTTCGGGTGTGGAGGTAGGCACAGAACAGATGTGGAACGATGCTGAAAAAGCAAATTTGCCTCGGTTAATATTCGTTAATAAGATGGATCGTGATAATGCTGATTTCTTCTCTACCTTGGAAGGAATTCAGGCTAAGTTGTCACCAAGATGTTTGCCTCTTCAATTACCCATAGGTTCACAAAAGGATTTTCAAGGCATTGTCGATTTGGTGACTATGAAGGCTTATGTTGGTGTTGCCTCGCAGGAAGCAGAAATACCTTCGGCACTTCGGGAACAAGCAGAAGCTAGCCGTGAGAAGCTAGTAGAAGCCGTCGTGGAAATTGATGATGAACTCATTAACAAGTATCTGGAGGGTGAGCCCATAAACAACGAGGAAATTTTTGCTGCGATAAAAAAGTCTACCATTGCTGGCAAGCTGGTGCCTGTTTTTGTTGGCTCTGCTTTGCAAGGCATCGGCACCCAGCAACTTCTTGATGGTATTTGTCACTATCTGCCTTCGCCAGAAGAAAAGGATGTCATTGCCGCTAAGAGTGTTTCCACCGGTAATCAAGAAGAGATCAAACCTAATTTGGAGTCCCCCTTATCCGCTCTTGTTTTTAAGACCAGTGCAGACCCCTATGTTGGCAAGCTCAGCTATTTTCGGGTTTATTCAGGCGTTATTTCCAGTAATTCCCAGGTTTGGAATGCCAACAAGAATAGCATGGAACGAATTGGCCAACTCTTTACTATGCTAGGTAAAAATCAACAGTCAATGCCGCAGGTCACTGCCGGAGATATTGGAGCAGTGGCGAGGTTAAGTTTAACCACCACCGGGGATACCCTCTGTGGTCGCGAACATCCTGTGATACTCCCTGGTATCGAATTCCCCAAAGCGAATTTCAGCATGTCAATCCAGCCTCAGACAAAAACCGATTTAGATAAGATGAGCACCGTTTTGCCCAGGATTTGTGAAGAAGACCCTTCTCTCCAAACACGTCGCGAACCTGATACTAACGAGTTTATCATTTCCGGAATTGGTGATAACCACCTGGAGATAACCAGGGAGAAAATACGTCGCAAATTTGGAGTAGAGGTGAGATTAGATCTGCCAATGATTCCTTACAAAGAAACTATTACTACGTCAACCAAGGCAGAGTATAAACATAAGAAGCAGACTGGAGGACACGGTCAATATGGGCATGTCTTCCTGGAGTTGGAGCCTTTGCCTCGGGGTGCGGGATTTGAGTTTGCTAAGAAGATTGTCGGAGGGGCAATACCCCACAACTATAT
>Ga0066636_10000742_pt1 | contig 18913 bp, 15 predicted proteins | sample CryGeyCG2014_080_2_FD_62736 | JGI IMG/M metagenome (GOLD analysis project Ga0066636, IMG submission 62736) | Groundwater microbial communities from aquifer - Crystal Geyser CG07_land_8/20/14_0.80 | ecosystem: Environmental > Aquatic > Deep subsurface > Groundwater | place: USA: Utah: Grand...
TGGAAAGTGCAAATTGAAAATTTTATTTTTCCAATTTTCATTTTTCAATTATTTCACACGTTCTTTGGAAGATAGGCTGGAGACAAGGAAAAAAAGATAAAATAAAAAATTATTTAAAAATCTCCGTGTCTTTGTAACTGGTATGTTCAAAAATGCTACTTGCACGAGCCCGGTAATCAGTAAAATTGTTAAAAAGTAAAAAAGTTCAAGCCTGACCCCGAAATTGTTTTCCACAGTTTATCAAACTATTGCAGATTATTTCAAAAATATATTTTTTTCGTACTTGACCTTTTATGAGCAAGGGTATTTTATGTCCGAGTCGGTGGAGCTGAGTGGAGAGAAGTGGAGGATTGCCGAACGATGAATGTAGGAACATATGAACAACTCATCGATGAAAAGGGACGTATTATCTTGCCTGGAGCTTTTAGGCAAGCGTTCGGTAAAACTCTCTTTATCTCGCTCGGCTTCGACGATTGTCTTTGCCTCTGGCGAAATGAAGATTTTGAATCTTTTGTCGAGAAAGAGATAGAGAAGAGAAGCGACCTTTCGAGGGCGCAACGGCAGGTGAATAGATGGCTGCATTCTTCGGCACATCTATTATCGATTGATTCGCAAAATCGATTTGTCATTCCGCAGTTGCTCCGAAAAAAATCGCTTTTGGAACGTGAGGTAGTTTTGGTCGGCGCGGGCGCGCGAGTTGAGATCTGGAGCAAGAAGGCCTGGGAGGATTACATTGCCAAGGCTGACGATTCCATTGAGGAGATTGCGGAGTCTCTTTCTCGGGAATTCAGGGTCTGATTTGTCACCGCAGTAAGTAAACGCAGTTTATACGCAGCAACGACGCAGTTCATACATTGTTTCAATGCAGTTTGAACGCAGCGAATACGCAGGTTTTAACGAAGAAGCGATACAGCATGAACGTAGAAATTAATAAAGTTAGTGTTCGCGCCGCCACCTCACATCTTCCGGTTCTGCCGGAGCGGGTTAAAGAAGTATTTTCTTTTGCCCATGGAAGAATATTAGACGCTACAGCCGGCGGCGGAGGACATACTCGGATTCTTTTGGAACTGGGGCATGAAGTTGTTGCGATTGATCGCGACCCTTTTGCAGTCGAACGGCTTCGGAATAATTTTAATTCGTTTTTAAAAACAGGAAAACTTTCGATAAAAAAAATGGCATTTGCGGATTGTGAAACTCTTGGTGAATTTGACGGTATAATCGCAGATATTGGACTCTCATCAGATCAGCTTCTGGACGATACTCGCGGTTTTTCTTTTAATTCAAATGCGCCTTTGGATATGCGTATGGACCCTTCTTTGTCGATTTCCGCTAGTGAATTAATTTTAAATTCCTCGACGGAAGAGCTGACTTCAATATTGCATGAATACGGGGAAGAACCCTATGCATGGCGAATTGCTAGAGCTATTTCAGGCAAGAGATTCGAAACTTCAATTGAGCTGGCAGAAGCCGTGCGCTCTGTAAAAAAACGAAGAAAGAGCAGGCTTGATCCTGCAACTCTGACATTTCAGGCTTTGAGAATTTACGTAAACGACGAGTTGAATCAGCTTAGAACTTTTCTTTCCCATATTCCTAAAATCTTAAAGCCGAGCGGTAGGCTTGCAGTAATTTCGTTTCACTCGCTTGAAGACAAAATAGTGAAGAATAAATTTTCGGAGTGGTTTGGAAAATGCGTTTGTCCGCCGAGAATTCCCGAGTGCAGATGCGGTGCAAAACGTATTGCATATCCTCTTTGGAATGGTGTGATAAAAGCCGATATTAATGAATGTAATAATAATCCTAGAGCTCGGTCTGCACGTATGCGGGCATTGAAGATGAATGATGAATGAAAGGAACGTGGCAATGAAACGAAATACTAATGAAGATTTCAAATGGAAGCTGACCAAGATACATTTTGGAGTAATAGGCGCCGCTATGATATTTGCTCTTTCGCTTCTGGCTCAGAATACTCAATATCGCGATTTTACCAATAAACTTGTATCTCTGAATAAAGAGAAGCGGGAACTAATGGACGAGAAGACGAGGCTGACAATCAAGCGGGAAGCATTATCTGACCCGATTCGAATACGTTCTATTGCGGTGGAAAAATATGGAATGGTTGGCGCAGAACCCAACAAAGTTCACGAGATTGAATCTTCATCAGGCGTTGAATGAAAAAACTTTCCGAATTAATAATCGGAATCTCCGATGCAACTTTAATTGGAAATAAAGATGCTGTAATCAGCCGGCTTATTACCGATTCGAGAAAAATTAAAGAAGGAGATTTATTTTTTGCAGTCAGAGGAGCTCATTCGGATGGTCACGCACATATAGCCGAAGCATTATCTAAAGGCGCGTCTGCAATAGTTTACGACCGAGAAATAGAGTTGCCGAAAAATATTACTGCTGTGCGCGTGAAGGATTCATATCAGGCTTTGGCTCCGATTTCAAAAGTGTTCTATGATGCTCCGGCGTCTCGAATGAAGATGATTGGAATAACGGGAACCAATGGCAAGACAACAACCGCATTTCTTCTGCGCTCAATTCTTGAAACGTCCGGAATCAAAACTTCTCTTTTGGGAACAGTCGGCTACCTGATCGGAAATAAAACGATTGATGCTCCGAACACAACTCCTGATGCGCTATTATTGAACTCATTGTTGTCTGAGAGTTTAGAAGCCGGAATTGATTCAGTTGTGATGGAGGTTTCTTCGCACGCGTTAAAGTTAGGCCGGGTTTCGGAGATGAAATTCGAGTGCGGAATATTTACAAATCTTACGCAGGATCATCTTGATTTTCATTCGGACATGGAGGATTACTTCGAGTCGAAGCTGAAGCTCTTCGAATTGTCAAATGGAAAAGGCGCAGTGAACCTCGACGATCGCTATGGACTTCGGATTCAATCTTTATTTTCGAACGTAATATCATTCGGAGAGAACGGCAGTGTCACTGCAAAAAATATCGATTACAAAATTGACGGAACAAAATTTGATTTAATTATGCCGGGATTTTCAAAGAGGATTTCGACAAGGTTGGTCGGCAGACCGAATGTTTGGAACTGCCTTGCCTCTGCGGCCGGAGCGATTTCTGTTGGAATAGAAATGAACGACATTGTTGCCGGCTTAGAGTCAGCCGATGCGCCTCCAGGCCGCTTCGAGCTTGTTCCGACAAATGAGAGATTTGCTATTGCCGTCGATTACGCGCATACGCCCGATGCTCTAGAAAGACTTTTGCAGACCGGTAGAGAATTGAAGCCGCGCCGTTTGCATTTGCTTTTCGGCTGCGGCGGAGACCGCGACAGAAAGAAGCGGCCGATTATGGGTGAAATTGCCGAGCGCTTAGCTGATAAAGTTTGGATAACTTCCGACAATCCGAGAACGGAAGCCCCGGAAAAAATTATTGATGAGATAATGCCCGGTGCAGGCTCTAAATCGCATAGAATATGTGATCGCCGCGAGGCGATCTTTAAAGCGGTTTCTGAATTGCAGGAAGGCGATATATTATTGGTTGCAGGAAAAGGACACGAAACGTATCAAATAATCGGCACTGAAAAAAATCATTTTGATGATCGAGAAGTAGTGCGAGACGCTGTGATCATGCGTGAAGAAAAAAAACGGAATCGCAGTAACTGACAAAGAAAAAATAGGAGCTGACAGATGAGCAATTGCATAGAACCTTGGAAAGCGTGCGAAATAGCCGAGGCGGTTGGAGGCAGAATAGTTTGCGGTAATGGAGATGCGATAATTCGCGGAGTGACAACGGATTCGAGATCGATTCCTCCGAAAAGCATATTCTTCGCGCTGAAAGGCGAGAAACATGATGCACATTTATTTGTGCCGCACGTGATCAATGAAGGAGCAATCGCCGCAATAGTTGACAGGCCTTTGCCGGTTCCTCATTTTGTGACTTTGATTCAAGTAGAGGATACGACTCGAGCTTTAGGCGATTTTGCTCTTGCTTATAGAAAAAAGTTTTCGGTTCAAATTGCGGGCGTCACCGGCTCCAGCGGAAAAACTTCAGTTAAGAATTTTCTCGCAGGTATTTCAAGACGAAGATACAGAACAGTTTCGACAACAGGAAATTTAAACAATCATATTGGAGTTCCGCTCACACTTTTTAATTTGAAATCCAAAACCGAAAAAGCGGTTATCGAGATGGGAATGAGCGTTAGAGGCGAGATTGCTCGTTTATGTGAAATAGCCGCGCCGACTCTGGGAATAATCACTTCAGTTGGACCGTGCCATCTCGAGACGCTTGGAAGTATTGATGAAATAATCAATGCGAAGAGTGAATTGACTGAATATTTAAATTTGAAAGACGGAGTAATAATTCTTCCTTCCGATTCTGCACATTTTGATGAATTAAGAAGTCGAGCAAAGTGCAGAGTCGTATCAGCGGGAACTAGAGAAGACTCTGATGTAAGAATAACAGAACTTAATTCAGATGGTTTTGCTCCTGCATCATTTGTCTTTCGAGGAATTCCTGTTTGCTTGAAATTACCGGGAAGGCACATGGCATTAAATGCCGCGCTTGCCGCCGCCGCGGCTCTGGAAATGGGAATCGATTCTCTGGATATAGTTGAAGGACTTGGTTCTGTTTTTCCGGAGACAGGCAGAGCTTTGGCGCACAAACTTGATGGAGTGACTTTGGTAGATGACGCTTACAACTCAAATCCGCTTTCTCTTTCTGCAGGAATTTCGATGCTTAGTGATGAAGAGGCCGAACGAAGAATACTTGTAATGTCGGACATGCTCGAACTCGGAAAAGAATCGAATGAAGAGCACGCTAAAATCGGGAGATTGATTTCTGAAAAAAAGATCGACGTTTTGATTTATCGCGGAGAGAAAACTTCGATTACTGCTGAAGAGTCTAAGAACGTCAAGAAAATAGAATGCAGAGACAACGATGAGATGGCTGAGATAATATTAAAGACTATGCGTCAGGGCGACGTGATTTTGGTTAAAGCTTCTCATGGAATGAGACTTGATGAAGTTGTAAGAAAAGTTATCGATCGGAAAATTAGCTCTACAAGAGCACAAGTAATATCGATGAGGAAGTGAAGAATTGTTCTTCTATCTAGCTCAGTTGTCGCATCATTTGGGGCCTTTGAGGCTCTTTCAATACATCACGGTAAGAACTGCGCTTGCAACGATTGTTCCGCTCATTCTTACAATTTATATTGGACCATATTTTATAGAATCGCTGAAACGTTTTCGCGTTGCGCATTTAGGTGAACGGGACGAACTGAATTTTCACGCTCATAAATTGGGAACTCCGACAATGGGCGGACTTTTAATTGTAAGCATGATATCTTTTTCAATTCTTCTCTTCGGCAATCTTCAGAACCGATACGTTTCTCTGCTCTTTTTGGTAATGGTCGGACTTGCGTCGGTAGGATTTATTGACGATTATTTGAAACTCACGAAGCGGAATCCGAAAGGCCTGTCCGCAAAATATAAATTGCTTGGTCAAATCGTGCTGTCAGGGTCGGTCGCCGCGTCGCTCTTTATTTTGCCTTGCGAAGCGGGAAAAATATGGATGAACGAAACTGTGAGTACCGCTTATGGAGCAAGCATCACAATACCTTTCATAAAAAATGTAATTCTGCATCTCGGCTGGCTTTATATTCCTTTTGTAATTTTAGTTATAGTGGGTTCGTCGAATGCTGTGAACCTGACCGACGGCCTCGACGGCTTGGCAACAGGCTGTATGCTGGCATGCTCAGTCTCTTTGGCAGGATTGACGTATGTGGCCGGGCACTATAACTTTTCATCTTATTTGAACGTGCTTTATATCCGCGACGCCGCTGAAATTACCGTTTTTCTCGGAGCGATGATTGGAGCTCTGTTAGGATTTCTCTGGTTCAATTCCTATCCTGCGGAAGTTTTTATGGGAGATACCGGTTCACTGTCGCTCGGCGGAGCGTTGGGCACCGTTGCAATCTTCATAAAACAGGAACTGCTTTTGGTAATTATCGGCGGAATTTTTGTTGCCGAGGCGCTTTCGGTAATAATTCAAGTCGCGTCTTTTAAAACAACAGGTAAGCGTATCTTCAAGATGGCGCCGCTTCATCACCATTTTGAATTATCCGGCTGGGCAGAGCCAAAAGTGATTGTGAGATTCTGGATAATTTCATTCATTCTTACGATGATTGCTCTGGCGACGTTGAAGCTGAGGTAGAGATGCTGAAAGAAAATTGTATTTTGACCGGACAGAACGTGACAATTTTAGGCTGGGCGCGATCTGGAATTGCCGCGGCTCGGCTATGCGAAAAGCTCGGGGCAAAGGTCTTCGTTTCTGAAGCGAAACCGGAAGAAGCTCTCGATGAAAAGTCGCGCATAGAACTTAATCATTACGAGCATGAGTCGGGCAATAATACGAAGAAAGCTCTTTCTGCCGACCTGATTGTTCTTTCTCCGGGAATACCGCTTTCGATTCCTATATTGAAGAATTATACCGGAAGAATATGGAGCGAACTTGAACTTGCATGGCGGAGCTTGCCGTGCAGGACAGTAGCAATTACAGGGACCAATGGAAAGACCACTACGACAACTTTGTTAGGAAATATTCTTTCGCAATGCTATAAAAATGGTAAGACTTATGTCGGAGGAAATATTGGAACGGCGGCATCAGAAGCAGCTCTATCTGCAAGACCGGAGGATTTGTGCGTTCTGGAAATTTCTTCGTTTCAACTCGAAACTATAGAAAAGTTTAGACCTGACATCGCAGTCTTTCTAAATCTTCGTTCGGATCATCTCGATAGATATTCGAACATTAATGAATATGCAGAAGCAAAACGCAGGATCTTTATGAATATGCAAAAGGAAGACATTGCCGTTTTGAATATCGACGATGAATACACTGCAGGACTTGCGGATGAATTGAGAAACATAAAAGTTGTGAAAGTGTCGGCTCAAAAAAAAGCTGATTATAATTTGCGCCGTGAATTCAATTCGCAAATTTTAGAAGCTGTGAAAGCTCCGGAAAATCTTCTCTCCGCAGTTGCAGTGGCAGACATTTTAGGCGTTGATTTTGATGAGATGATGGAAGTGCTCAGAAAATTTAAAGGCTTGCCCCACAGGATCGAGAAGATAGGATCGATTGGAGATGTAGTTTTCTACGATGATTCGAAGGCAACGAATGTTCATTCAGTTGAGGCCGCATTATTGCGGCTTGATTCGCCGATTGTGCTTGTAATGGGCGGAAAAGACAAAGGCGAGGACTATTCCGAAATATTGGATCTTGTAAGAAAAAAATGCAGATGCGTTGTATCTTACGGCAATGCCGCGGAACGAATTCAAAAGATATTGGGCGGAGAAATAGTTTTTAAATTTGATTCTGCAGTGAAGAGAGCGTATGAACTTGCGAAACCTGATGCTTCAGTGATTTTATCTCCGGCGTGTTCGTCTTACGACCAATTTAAGGATTATGTAGAACGAGGCGAACGATTTAAAAAAGCCTTTTCTGAATTACAAATGGAAAAAGATTTATGATACGGCAAAGCTCTTCCGAACAAAAATACCAGCCGAATTATTCTGGACGAAAAAATGCTGCCAAGACAGTATTCTCTCTGCCGAAAGATGAGCTTTTAGCTCCGCCTGATTCTCTTCTTGCGACTACTACGATGATTCTCGTGGCAATCGGAATCGTTTCGGTCTACTCTGCAGGCTCATCAAAGGGCTTCGAAACATACGGCTCATCGAGCCATTTTCTGATAAGACAATTTTGCTCGGCACTAGTTGGCCTATTTGCAATGATTTACTTTTCTAAAATATCGCTTGCGAAGCTGGAAAAAATAACCGTAGGTTTTGGATTGCTTACACTTTTACTTTTGATTGCTGTATTAATTCCGGGAATTGGAAGCGAAATAAAAGGCGCGCGCCGATGGATAAATTTAGGATTCGGATTCAGATTTCAGCCTTCGGAATTTGCACGACTGGCTTCCGCATTGATGGTGGCTCGGTATGTTTCCAAGTTTAGCGAAAGAGTTTGCACTTTATCAGGAATATTAAAATGCATGGTTCTGCCATTGATCTATTCATTTCTAATTCTTCTTCAGCCTGACTTCGATACAGCTTTTACGGTTTTGGCGATAGGATGCGTGATCCTTTTTGTCGCTGGAGTTCCATGGCGGTATGTGCTTATCGGAGCTGGAGCGGCAGTTCTGGTTGCGATTCTGCTTATTTGGAAGGAACCGTATCGAATGGATAGAATTATGGGGTTTCTCGATCCATGGTCTGACCCGAGAAGAAAAGGCTATCAGATAATTCAGTGCTGGATAGCAATGGGAAGTGGAGGAATATTCGGAAAGGGACTCGGAGCTTCAATTCAGAAATTGGGTTTTCTTCCTGAAGCTCACACTGATTTTATTTTTGCAGTTATTGCGGAGGAATTGGGATTTGTTATTGCATCATTGATCGTTGTGCTTTTCGGAATAATTTCATGGAAAGGATATCGAATTGCAATTAGGCAATCGATTCCGTTTGCAAGATATGTGGCAATAGGAATAACTGCGATGGTAAGCATGCAGGCAGGCTTGAATCTGATGGTAGTGTCAGGATTGGCGCCTACGACCGGAGTACCTCTGCCTTTTGTTTCATACGGCGGAACGAGTCTTATCTTCATGATGTCTTCACTCGGTATACTTTGGGGAATTTCGAGACGAGTGTCGTAACTAAATGAAAGAAAAAAAGTTATTGCTTGCGATTGCAGGCGGAGGAACCGGAGGACATGTTTATCCTGGAATTGCTGTTGCTGAAGAGTTAAGAAACCGCGGCGGAGAATCTTTTTTTCTTGGCACTGAACGAGGTCTTGAAAATCGCATCGTTCCTAAAGCCGGGTTTGATTTTTTTGTAGTCGAGGCGGCTCCGATAGAACGAAAAAAACCGTGGCTTATATTTTCAGAATTAATTCAAAATTTGCGTGGGATTATTTCCGGCCGCAACATTTTGCAAAAGAAGCGGCCGCAGGCTCTGCTGGGCACTGGAGGCTATGTGAGCTTTTCCTCCGCATTTGCGGCGTGGAGTCTCGGAATACCTGTTATCATCAATGAGCAGAACGCAGTGCCCGGATTGGCAAATAAAATCTTAAGCAATTTTGCGGCATTGTGTATCTCAGCATGGGAACCGAAAGAAAATTTCTGGAAGTGTCCGGTAAAAAAAATCGGGCTTCCTGTTCGAAAAGATTTTTTTTGCACGAATAGAAAGTTGGCTCGAAAAGAATTCGGTCTAAAAGAAAATGATATTGCCGTTCTTTTTTTTGGAGGCTCTCGGGGTTCTATTTCGATCAACAGGGCTGTTTCTGCGATTGCGAAACGGTTGGCCGATGAGAAAATTTTTATTATTTGGGGGACGGGAACTGAACATTTTGAAAATGTTATGAGAATGTCCGGAGTTCCAAGCGAGAAAATGCGGATTCTTCCTTACATTGATAATATGCCTGCTGCACTTTCAGCGGCTGATATCGCCGTAACTCGCTCCGGAGCGATGACAGTGGCTGAAATAGCCGCTATTGGTATTCCGTCGATACTTGTTCCATTTCCATACGCGACCGGCGATCATCAGAAAGCAAATGCTCTTAAGCTGAAGGAAAGTAATGCGGCGGAGATGATTTGCGATGAAGAAGTTTCTGAAAAGTTGTATGATTCTATTTCAATGCTGATTAATGATTCTAAAAAAAGGTTTGTAATGTCCGAGTCGGTGCGCAGTTTTTGTGATCCGGATTCGGCAAAAAAAATGGCTGATGAGATTGAAAAAGTAATTGAAAGCGGAGCTAAGGAATGATCAGAGTTCAAAGAATTCATTTTGTCGGGATTGGCGGTTCCGGAATGAGCGGAATTGCTGAACTCTTGCTTTCGATGAAGTATCAAGTGAGCGGTTCCGATATAAAAAAGTCGGCTGTCACGGATCGATTGAATGCTCTTGGAGCTAAGATTGCGATTGGACATAGAGCAGAGAATATCGGCTCTGCCGACGCTGTTGTTGTCTCTTCTGCGGTTGGAAGAGAAAATCCTGAAGTCAGATCAGCTTACGAACGCGGCATTACCGTTGTGGCTCGAGCCGAGATGCTTGCTGAATTGATGAGAATGAAGTACGGAATTGCTATTGCGGGAACTCACGGTAAAACTACTACTACTTCTCTGACTGCGTTTGTTCTCTCTTCAGGAGGTTTGGACCCTACTGTTGTTATCGGAGGCCGGCTCGAACAGATTGGAAGCGGCGCTAAGCGCGGTTTGGGAGATTACTTTGTTGCGGAGGCGGATGAATCGGACGGATCGTTCCTGAAACTTTCACCCGCAGTTTCTGTAATTACAAACATCGATGACGATCATCTTGAACATTACGGAGACATGGCATCGCTTACAACTGCGTTTAAGGAGTTTGCAAACAAGGTTCCGTTTTACGGTTTTGGAGTTCTTTGCAAAGACGACATCAGACTTTCGAGCATTATGACTTTGTCAAGCAGACGAATGGTAAGCTACGGATTAAGCGCCGGCGCAGATGTGCAGGCTGAAAATATCGAGATTGTCAGAGACGGGTCAAAATATGATTTGGTCTATCGCGGAAAAAAGATGGGACATGTCTTTTTGAAAATTCATGGTCTTCACAATGTCTCGAATTCGCTTGCCGCTTCGGCAGTGGGGCTTGAACTCGGAATTCAGCCCGATAAGGTCATTCAAGGGCTCGAAGCTTTTAAAGGTGTGGACAGGAGACTTCAATTCAAAGGTAGATCGAAAAAAGGCTGGTCGGTTTATGACGATTACGGGCATCACCCAACAGAGATTACAGCTACTATTGCGGCGGCAAAAACCCTTCTCAATGATAACAGAGGACGAATAGTGGTTATCTTTCAGCCTCACAGATATTCGAGGACTTCTCTTCTTTATGATAAATTTGCAACTGCTCTTACTGCGGCTGATTTTATCTGGCTTCTTCCTATCTATCCCGCAGGCGAGATGCCTCGGGAAGGAGTGACTTCAGAACTCATTGCTTCTTCTTTGAAACTGAAAAGTTATATCAATTTCAAAGTGATTGAAGATGAGCCGAGCCCGGAAATAATTGCAGGGGAACTTAACGAAGGAGATATTGTAATTACTCTTGGAGCGGGCAGTATCACTGGATTAGGCGATAAGTTGCTGAAGGAATGAATTATGAGCGACACTAAAATTTTTCTCGGCTCCAACGGCGGCACGATTAATAATTTGAGTATTGAAGAGGTGATGAATCTTTTAGGATCAGTAAAAAATGAGCCTCTTTACAAACATACGCACTTTAAAATCGGCGGACCTGCTGACTGGTTTTTTATTGCTCAAACTCCTGATGATCTTTCTGTTGCAAGAATTGTTGCTCGAAGCAGAGGAATGGCAATGTTCATCATTGGCGCCGGCTCGAACTTGCTTGTCTCTGACGAAGGCTTAAGAGGATTGGTGATAAAGCTTGGCGGAGCATTCACTTCGCTTGAAGAAGATGCGGATTCAGGTTTGATGAAGGTTGGTGCGGCAGTTAGATTGCCTGATCTCGCAAGAGCTTTCAAAGACAGAAACGCTTCAGGATTGGAATGGGCTTTTGGAGTTCCAGGAACTGTTGGCGGTGCAATATTCATGAATGCGGGAACTGATCTCGGAGAGATGAAGGATGTAATTGAGAAGGTCATAGTCGAAGGACGTGGAGGAACTGTTTGCGAGACTAATGCGACTGCATGTGGTTTCGGATACCGAAGATCTAGATTTCAGCATACCGGTGAATTTATTCTTTTTGCTATTGTCAGATTAGGCAATTCACCTTTTAGAGAAGATATGGCAAGAACCGCTTTGGAACATCGCAAGAATACTCAGCCGCTTCAGCTTCCAAATTGCGGATCAGTTTTTGCAAATCCGCAAAATGATTTTGCGGCGCGTTTGATTGAAGAAGCAGGTCTGAAGGGACACACAATTGGTGGAGCTCAGATTTCGACAATGCACGCAAACTTTATAGTGAATTTAGGCAATGCAAAAGCGCAAGATGTTAAAGCGCTTATTGACCTTGCTAAGATGGAAGTGAAGAATAAGTTTGGAATAGAGTTGCGTTCTGAAGTTAGAATGCTCGGAAAATTCTGAAGGAAAGGATTAATAATGCGCGTAGCAGTGTTGCTTGGAGGAATGTCGAGAGAACGCGAAGTATCGCTGAGAACAGGTCAGGCGGTGCTCTCGGCTCTTCTTAAGTTGGGTTATGAGGGAATTGCGATCGATCCGGGCAGGGGAGTTGCTCGTGAGATACTTGATGCCTCACCGGATATTGTATTCATTGCGCTTCATGGGAAATTTGGTGAAGATGGAACGATTCAGGGACTCTTGGAGATTCTAGATATTCCTTATACGGGTTCTGGAGTCTTGGCATCGTCTGCGGCAATGGATAAAATTTTTACCAAAAGAATTATTCGGTCTGCAGGTCTGCCTACTCCGGATTTCGCGGTTGTCGAAAGAGGAATTAACTACAGCATGCCTGAGTTCAAACCTCCGTTCGTTGTGAAACCTTCTCGAGAAGGCTCATCTATCGGAATGACGATAGTTGAAGATTCTTCTAAAACTGAATTGGCGATCAAAACTGCGCTGTGTCACGACTCGAAAATACTTATTGAAAAATTTGTTTCCGGTTCAGAAGTGACAGTAGGGATTATCGGCAATCATGAGCCAACTGCTTTGCCGGTGATTCAAATTGCTCCTAAATCAGGAAGATACGACTACGCCTCGAAATATACTGTGGGTGCAACTGAATATATTATTCCGGCAAGATTACCGAAAGATGTTATCGAAGATTGTCAGGCATTAGGACTTGCAATTTATCGGGAGTTAGGATGCTCAGGAATGAGCAGAGTAGATATGATAGTTGGAAAAGATGGAATAGAAATTTTAGAGGTAAATACAATACCGGGAATGACGGAGACATCGCTTTTGCCGAAGGCGGCTCGAGCCGCAGGAATAGAGTTTCATGAGCTGGTTGACAAAATTATTCATTTGGGTTTGGAAGAGAGCAGATGAGACGTAAACGTTCAAGAGGAGTTCTCGGCAATCAGCGGGTCGGAGGCGGAAAAACTGCACAGGTTACTTCGAAAGTTGTCGATCGCCTGGCAACAGTGATTGCCTTGTCTATAGTTTTTTTACTTGTCGCTGTGATTGGAATAGTGGTTGTCGGTTTTGGTAATAAAGCTTACAACTATGTTCTTTCACAGGATAGATTGATAGTGAAAGATATTGATGTAGATGGAACTGTAGTGCTTACTCCTGATGAAATTATTCAGCTTTCAGGAATTAAAAAAAATCAGCCTATTCTTAAAATAGATCTTCAGAAAATTGCTCAGAAAATAAAGGCCAATCCTAGAATTGCTGACGTCGCTGTTGAACGGCATCTCCCTAGAAAAGTTCTTATCAAAATAAAGGAGAGGGTGCCGATCGGACTTGTAAAGATCGGCGGCGAGATGAAAGGCATTGACGCAGAAGGAACAATTGTTCCTCTTATTACTTCTCGAGAAGATGTTAAAGCTCCGATAATAACTGAAATCGAAAATGCAGGTGATTCAAAAGAATTGATTCAGGAAGCGCTCGAAGTGATTCGGTTATTGCGGCCTGATTTAGTCTCGCGCATTTCGGAAATTAGACTCGACTCTAATACCGGTTTGACTCTTCTGACTGTTGGCACACCTGTAGTGATAAGAATGGGAAGAGGAGATATGGAAGCGAAGATAGAACGGTTGCGTAGGGCAATGAAACTTTTTGATTCCCGTGGAGAAACAAAAGAATATATCGATGTAAGATTTAAGGAAATAGTCACACGACCTTAAAAATAAAATTTTCAATTTGCAATTTTCAATTTGCAATTTCAAATAAAATAACATACCAGCAATCTGTTAACATTAAGAGATTGCTTCGCACCTTCGGCGCTCGCAATGACAAAAGAAAATTGCGTGGAACATGGCGTGCCTCCGAACGTGCGAAATAATTGAAAAATGAAAATTGGAAAAATAAAATTTTCAATTTGCAATTTCCAATTTGCAATTTCAAATAAAATAACATACCAGATACCAAGACACTGAGATTTTTATCTATTTTTTTCCGTGTCTCAGTGCCTCTGATCTTTTCGAACCCTGTTGTGAGGTTTTTTCATCTTCATGGTAACTCTGTGGTTGCATTCCATATCGACTTGCATGACTCCGGTATAAATACAGATTTTCTAATTTTACAAATCACGCATCACTGTCTTTGAATCGACTCCAGCCTCCCGTTTATGGCTCTGATTATTTTTTCCCATACTTCAAATGGAAGGTCTGGTGCTCCTGACTCACTGAATGAACCTATGACTCTTTCGTTGATAATCAGATTGGCAATGATAGTCAGTTTGCCGTTTTGAACCTTGTATTCTCCTTCTACAACAAATGGCCCTGATGAATTGTAAAAGCCTTTCTTCTTCCAACTCTTGTGCAGAACTTCCATCGTTGATGCTCCGAGCCAATCGTAATCCTCAGGCCCTTCTCTATATGCAAACGGCATAGCTCTTACACCTAACATAATTTTTTCTGCAACTGGAGTCGGAGGAATAGGCTCAAGATATTCGGAGGACTCTTCTTCAACACTGACGCTGACAGTTATGTGTGAACTTGCCGCCTGATTTTTTTGAGGAGTAGGAAAAGAAATTTCAGAGCTCGGCACTGATTCTTGAGGCTTATTCGAAATGGTTTGATAGTCCGGTTCACGCCTTGCCTCTCCAAAAGCATACGAGAGCGAAAATCTATGGTTGTCGCCAAGCCTTTCAAATGGAACGTACGCATAATCCAGAGAGACCCCGGCGAGAGTGACTCCTGCTCCTGCGGTAAAACCTTTGTAGTCGCTTGTGTTGTTGTCGAATCGATATCCGCCTCTTAGCGCTAGAGCGGGAATTGGAAGAACCTCTGCGCCTGCTGAAATCACCGGAGTGTTGTCTATCGCAAGATTGGCGTCTATTCCTAAACGAAGCCGATCTCTTAAAAATCTGTTTCCCGCCGATAATTTCAAAGTGACCGGCAATGGATCCGATTCATATCTGAACCTCGACAAGAATCCTAGATTTTGAACTGCGGCGCCGAGCCTCCATGTCTTTCCAATCGGAGCATAGAGCAATCCCAAATCGTATGCTAGACCTGTTGCTGACTCGTCGGAGATGGTTTGCTGAATGAATTTTGCCGTCATGCCCCACCTGAATCTGTGAGTTCCCCACAAAAATTCATTTGAATATGCTAGAGCGAGTAAATGATCGTAAGCAGAAAAATTTCCTGCAATCGTATATGGATTTCCTGCCCCCGGCGAATTAAGAATAGTTCGAGTCATCGAACCGTAATCGAGCAAAGTATAGTTAAGCGCAAAAGTTCCGTAGGGTTTTGAAATCGGATGAGCGTAAAAGATTGAATTGAGTTTTATGTCGGCAACCAATTCCGCGTGCGAAAATTGAATCTGTTTTTTTGGCAGAGCTGAAAGTCCTGCAGGATTTGAGTAGATTGAAGCAACATCGTCTCCGAGAGCTCCGTAAGCCTCGGCAAGCGCCGCGGCTCGGGGGGAAATAGTGAGTTTCAGAAATGATGCTCCGGTCGTCCCGAGATCTTTTCGACCGAGCGCATGAAGAGGAGGTGCTACCGAAAAGAAAATAAAAAGTGCAGTCGTAATAACAAATTTATTCTTCATTTAATTATTGCGACCTTTCCGATCTTCACCATTCCATTGGCTCGAATCCAGAAGATGTAAACGCCTGACGCGACATCCCTGCTGAAGTCGTTCTTCGCATCCCATTTTGCAATTACGCTGTTGCCCTGCACTTCGAATTCCGACGCATCTTCTCGATTCAATATCCTTACCCGCTCGCCGGCAACATTGAATATCTCGATTCGGTCGGTTGAAGGCGGCATGAAAGCAAAAGTGATTCTCGCAGGCAATGGATGCCCCGCATCGATGTACTCCTTTGCGTTGAACGGATTCGGATAGACAACAAGTCTGTCGAAATTCGCAATGTCTCCGGCGCCTGCCAGAACAGTCCAAATAGAAAATTCACTTGTGATTATTGCGACTCGATCGCTGTCTACCTGAACCCACTGTGTCTTTTCTGAAGAAGGCGCAACCCACTGCTTCGAATTTTCATCGAGCTTTCTTATCACGAGTCTGCGCTCATTAACAAATCCTGGACTGTATACTGTGACGCTGTCGGTTGTAATGTAATGAATTCTTAAAGTTGCCTCGACAAAGTAATCTGAAGGAGCAATAGCTCCGCTTGGCCTTATTATTCGTATCAGCCTGATCGGAGAGTAAGTGTCGGGATAAATGCCGTTGGAGATTAGCTCGACTGTCGGATCAAAGAATATCTTTTCGTTTGCTTCATCTATAGCTGCAAGTGAAATTGCGAGTTCTGTTTCAGTGAAGTTTGCGTAGTCGTAAATTTCATCGTAATTCAAAATTTGAAGATAATAATATGTATCACTGTAATTCAGAGATGATTTTATAATTTCGATTTCGGTAACTCCCAGCGCGTCGGTAAATGTAGATATGATGCTGTCTGATGGACTCTTGATTTGACATTGCCCAATGTTTGAACCGATGGATTCACCGTCAACTGCAACGGAAAATATTCTTGCATAATAAGTTGTATTCGAAATCAGACCGGATGTTTCGATTACATTTACGTTTGTTGCAGTCGTGCAGACTCTTGCTGATGCAATTCCGGAATCGACTTTTGATAAATTGGAATCGAGATAAATTTCGTAGTGGTCGATTAAGTTTATGTTCTGAGCTGGAGGCATCCACGAAATTATTGCGCGTGTATCCCACGCGGTGACAGACAATCCGACGGGCGGAAGCAGTGCTGGTGGGAACGGAGTAGAAACGGAAAGTTTAGCGGTTGTGGGAACGTTCCAATTATCTCCGGTGACGTTCCATTCGTTGTTGCCGGAGTCACCGTAAACTTTGTTGATTACATCTCTGGCAGGATTCAAATAATCGTTTCCTGTAGAAAATGCCTCTGTCCATATTCTTGGAACAAAACCGAAAGGAGCAGAATAAGTGAGAGCAACTTCTATCCATGATGTTTCATTATTTGTCGAGCGCGATATTAATGCATTACCTTGACTTGACCACGAGGAACCATCCCACTTCATCAGCTCGGCAACATCGGCCGGAGGCCCATTCGTTTGGTCGGAAGTTTTAATGAATACTGCATACTCGGGACGCCGAGAAGGAAATGCGACATTCTTTGCATAACTGCCAAGCGAGGCATGCTTCAAGTCAACTGCGCCTTGCGAATCTCCGGTTGTGTCGATCAATAAAACGTAAGCGCCCCAGTTTGCTTGAAAAATATCTCCGGCAATTTCCAGCGCATAGTACAGATATTGAGCATCGCGAGTCACCCACATTCGAGTGAGATCCAGATTCGAAAAAGATTGGTCGCCGCGAGGATCGTTGGCAATTGGAGATCCATACATGGCATCGATGCTCCCATCGATTTCGACCGCAGGTTTAATCCATTTTACTTCTTTGTATCCGCCGGACCACTCGAACTGTTTTGTCTCGTAGCTCGACATGCCGTATGCGTTAACTGTTTTGATTGTGTAAACGAATACCGAGTCGGGTTGAGCAACGATAGATGTATCTATTAGATATATTGGCGAGTTCCATGGATTGCTGTCGTCTTCATCGGAATATATCGAAAACCCGGTGACTGTTTGAGTTATGTTCTGAAACGGCAATTGAGAGAGTGGAGTAATTGGATTTGATTCAGCTCGAAGAATTTGAAATCCGTAAAGTGGTGCGCCTGACAAAAAGCGGCTTGCGCCTTCTACGTGCGGAGCAAAATTATCTCCGCCGATAGAGTAGTCCCATGAAAGCTGAGCCTTGGACGTTCCAATTTGCAGTGCATTTACGTCGTAGCTGTTCGTTCCTTCGAGACTCCCTGAGGTATCATGGTCAGTACCTTGCGAAATGAGAGTTGTCGCCAGCCACGATGCAAGAAACGGATTGGCGATTGAAAATGTCGTGTCCGCGCCTTGTTCACCCCAAACAGATTTATCTCCATACGCGTTATACACGACATATCCGTTGCTTGCATTTGATGGAATGGTAACGGTGCGACTTCGGTTCGAATCTTGATTTCTTGTGCCGTTCGGTTCAGTATTTAGAAATGCGTCAGTGGAGTCCGGCTCGAATTCAGGAATCCGAAATTCAAAATAGTATTGATAACTAGCGCCGGGATAGACTGTTGCCATCACTGCCCAAGAGCCGTCGCCGAGCGGCGTCATTATCAACCCTGATTTTGAATCGACAGTATTGTCGGAAGGATTAGCTACAATTATTTTAACTGAACTTTCAGGTGTGGTTGCTCCTGTGAAGAGAATTGCTTTTGGAAAATCTGCAAATGGTTTTTGGACCGGCAATGCAATAATTGACGGAGCAGGCAATATAAATAATAGAAACGATAAATAAATCATAAAACGCATCAATTTCATATTGACTGTTAAAAGCATATTTATTTCCACCGGTCGAAAAATTTCTGTTTTTGTTCTTCATCCCTCCCCATTGAAATTAAAAAATGCCGGGCGCTGTAATCTTCTACAGCGCCCGAACACAAAATTACAACCTTAGAGGATCAACCGATGTTACGCTTGATTTTTACTGCTGTCGCAGGCATTCGAAGATCAGGCCTTCTTACACCGTCAATGTAAGGTGTGAGATAAACCCGTCCTGTTGTGCGTCCGTCAGGAAATACAACTTCGTCGTTGAAATGCTCTACGATGAAGAAGACTCGAATCGCAGGGCTTCGTGTAATTGAATCGTTTCCACCGCTGAAGTCCTGACGAGTTGTATCGTTATTCAGATATTGATATGCATTGTACCAAGTCACGCAATAATAAAATGTGCTGACAGTGTCAGGCA
>Ga0066636_10000752_pt1 | contig 18799 bp, 18 predicted proteins | sample CryGeyCG2014_080_2_FD_62736 | JGI IMG/M metagenome (GOLD analysis project Ga0066636, IMG submission 62736) | Groundwater microbial communities from aquifer - Crystal Geyser CG07_land_8/20/14_0.80 | ecosystem: Environmental > Aquatic > Deep subsurface > Groundwater | place: USA: Utah: Grand...
GAGCCAGGGGGGTACCTCAGGCTGAGAGACGTAGCGGATGTTACGGAGGCTTCGGGTCCGGTGGAGATTTCGCGGGAAGACCAAGTCAAGGCCGTGGTGGTGCGCGGGGATGCAGCAGGCACAAGCGTAGGTGAGGCGCTCGCTTCCCTGAAGAGAACCATTGAGGGCACCCCCATACCTACAGGATATCAGATAAGTTTCGGGGGCCAAGCCCAGATGATGGCTGAAATGACTCAAACAGTCAAAATTATTTTGGCGTTTGCGCTCTTTTTCTCCTTCGTAGTCCTTGCAGTGCAGTTCAACAACTTAAGACTGCCGGCAATAATTCTGGGCTGTCTGCCGTTTTGTGCGGCAGGAATGATATATGCTCTCTACTTGTCGCAACTTCCCGTTGGTGCTACTGTCCTTATAGGGCTTCTGGTAGTCGCCGCTGCAATGGTGAACGGAGGAGTGCTGCTCCTGGTTTTGGCGGAAGAGCTGCGGCAGAGTGAAGGGCTTACTCCGTTTGAGGCAGTGCTGAAGGCGGCAAAGATACGTTTGCGGCCCCGTGTAATGATAGCCGTAGCTGTTATTGTGGGATTCATCCCCCTGGCCCTGAATCTTGAAGAAGGCGGCGATATGTTGCAACCCATGGCAGTGGGTGCTATCGGAGGATTGCTGCTGGGCATAATGGTCGCGCTCTTTTTGATGCCTTGTCTTTACCTTATTTTTTCTCGAAGGACGAGTTAATAGACTCAGGAATTAATGCACACTGATGATTTCAAAAGAAAGCTTACCGTAGCTTTCAGTGCCGACGCGGTCGGCTACAGCCGTTTGATGGGTGATGATGAGACGGCTACAGTCAAGACCTTGGAAGAATACAAGCAGGTAATGTCAGACCTGATCCTGGGGCACGGAGGTCGCGTTGTTGACTCTACCGGAGACAACCTGCTTGGGGAATTCGCAAGTGTAGTTGATGCCGTCAAGTGCGCGGTGGCCGTTCAAAATGCCCTTCGAGAGCGCAATGATGGCCTTTGCGAACAGCGAAGGATGCTTTTTCGCATAGGCATCAACCTGGGAGATGTCATTGAGAAAGAGGGAAGGATTTATGGGGACGGTGTGAACATAGCCGCCAGACTTGAGTCCCTTGCCGATCCCGGCGGTATCTGCGTTTCCAAGACAGTAATTGACCAGATCGAAACGAAGCTGCCGTTCAGCTACGAGTATCTGGGTAAAAAGAGGGTAAAAAAACATCGAAAAAACCATTCCCTCTTACAAGGTGCATTTTGAAGCCGCGGAGAAGTTGGGAGCCTCATGTGAGGTTAATCCTGTGAGATGTTTGACCGCCCGCCGTTGGAAGGTGCTGGCTGTTGCCGCATTTTTGGTCGCCATCGGGTTGGCTGTTCTGCTTTACGGTATCGCTTCAAGAGAGGTTGTACCGCCTGAGGGCAGCCGTGTAAGCGAAGCGACCGGCCAAGAGAAATCCATCGCGGTGCTGCCTTTCAATAATCTCAGCGGCGATCCAGAGCAGGATTTCCTGAGCGATGGTTTGACGGAAGACATAATAACCGCCCTTTCGGCTATCCCGCGTCTCTTTGTTGTTGCTCGTAACACCTCCTTTACGCTCAAGGGAAAATCAGTCAATGTGAAATCCGTGGGGCAGGGACTGGGTGTCAGATATATCCTTGAGGGAAGCGTTCAGACTGAGGCAGGGAGGGTGCGCATTACAGCTCAGCTTATTGACGCCGTGACAGGCAATCACCTATGGGCTGAACGCTACGACAGGGAACTTAAAGACATCTTCGCGCTTCAGGATGATATTACCCTTAACATCTTGCAATCTCTCCAACTGACTATCCTGGAGGGGGAAAGGCATGGGCCGGCAGCCGGGCCTCCCAAAAGCCTTGACGCATATCTGAAGCTCCTCAAGGCAAAGGCATATTTCATGAGTTCAAAGAGAGCCGACAACGAAAAGGCCCGGCAGCTCCTGGAGGAGGCGGTCCTGCTTGACCCTGAGTATCCTTCAGGGTATGCCCTGCTTGCCAGGACTTATCTGCGTGAGGTGTGGCTGGCTTGGAGTTCCGATTCAGCTAATGCTCTCAGAATGGCGCTTGAATTTGCGGAAAAGGCCCTGTCGCTTGATCCAAATGACGGCTCCAACCATGCGCTCATTAGCCAGATATACCTGTTTCAGGAAATCTACGATAAGGCGCTCATCGAAGCAGAAAGGGCTGTTTCCCTTAGCCCTGGCTCTGTTGAAGGATACATTAGCCTGGGAATGACGCGCTGTTTTTCGGGTCAATTTGCAGAGGCATTACTGGCATATAAGGATGCCCTAAGGCTAGATCCGGCTCCCCCTGGCGGACTCTATTACCAAATTGGCAACAGTTATCTGATGATGGGAAATTTTGAGGAAGCAGGAAAGGCATATAGAAAGCTTTTGGCTGTCAACCCCAATAGCTTATGGGCCTATGTTGGAATGGCGTCTCTCTACAGCATGTCCGGATTAACAAAGGAGGCTATTGAGGCAGGGAAAAAAGTTATCGAGATAAATCCCTACTTTTCTCTCAAGAACCTCGAAGAGATTTCTCCTTACAGAAATCCCGGCCACAAGGAGCGTCTTCTGGATGCGCTGCGCAAGGCAGGCCTGAAATGAAGCGCAGTATCATTTCTTTTTCCGGCCCGGCAAGGCTGGTTATTGGGCCGAAGGTCTTCTGTCTCGCTTTGGGGAGGAAATCATGGGTGTAAAAAAAGATACAGCGATGAAGACGATACCATTGAATCTATTTTTGCTGCTGGCGATTTGCATATTTATTGGAGGCATGGTCGGCGGGATACTTCTATGCGGCCAGGTAGCGCATAAAGGCATAGGATCGAGCGGAGAGTTTTCGCAGGAAGATAGATTAGCTTCCCAGATCAAGAAACTTACGAAGCTTCTTGAAAGTGAACCGCAAAATGTCGAGGCATGGACTCAGTTAGGGAACTTCTACTTCGATAGCGATAAGTATGAGAAGGCAATCGAGGCCTATCAAAAAGCTCTGTCGCTGGCGCCCAACAACCCTGATGTCTGGACTGATCTCGGAATAATGTACCGAAGTGCCCGAATGCCTGAAAAGGCACTGGAGGCCTTCGACCGCGCAATTTCTATTGATGCCAAGCATGCCAATGCGCGATTCAATAGGGGTATTGTCCTGATGCATGATCTCAAACAGGAAGAGGCTGCTATCAAGGTCTGGGAGGAGTTGAGCAATATCAGCCCGACCTTTGAAACAGCCGACGGCACACACATTGATGAAGTCATTCTCTACTACAAGACCAAGCAGGATGAGAAGAACAGGACGGTGTCCAAATAAGGGCTTCAGAGAATAGCCGGAAAATGTCTTGGGGGATTTGGTAATTGAAAGGCGTTTACTATCTTGCGTTGGTTTGGACTGCCCTGTTAAACTATGAACTTGGGGCAGGCTATCATTAGCTGGAGTTGGTTCAAATTAAAAGAAAGGTATCAATGTTGAGCGATTTTATTGCTATTGTTTCGTTTATTGTGGCTGTTTTAGGTTCGTTGGCTGGGATGTTTTTGAGTCATAGGGATAAGCAAACAATGGCCTCGATCGTCGCTTTTGCCTTTTTGATCTCTTTCTTTGTCAATATAAACCATGACTCAAGGTTTATTCTTCAAGGGACCTGCCTGACGGCCTTCATCCTTGCGATGGTAGGTGGAGCAGTGGCTATCTTCAGCAACGTAGAAAGCAAAAGAACTTGCGCCATCGTTACCGGAGTGATCTCTCTTGGAACATCGCTTTTGATCTTATTTTCTTACCTGTGAGTTCCTTTCCTGTTAAAGATTTTCTTGGAGATCCATCAAAAACCAGCTTCATCAGCCTAGAGAGGTGGTTTGTGAAGACTCCATTCTCGACAATCGTGTCGAATCCATGAAAAACTCTTCCATTCCATTTATTATATTGGATTAATTATCTTTTTAAATCTATGCATAAAATTGTCCGACATTTATTGCCTTATGACGCCCGAACACACCTCATTCGTTAGTAATGGCCTCTAAAGAAAAACCTATTCCTTTCAATATGTTCTTCAGTTCAGATCCTATGCTCCATCCTGGCACTCAAGGTGCAGGTGCATTTAAGCAACTTCAAAAGAAGAAGCTGAATAAAGATGAAGGTGTCAGTAGTTTCTTTGAATTTTCTTTGCACGATAATATCCTTGCGGTAGGATAAAAAGTGCTGGAGGTGCGTTAAGATGAGGCGAGTTATTTTTTCATTTGTTTTTTTGTCTTTGGCTCTCTGGGCCACTTCGGCATTTGCCGGCCCCTGGGGAAGAGGAATGGGCACAGGCGCCTTTGACTCACTTCCTGCTGAGGCCGCATTAGGTTTGACATCAGAGCAGTCCCAAAAGCTTCAAACGCTTAGGCAAGCTTATCTGGATAATATAACACCTTTACAAAATCAGCTTTTCAGCAGGAAAGCCGAACTCAGGCTGCTCTGGTCCGCGCAAAACCCTGACCAAGAACAAATTGCCTCCAAGCAGAAGGAGATCAACGAGCTTGAGCAGAAGATAGAGGAAATATCAACCAGACATCGGCTCGATTGCAGGGAGGTGCTGACACCGGAGCAAAGGGAGAAAGCGGCCAAGATGGAGGGAGGGAGGCATAGAGGCCCGGGGTGGAGATCCGGGAGAATGTCACAGGGGTGGAAAGGAGAAAACTGAACCATGGATTTATCAGGAGGATTAGTGTCTTGGAACTTGTTACAGCAAAGGACTTAAAGAAGACTTACGGAACCGGTAATGCTGCCGTGGATGCCTTGAAGGGCGTGAGCTTCTCCGTTGAGAAAGGAGCATTCCTTTCAGTTATAGGCCCTTCCGGAAGCGGGAAGACTACACTTCTAAACCTCATAGGATGTCTTGACAGGCCGTCAGAAGGAAGTCTTTCTGTTGCCGGGACAGAGGTATCCGGCTTGAGCCGAAGGGACGGGGCCAGGTTCAGAGGAAACAAAATAGGCTTTATTTTCCAGAGCTTCAACCTTATTCCAGTGTTGACAGTATTTGAAAATGTTGAATATCCTCTCGTGATGGTTCAGGAGGTGCCCGCCTCCACCAGGAGTAAGCGCATAATGGCGCTTCTGGAGGCGGTCGGAATGGCTGATCAGAAGAAGAAACTTCCAGATCAGCTTTCAGGAGGCCAAAAACAGCGGGTTGCCATTGCAAGAGCGCTTGTGACCCATCCCGAGCTTGTGCTTGCAGATGAACCGACTGCAAATCTTGATAGGGATACCGCGCAGTCCATCATAAGGCTTATGAAGACCATCCGAAATGATTTCCAGACCACCTTTATATTCTCAACTCATGACGCAAGGATAATTGATGAGGCCGAGCGTATCCTTCGCATAGAGGACGGAAGGCTTACTTCAAACGGCAATAACGGAGGCATACGACATGACTAACACCTTGAGAATTGCCGTCAGGAACCTCTTTCGTTACAAGAGAAGGACCATTCTGACCCTTAGCCTGATCGTCCTGGGAATAATGTTCGTATCCATCTTTATTGCAGTTACCGGATCGTTCAAGAATATGATGATCGGCCAGATGACTGACTCCATGCTCGGGCATATCCAAGTCCACAGAAAGGGATATCTCGCTGCAATAGACAATTTACCCCTTAACCTGAATATGAAGTCTCAGGCATATAAGAAACTCGAAAAAACGCTCGATGACCTGCATGAAATTGAAGCCTACTCACCCAGGATCAAATTTGGGGGCATGTTCAGCACCTTTGTGGAGACGACCAATATACGGCTTAACGGTGTTTATCCCGATAGAGAATCAAAAACCGTCCCGCTGCTTCCCTCAAGGCTTATTGAGGGTAAAGGCGCGACCCTCAGTAAGGGTGAAATATGGATTCCGGAACTTATGTCCAAGAGCATGAAAGCAAAGATGGGAGACATGATTGTCATCATCGCCACCAACCAGGACGGCTCGGTCAACGGCAAGCAGTTTAAGGTCTCGGGCGTCCTTGAAAGCGTCACAGGGCCGGGCGGCAGGGACGGCTATATCCACATCGAGGACGCAATGGAGGTACTTAGAATGGAGAATATGGAGATAAGCGAGGTGGCTATACGTCTCAAGAATTTCGGGGATATGAATCCCCTGAGCAGCAAACTTGACACTCTCCTTGCCTCCCAGCTCAACAAGCAGGGCAAGCCCATGTTCGAGGTTCACACCTGGGAGAAGCTTTCGCCCTTCTACAACATCGCTCGTATGATTGACATCATGACCCTTTTCATAAAAATCATGCTTATTGCCATTGTGCTGATAAGCATCATGAATGTCATGATCATGGCGGTTTACGAACGGATTAGGGAGATAGGAACAATAGCAGCAATTGGCACCCTTCCGGGAAGAATCCTTTCCATGTTCGTCCTTGAAGGGTTTTGCATGGGCGCGGCAGGCACCGTGATAGGGGGTGTCTTGAGTGCCCTAATCATATATTTTGCCAACATGGCCAGGATCACCTTCGATTTCGGCAGGCAGACCGGGCTGGTCCTCTCGGCAGCCATAAGCCTTTCGGAAATTTTGACCATTTCAGGCATTGTCATTGCGGTTTCCATTGTCGCAAGCCTCCAGCCTGCTCTTAAAGCGGCGAGGATGGACCCCATCGAGGCACTGGGACATGTATGAAGGCGCTGGCTCATGAATGAAATGGCGATTCAATTCGTTAGGAGATTTGGAATGAAAGCATTGTTTTCTCTGTTGGCGGTTTTATTATGCGCGGCCCCGGCCTATGCCATTGATGGGAAGCAGCTCCTGGAACAAGTGGACAGAAATCTGGCCCCAGAGTCTTATGAGCTATATAGAAAACTCATCAATATCGAACCGGATGGAAGGAAAAAGGAATTCGTCCTCTATACGGTGAAAAAGGGAAAGGACAAGATAGCAGGCCTTTTCATCGCGCCTGCCAGCGAGAAAGGCCGAAGCACCCTTCGCCTTGGAGACAACATGTGGCTTTATATACCCAATGTGGGGAAGCCCATAAGGATAACAAGCCTCCAGTCCGTCATTGGTGGCGTCTTCAACAATTCAGACATACTTCAGCTTGATTATTCGGAGGAATACGACGTGGCGAAGGTGGAGGATCTGGGAAAGGAATATCTTCTGCAACTAAAGGCCAGGACGAAAACCGTTGCATACGATCAACTCAAGATGTGGGTGGACAAGAAGAATGTGTCACCCACAAAGATCGAGTGTCTAACCGAGGCCTCCATGCTCATCAAGACCATCTATTTCAAGGACATAAAGGACTTTGGAGATGGACTGGTGAGGCCTGCATCGGTTGAGACGGACAGCCCTCTCTACAAAGGATACAAATCGGTTATGCTCTTTGCCAACTTCAAGAAAAAGGAAGTGGCCGATGAAGTGTTCACCTTGACCTTCATGCCCAACATTGACTCGGTCAGATAGCTCCTCCCATGTGCCGAAGATTCTACTGGTGCATCCTGTGGTTTGCCGTTTTTCTGAGCACACAGGCGCAGGCCGAGGAGTTCAAGTTCGATCCCTCCGAGGTGGAGAAAAAACCTTACCACCTTGGGGGGTACCTAGAGCTGAAGCCTTCGGTTTCCCACACGGACAAGGAAGCTTCTCTTTATAAACTTCGGTTTTATGATCGCTCCGACGAAGAAACCCTTAAGCAGATTTCAGGTACGGCCCAACTGGAAGGATCTCTTGAGAAAGGCATAGCAAGGCTTTTTGCCAGGGCTAACTTTGAGCTGGATCACTCCTATCTCGGCTGGAGCGATCAGGGCAAACTCTACGAGGGATACATGGCGCTTAAGCCGAGCGATTTATTCAATCTTGCGTTGGGCAAGCAGACCATGAAATGGGGAAAGGGCTACGCCTGGAATCCGGTGGCCTTCGTTGACAGGCCCAAGAACCCGGATGAGCCCGATCTTAATCTTGAAGGCTTCTACATGGCCTCGGCTAATCTCATCAAGAGCTTTGATGGGCCGCTTAAAACCATATCATTTACACCGGTTGTGATCCCTGCCTACGGTGATATAAACGATGATTTCGGAGAGCCCGACAAGCTCAATTTTGCGGCGAAGCTATATCTTCTTTACTATGACACGGACATTGATTTCATGCTTCTTGCCAAGGGAAGCAAATCCCCCCGCTATGGGTTTGATTTCTCCAGGAACCTTTTTACCAATCTGGAGATACACGGGGAGTTCGCCTGGCTGCCTGATTCAAAGAAAACTATGCTTGAGCCAACAGGAAAGACCCTTCAAGAAGAATCTGATGAAGCAAGTTATCTTCTGGGCCTGAGATACCTTAGCACGCTTGATACTACCTATATATTCGAATACTACCACAATGGAACCGGGTATAGCGAGGCAGAGGGAGAGGAGTTCTTCTCATTTATAGGCCGGGGGTATGAGGACTATATCTCAGGAAGGGGCGATGCAGCCTTGAAGAAGGCGCAGAGTCTTAGCGAAGGCGGTTACGGAAGGCCCAACTTCATGAAGGACTACCTTTACCTGCGCGTCAGCCAAAAGGAACCTTTTAATATACTCTATTTCACCCCTGCCCTAACATGGATTCTTAACCTTGAGGATAAAAGCTTTACCCTTTCCCCGGAGATATTGTACACTGGCATCACCAACCTTGAGCTAAGAGCGAAGGGCTCTGTCCTGGTCGGAGACGATTTCTCCGAGTATGGAGAAAAGCAAAACGACTACCGCCTGGAACTTAGGGTTCGATATTACTTTTGAGGCATGCCACGGTCAGGAAGAGTTACATCCCTGCAAGGGGGACAAACAAAATGGGAAAATAGACTGATGAAAGCAATTGTCGCAGAAAAGCTTACCAAGAGATTCGGGGAGGTACAGGCCCTCCAAGACGTAAGCTTCGTTGTTCACCAGAGAGAACTTTTCGGCTTTCTTGGGCCAAATGGAGCCGGCAAGACCACTACAATAAACATCCTCACAGGTCTTGCCCGCCCCGACTCAGGGGTGATCCGGATCGGAGACATTGACTGCACAGACAACCCAAAGGCCGCCCAGCATCTGATAGGGGTTGTACCCGATGAGAGCAATCTTTATCCGGAATTGACAGGCTTTCAGAACCTGTGTTTCTGTGCCTCGCTCTATGGTTTGAAAAAGAGCGAGAGGGAATCACGTGCAAGTGAGCTTCTAAAGTCCTTCGGCTTGGCTGAAGCCGCTTCCCGGAAGTTCGGAGGCTACTCCAAGGGCATGAAGCGCAAGCTCACCATTGCAGCGGGGATCATACATAATCCCTCCATACTTTTCCTGGATGAGCCCACTACAGGTATTGACGTCGCAAGCGCAAGACAAATAAGGCAGCTCATATCGCATCTAAACCTGTCAGGCACCACTATCCTCTTGACCACCCATTACATCGAGGAGGCGGAGCGACTTTGCGCGAGGCTTGCCTTTATCGTGTCGGGCAGGATCGTGCAGACTGATACGATCGAAAACCTTCTGCAGCCGATAAAGCAAAGACATGTAATGGAGATCGCCCTAAACAACAAGGAAACCGGCTCGTTGGAAGCGATGGCTTCCGCGTTTCCGGATCTTGTTATCGAGCGCCGGGAGGAAAATAAGATTAGGGTGGAATCAAGTGAGCCCATCCGTGCCGGCGCCCTTGTACGCTATTTGGAGGAAAGGGGCTTGGAGGTAATGGAGGCCAGGAGGATTCATCCGTCCCTGGAAGACGTCTTTGTGCGAATCACCGGAATAGAGGCAGGGGCCATGAAAAAAGAGAGGGAGAGGTCCGGATCATGAAGATGTGGATTGCCTTCTGGAATATCATCCTAAAGGACATGCGCGCCTATTATCTCAAACCCCCGAACATAAGCTGGGGAATCATATTTCCCCTTGCCTGGACAGGGATGTTTTTCATCAGATCAGGAGGGGGATTTGACGGGGTTCTGACGCTTCTTCCCGGGCTTATGGCGATTTCCATCCTCTTCGGGACAACCTCGATGCTTGCAGTGACTGTAACGTTCGAGAAGAAGGGCCGTTCGTTCGATAGGCTCCTCCTTGCTCCGATACCACTAGGCATCCTCATGCTCTCAAAGACCTCCGGCGCGATAGTCTTCGGGATTGCTAACGCCTTTGTGCCTGTGGCCATGGCGGCGTTTTTCTTTGATCTGTCAAGCGTAGCGTGGCTCACGGCCTTTCCGGCTGTTGTCTTGATAGCGGTTTCTTCCACGTTCCTCGGTCTTTTCATCGCAGTTTCCGTAAGCGAGGTATTTGAGGCTCAGACCTTCTCCAACTTCTTCCGCTTTCCCATGATATTTCTCTGCGGTCTTTTCTTTCCCATTGAACGCCTGCCCTCTGTTATCAAACCCCTTTCATATATCCTGCCCCTTACCTACGGAGCCGATATACTTCATGGAGCATTCAGCCAGGGGCATACCATGCCATTCGGCCTTGACTTCGCCCTGCTTGGGGCATCCTGCGTTTTTCTCTATCTATGGAGTCTTAAAAACATCAAGCGGCGATGGATACTCTGAGCGCGATAACGAAGGAATAGGGAAAAACGTTTAACATCAGGCAAGGAGATATAACTGCACTTCCTCATTAAATCCCTTGAGATCAGCCGTCAATCGTCTCCTGGTTTCTATTTGCCGCCCCGCATTGGCAATGACCGCCTCCGAGACCACTATCTCTCCAGGCCCCGCAACTGACTGGATACGCTGGGTGAGGTTGACCGGCGAGCCGACAATGCCGTACTTGGCCCTTGTCTCCGAGCCGATGTTGCCCACGACCACCTCTCCCGCGTGTATTCCAATTCCCATCTTGAGTTCGGGGAAGCCTTCGGCCTTCAGAGACTGATTCAGGGGCCCCATCGCATCTCGCATCTCCTCTGCGCATTGCAGAGATTTTTGAATGGAGGACGCGAGAGGGCCTTCAAAAGGATCGAAAAAGATCAGTATGGAGTCCCCAAAGAAATCTACAATAATTCCTCCGTGGGTCTGAACGACCTCGATCATTGCGGAAAAATAGCGGTTAAGGAAAGCGATGATCCTTTCGGGGCTAAGGGTTTCGCTCAGAGTGGTAAAGCCCCTTATATCGGACATGACAATGGCTACCGATCGCTTCTGGCCTCCCAGCCTTGCTGCCTCCGGTCTCCTGAGAAGTTCTGAGGCTATCTCCCGATCAACATATCTGCCGAATGTATTGGCAATAAAATCCCTTTCTTTGAGACCCTTGACCATGGATTGGAAGCTTTCAGTCAGCTCTCCTATTTCATCTGAGCGATGCTCCTTGAGGGATTGAGTGTAGTCACCCCTAGAAATCTTTCTGGCCGCCTGAGAGATGGCTGATATTGAGCGGATCGTCTTTCCGGTATCAAGCCGGATAAGCAAAATAACCATCAGGATACAGATTCCTGCTCCTGCCAGGTAATAAGCCCTGTAGCGGATGATCGGGGCGAGAATCCTTTCCCCGGGCGCCCAAAGTACGATTGTCCAGGGGGCATACTCGATTCTATAAAACCCGGCCACCTCCCCGGGTGGGTATCCCGGGCCCATAACCGTGCCGGAAGGGTTATCCTTCATAGCCTTTAGGATCCTAATCTCAAGCTCATCTCCCTCCTCAGCAAGCCTGCTGCGGTTTTTCATGTAGGAAGCCGTATGTGCGAGATAGGTACCTTCGTGGTCAACAAGACAGGCCATCTCGCTCTGCCACCACCCAAGCGATATAATGTCCTGCATAAGATAGTCGAAACGGACGGATACTGAAATCTTTCCTAATAACTTCCCTGATCCATCTTTCAACTCCGATACCAGATCGACGGTTTCTCTCACCCGCTCTGCGTTATATCGAGGTGGGGTTACTTCCAGTATCTTTCCTCTGTTGAATCGCATCATCTCACCTGGTTCCGCTGACAGGGCATTTCGCACCATGACCCCCATGCGGCTCCCCATAGGTGAGGGCAAGACCTGTGATCCTTGATCCTCAGACCACTTGAGGGTTACGGCCTCCACACCCTCCAGTTCCCGGATCCTTTCGATAATCCATTCCTGTATTAGGTGGCCTCCCCGCTCAGTTGACGCGGTATGGAACATCTCTATCCAGTCTATCGGCCGACTGAGCCTCATATCTATCCGGTGGGCCGCCCTCTGAAGCTGCGCTATGGCTCCCTCTCGCCACTGATCAAGCATGACTTCCCTTGCAGAGAAAAAACCCAAGAATCCGGCCATCAGCAGAAACGCACCCACAGGCAAGACTGTTAGAAGCGTCAGACGACGGCTAAGGCTCTTTATTTCCATTATGATCTCCGATTTTGCTTTATGGGGAAATCGCTACTATTTTCCTGCCCTAAGTCACCTTTTGTAAACCATTCTAACGCTCATGCCCTTTTGGGGCAGAACGAAACATGAAAATGCTGCACGTCATTCCGGACTTGATCCGGAATCCAGGTATAAATGACTGGATACCGGCCTACGCCGGTATGACGATGTATTTTCATATAAAGAGCTGACAATAGTTAGTTGATATATGGCCAGGGATTATATTTCATCTCGTGCCACCCTTGGGAGGTTTGCCCCAGGGTTTCATAATACCTTTCCTTGTTTTGTTCAACCCATATTTCGCACCATATCATACTTCGTCGCTCCTATTTTCTCATCCCGGTACCTTCGTTTCTGTGCATCGCTCTATGGTTTGAAAAAGAGCGAGAGGACATCAAGCGGAGATGGATACTCTGAGCGCGATCATATCGTTTTTACCGGAACAGTTCCGCCATTACCATAAGTCCCTCCAGTATCAAGACCCAGTAAATACCGGCCTTCTTTTCTCCACAAAGGCGGTTACACCCTCCCTTCCCTCGCTGGTTGCGGCACAGAGGGCAAGCGCCCTTCTCTCCTTTTCAAGCTGAGCCTCAAGGGGAGTATCAAATGAATCCGTAAGGAGCCTCTTTGATGCCGCAAAGGAAGGAAGGGATCGCTCTGAAATCTCCTTTACCATCAAGATGGCTCTTTTGACGGAACCTCCCTGTTCGGCGATCTCCGTCACAAGGCCCCAGTCAAGCGCTTTTTTAGCTTCGATTGCTCCATCGAAAACAGCTATCTCCAGTGCCCTTGCAAACCCGACCAGGCGCGGAAGGCTGAACGTGCCTCCGCCGTCAATGCTCAGCCCGTTGGAGGTATATGCCTGTCTCAGTACCGCCTGCGCTTCCATGACCCTGAAATCGCACCCAAGGGCAAGGCTGAAGCCTCCGCCAGCGGCAAGGCCGTTTATGGCGGCGACAACCGGCTTAGGCATCCTCCTTATCTCGACTATTGCCTGATGATAACTGGCGGCGAGTTCGTGAAAAGCCGCGCTGAAACCTCCTGCGTGCGAGGAGATCCATCTCAAATCCCCCCCGGCACAGAAGGCCTTCCCATTTCCGGATATAACCGCTCCTTTCACAGATTTCTTAAGGGCAATTGAGGTCAGTTCCCTCGCAAGGGTCCTTATCATGTCAAGATCAAATGCGTTATATGTGTCCGGCCTGTTCAGCATAAAAACCGCAACTCCATCCTGAATCTCCAGACAGATATTATCACTCATCACGTCATCCCTCCTTTGTTTCTAACCGCCATGCCTGAATAGGGCACAACGAAACATGAGAATCACCCCCGCCTCTCGCTCTCCCTAGACGCTGGTCTTTATACACACTAGTATAGTATCTCAATAACGCCCGTGAAACTCAACCCCTTCAAGGATACTTCTCCTCCTTCTGTCCCGCGCTGATTTGTCAAAGGGGGCTTGACAATGTCTCCATTTAGGCGGTAGTCTGTATTGAGTGGGGTGGTTCCGATCAGGGGCCTGAGATTATACCCGTTGAACCTGATCCGGGTAATGCCGGCGTAGGGATCCAATATTGTCCATCAGTCTCCTCCATGCCATTCCCGCAATAAATTTTTTTAGCCACTGCGCCCAGGTGGTGAAATCCCTGCGCGCCTCACCGGTCATGGCCCATGCCGTCAAAGAGGTTGCGGACATGAGCAGTCTGGCCTCGACCGTGGTGCTGAACATCGTCACACTCACGGAGGATTTCGTCGAGAGCATGAAGAAGGCCGCCCCTGCCGCGAGCTGCAGGAACATCCCGGTGATACTGGATGTGTGCGGCGCAGGGGCCACGCCCTTCAGGGATAAGAAGAGCTTCGAGATTCTTGACGCGGCGCACGTGGGCGAGGACCTCGTTGAGATCGCGGCAGGGCTGGCAAAGAAAAGAGCATGCACGGTGGTAGTCACCGGGAAAGAGGATATCGTTACGGACGGCGCACGTTCGTACCGTGTCCGCAACGGCGTCGAGCTCATGTCGCAGGTAGTGGGAACAGGCTGCATGGCCATATCCGCCGTGGTGACCAGGCCGGATCTGACCGCAGAGATCGCGAATATCCAGAAAGAGTTCGGATTATGACACAGCTTGAACAGGCAATAAAAGGACACGTTACCAAGGAGATGCTCCAGGCGGCTCAGTCCGAGCCGTTGAGTGCCCAGGAGATATGCGGCAACATCGCTTCAGGCAACACGGTGATACTCAAGGGCGCACTGCATGACTGCAACCCGGTAGCTGTAGGCAAGGGTCTGCTTATCAAGATAAACTCCAACATCGGGACCTCGGGATTCAATGCCGATCCGGCCAAGGAACTTGAGAAGCTCGCCGCCTCGGTGAGGTACGGGGCCGACACAGTAATGGACCTCTCCACAGGCGGAGATATCCGTGCCATGCGCAGGATGATCCTGGCATACTCCAAGGTGCCCGTCGGCACCGTACCCGTGTACGAGGCCATCGTAAGCTGCCCCGACGTGGCAGAACTGTGCGAAGACGATTTTTTAGATTCCATACGCACGCATATCGAAGACGGGGTGGACTTCATCACCGTGCACTGCGGCCTCACCAGGAACTGCATTCCGCTGCTGAATTCACGCATCATGGGCGTGGTGTCGCGCGGCGGGAGCTTCCTCATTAAGTGGATGCTCCACCATAAGAAAGAGAATCCGCTCTATACCCGCTATGACGAGATCCTGGAAATGGCGAAGAAGTACGACGTAGTTTTGAGCCTGGGCGACGGCCTACGGCCTGGCTGCCTTGCCGATGCCACGGACAGGGCCCAGATCAAGGAACTTAAGACCCTGGGCAGGCTCTCGGCAAGAGCCAGGCAAAAAGGCGTGCAGGCCATGATCGAAGGCCCTGGCCACGTGCCGCTGCACCAGATAAAGAAGAACATGGACATGCAGAAGAAGTACTGCCACGGTGCCCCGTTTTATGTCCTGGGCCCGCTGGTCACAGACTGCTCGCCCGGGTACGACCATCTTACCGGCGCCATCGGCGGGGCCCTGGCCGCCTTTTACGGGGCAGACTTCCTGTGCTACCTCACGCCCACCGAGCACCTGGGCCTGCCTGAATTGACCGACGTCATAGACGGGGTCATCGCGTCGAAGATCGCGGCCCATGCCGCGGACATCGCCCGCGGTATCCCGCAGGCGCGCGACCGGGACGACGCCATGTCAAGAGCCCGGAGCAACCTGGACTGGGAGGCCATGTACTCGATAGCCCTGAATCCGGAGAGGGCCCGTGCCGTCAGGAAGGCCACCGGCAGGAACGGGGAAGAAGTTTGCACCATGTGCGGCGAATTCTGCTCGGCCAAGATCAACAAGGAGTGCAGGGGTATCTACCACAAATGAAGATAGCGAATATCGGCGGTTGATGCAACGTGTTCCTTCCCAGTAGACGAGTTGGTAAGGGTTATCAGGCTTTGAAGTCCTTCGGCCTGCTTCCGGCACCAGGAATTCAAGTATAAACTCGGGATGAATCAATCTGACGTATCCCTCGGGGAAACTGTGCTCCAGAACAAAGCTCAAATCTTCGAGCAAGGCGGGAAGGCCCACTTTATTGGCAAATGTTGTCCTCCGAGGCTGCAATCCAGTGTGACTAAAGTTGAGCCCGGCTGGAATGGAATCTCAATCAGAATCAGTAGGGTTAGGCTTGGCGCATAGCGATGAACATTTCCCTACTTCACGACCAAAACCGAGCAGGGCGCGAGCCTCACCAGGCTCTGGCAAGTGCTTCCCATTATCCGCTCATAGAGCGCTGAGCGACCCATGAATCCTATGACCAGGAGATCGAAGTTCCGGGCCTTTATGAATTCAACGATGGTTTTGACCTCATGTCCCATAATGACATGGGATTTGACCGTCGCGGACCTTTCGGCGGCCATCTCTTTTGTCCTCTTAAGAACTTCAGCGAACTTGCCGTTTGAGGCCTCTTTCTCCTCTATGATTTCGCCGATGGTCCCCGGATACTGTGGGACCTCCTCCACAGTTATGGTGTGAAGTTCGGCTTCGTATCTCTTTGAGAGTTCAATGGCCTCGGACAATGACTTATAAGCGTTTTCAGAGCCGTCTATGCCAGTTAGGATTTTCTTAAACATCTTCATCCTCCTTGTCAGATCTTTTGGGTTGAAAGAACTTTTGCGCGATGAGTGTGGGAACCACAGCGCTTCCTATGACGGCGGTTACCAGGATCGTGTACTGGTCCTGGTCTATGATGCCGTTAGTGAGTCCAAAAAGGGCGGAGATGCTTCCGAATGTTAGCCCGGTACACATCATTAGGGTGGTGTACATGCCTTCCTTCCTTTCGAAACGGAAGGCCTTTGTCAGCGGCAAAATCCCCACGAATTTAGTCAGCATTTTTACCCCGAGGAATGCTGCGATAAGGCCTAGAGCTGATGCTATGGTACCGAATTTTACCAGAGAGCCGGCCTTAAGGAAATAAAAAGGGGTGAGCAAAGTAAAGGCGATTACACGCATCCTCTGGGAAAGGACACGATCCTTCAGGAAAAAAGGCGCCAGCACCATTCCTATGAGGTATGCAGGAAGAACTGCCTCGCTCTTCGCTATTGAAGCGAGGCCACCGAGAAAGAAAAGTATGAGCAGGATGGACTTTATCTCAGGCTCGCTGATCCTGTTACCGACCTTTGCGAAATACCATGGGACCACTTTAGGCAACAGCCACATGGCCAGTGCCGTGACAATAACAAATAAAACCAGCCACAGATTATAATTGGCAAAGACGATCCCCAGAGCAAGTACCGTTCCTATGTCGTTAATAAAACAGGCAGCCAGTATTATCTTGCCCATCTCAGTCTTATTAAAGCCCGTCTCCACCATAACCGCATAAACCACTGCCACCGAGGTGGTTGAAAGAGCTATCCCCGCTATTTGTGCCTGGGGCCAGGGCCAGCCGCACGCGTAATGAGCAAATGCAAGAACCCCCAGATAAGGGGCGAAAAAACCCACGACCCCTATGCTGACGCTTGACCAGAAATGCTTCTTGATGACCGCGGGATCTATCTCAGCTCCTGCCAGAAACGTCAGAAGTATTGCCCCGACCCCTGCCAGATAGTTCAACCACTCAGTCGTTGTGACTCCCAATAGATTTCCGGCAAATGCCCCAACGCAGATCTCTATCAGGGCCACCGAGATGCTTATCCTTATTGATATTAATGCCGCTACAAGAGCAAGCCCCACCCACAGGGCCGATTGAAGCCATAAGTTTTCCATCAAGAGCTCCTTTCCCGAATCGGTGGCAATTATAGGCGAGACATCTTCTAAAACAAGAGCAAACTTCAAAAAGCAAAAGCTCTATTGCGGCCGAGTTGCCCGTGTGTTAGTTTTTCTACTCAAATTGAAGGCAAGTAAAGGACATGAAGATTTATCCAAGAACAGGATCAAGATTTTATTACGGCTGGGTGATAGTCGGGGTAGCCTTCGTAACGCTGGGGATAGCTTTCGGAGTCTGGTATTCGTTTTCGGTCTTTTTTCTGGCCGTGATAAAGGAGTTCGGCTGGAGCAGGGCTGCTGCCTCAAGTGTCTTTTCCGTCTTTATCATCTCACAGTCATTTCTTGGACCCATAACTGGTCACCTTCAGGATCGCTTCGGACCCAGGCTCATTATTCCTATTGGCGCTATTGTCCTAGCTATCTGTCTTGTGCTTGTGAGCAGGGCCACATCACTTTGGGAGTTTTACATATTTTACGGCATTTTTGCTGGAGCAGGAGTAAGCCTTCTCGGGTTTTCCTCGCATTCAGCATTCATCCCGAAGTGGTTTGAAAGGAAAAGAGGATTTGCCATAGGGATAGCGATGTCAGGGATAGGGCTGGGGATGCTTTTTATCATACCGCTGGTAGAAAGGGGCATAACCGCCTTAGGCTGGAGAACAACATATTTATTTCTGGCCGCCGCGGTTCTGGGGCTGATTGTACCCCTTAACCTGATATTCGGACGCAAGAGCCCTGCGGAAATGAACCTGATCCCGGACGGACAAGCAGCCGATGAAATCCGCGTTTCCGATAAGTCCGCTTTTCGCGTCAGGGTGATGGACCCTGTCTGGGCCGGTGAAAACTGGACACTCAAGGGGGCAGTAAGAACGGGTCGCTTCTGGTTTCTTCTGGGATCATTCTTCTTCGGGTCCTGGGTTTATCAGGGCACGCTTCTTCACTCAATATCAGCAATGGTTGACAGCGGGCTGCCCAGCGAAAAGGCTGCCTTCTATTTCGGGATACTGGGACTTGCCGGTTCGGCAGGGAAGATTCTTTTCGGCTATCTCTCAGATGTGCTGGGAAGGGAGAAGGCCAATAGCCTTGCAGGAATCATTACCGCACTCGGGCTATTGTGTCTGCTTCTCATGTCGGAGTTGCACGGTCTCATGCCCTTTCTCTTCGCAATTTCTTTCGGTCTAGGATACGGGGCTGCAGCCCCACTTTTTCCTTCAGTGAGTGCCGACATATTCATAGGA
>Ga0066636_10000772_pt1 | contig 18627 bp, 15 predicted proteins | sample CryGeyCG2014_080_2_FD_62736 | JGI IMG/M metagenome (GOLD analysis project Ga0066636, IMG submission 62736) | Groundwater microbial communities from aquifer - Crystal Geyser CG07_land_8/20/14_0.80 | ecosystem: Environmental > Aquatic > Deep subsurface > Groundwater | place: USA: Utah: Grand...
AGATGGGCACGAAAATGATAGACATCCATTGGTTCAACTTCTGATTTAGACGGATTTAGGCATTCCATCCATCCAGAAAGATGGACAGATGCGGGTTTCCCCAGAGCCGTATATTTCAATTGAACATTTCCTGGACTGCAAGGAACCCAGCCGACATGACTACCACCTATAGTATATACATCATATACATAGGTTTCAAGCGTGGCAGATGTAGATGTCACTGAGCCCGGAACCACCCTACACCATCCCATACCATAGTTGGGATTTGCGATTGAAAATCCATTAGTTCCCACTCCTCTGCCCCAGGCATAGGGTGCGGAGACAAAAGGATTTGAGAAGATTGCGCCCTTTTGGACCCTATACCATTTAGCGAGATACACGCCTGTTGCAAGACCGGGGACATCAATGAATGCCCAAGTTTCGTAATCATCCCCATGGTCTACAATGGAACCCCCATTTGCATCCCATTGCTTGAGATGGTTGGGTGAACGTAGCAAATCAAGCGCCTTGCTCGCATTGACGCGGCCGGTACCATACCAAGTGTCAAAACCAGGGTCACCTCGGTCATCGACTCCGAGCCTAATGATCTGCTCAATATCATCATTATAGAGATTAGGATTGTATGAGAATAGCAATGCAGCAATACCAGTGGCTATGGGGGCGGCAAAGGAAGTACCTCGTATATGATAGAGTTCGCCACCATAGTTGAGATACCAATCGTAACCGCTGCCTGGAACGGTTGTAAATATGTTATCATACTGATTTCCCGTCTCTCCAGAAGCTACGCCGCCACCAGGGGCAGTGACATCGATCCAGGAACCTGTACTCGAGTAGCTGGCTTTTACGTCCTTATTGGTAGTGGCACCAATGGTTAGAATGCCTTGACCGAAGGCGGCGGGATATTGTGTTGCATTTTCACCCATAGTTTCATACTGATTTCCCATTGAGGCTACAGCAACTCTATTTTGCTTATAGACATCAGCGAAAGCTAACCGAACAGCGGTAGAGTACCGTCCAACGGGGGTTAGTTTCCAGCTATTGTTAATGATGTCGGCACCGCGATTGGAAGCGCTTCGCACCGCGGCCGCTAAGTCCGCATCACTGGCCGACCCATAATCCTCATTGATGATTCCTACATTCCATGCCGCTCCAGCCACTCCGATAGTGTTATTTCCCTGAGCGGCGGCGACTCCGGCCACAGCCGTTCCGTGGGGGTCACTATCTCCTGCATCGCCGGTAACCCGTCCTGTAAAATCCGGATGGTTCGTCTGCATTCCGGCATCCACGATTCCGATCTTAATGGTGCTAGAACCGGTGGTAATATCCCATGCTGCCGTGGCATTAATATCGGCACCGGCAGTTCCGCTACCCTGGATGGAAGTTCCGTCATTTTTCAAGGCCCATTGCCGGTTAAAATATTGGTCACTCGGAATTAAATCAGGCTCGCCACGTCCGTGAAGTTCTGCAAAAATCACCTCCGGCCGTTTCTTTAAGGCATTGAGAAAACTTTCTCGTGCCTGTGGTTGAGGAAGACGAATGACATACACATTGGTCCAATCTGTCAATTGAACCTCCTCACCCGTGCGGCTTACTGCATAACGATCTTCAGGACGAAATTCTGGCATTAGCCGTGAAATCGCCTCGACGTTGGCATCCAAGAGCACTTGGAGCAGCCCTTGTTCCGGTATTTGAAACTCATCTGGTCTCCCCGCAGTCCTGTTTGCTGGTGGAATCACAGCATCGATTTTAAACATAACGATGACCTCCCGTTCCGGGTCAATCGATGGGGTTAAGCTCTGACCTTGAGCAAAGGTATACAGGGTGCAGAGAATCAACATTCCCCAAACTGCGATTTTAGAATTCGTTCTCATCTCAAAACCTCCTTTTTTTGTTTGAAATAGTGAACAATTTTTATTACATTGTTAAAAATTTAGGCCCTCATTAGACAGACTTTACCACTGCTTATAATTGATCTTGCCGGATCTCTTAAATTATATCTGATGGGATGTCTTCCATGAGGGCCTTTTTATTCCGCTCTCATAGCACTACCCTCCTTTCTATTTTGGTTAGGATAATGAATTGTGTCTATAAAATGGGTTAACTGCCGCAACCCGCTGCCATCCACATTGACCAGCCAGAGTTGCCCATTGCCCGTTTGTTCATGTAGAGTATCCCAGTAGAGAAACACCAACTGGTTGCCGTCCGGACTCCAGTCAAAACTCCAGGCGTGGTCTGATGTTACTTTTTTGGGGTTAGAGCCGTCACTATTCATAATCCAAACATTCATAGCCCAATTGCCTGAAGAGGTCTCTCGATGGGCACACCACGCAATCCTATTACCCTCTGGTGAGTACCGCGGGTACATATCGGCTCCCTCATAATTCAACGTTAAGTACACTGGGTTCTGCCCCGATGTGTCCATAACAACGACTTCGGGCCCGCTATCACCACCACTTACAGACCTTTCATGAACAATACATTTGCCATCAGGCGACCAGTTTGGTATACGCCAGCCACCCTGATCTAAACTGTCACTTTCCCCGCTTATATTCTTCTTTTTCTCCCCATCTGACTTCATGATCCATATATCATACTTCGTGTCATCAATATCTGAATCATAAACAATCCATTCACCATCCGGGCTCCAGTCAGGGAAAAAGTTTCTACCCGCGCTTGTCAATTGGAGAAGACTACTTGTATCTACAAGTGCCGGATCCAAGCTGGTTACTTCGATGGTAAAAATGTGCCCGCCAGCCTCCATAGCCAGGCGAGTACCGTCAGGGCTCCAAGCGGGATTGCTATAACCTCGGATCAGGGGTTGGGTGCTACCGGTTTCCACATGGACTAGCCAAATACCTCCGAAGTATTCATCGTTTTGCCCGTCGCCGTCCGTGTCCAGGCTATCTCTATGACCGGCAGCAATCCATGTTCCACCAGGATGCCATGCTGGGTAGTTAAAGTAATTTGGTTGAATAAATGGCTCCGGTCCGCCGCCACCGTTACCACCAGGTCCAAACGGATTCCATCCACAGCCAGTTAAAAGTAGCATTGTAAAGACACCTATGGTGATAAAAAGTCTCTTCATAATCTTTACCCTTTCAAAATCGTATAACATCATCACTTTTTACCCTGCGCATCATCTGACACGCAGGGCTACACTAAACGAATCTTACGAACCTCACATAGAAGAAGATAAAAATACCCCCAATCCTATGTGTTTTTAGGATCGAGGGTAGTGGTTGGTTATTCTCCCCGTTTATATTTAAAGGATAAAGGATAAAGGATAAAGGATAAATTCCATATACCCCTCACATTTCAAGTTTTTAACCCTAAAAATCGGTAGGCAAGTTTTTATTTTAGAATTACTACTTATATTATAACTCAAAAATCCCGTTTTGTCAAGTACAAAATTCAAAAAATTTGGCTGAACACTATAAGTGGTATGCATAAGGTTTCCGTATAACGGCACTCTTCTGCCTACCGTCAGGCAGGAAAGAGTACCCAACCGGTTGGTGTGCAACCGTGTTACCCGTGGTTTGTAGTAGGAAAATTTTTTCGTCGTACTTCTCTCTTTGACTATCGAGGCAGGATGAGTGGTAGGCGGGATAATGGATTCTTTATGATGTTCACCTCTATCCCGTATGTGCGTTTTATTATCTCCTTGTCAATTATATCTTGTGGCAGTCCATCATACACAACCCTTCCATTATTTATAACCACAACCCTTTCACTGTATTCTGATGCAAGATTGAGGTCATGAAGCACCGTTATTATAGTAATCCCATGCGATTTCAATTCCCAAAGCAGTTTAAATATCTCCATCCGATGATTTATATCAAGATGTACCGTAGGCTCGTCCAAAAGCAGTATTTTCGGTTCCTGTGCCAATGCCCTTGCTATAATGACTCTCTGCAATTCACCGCCAGAAAGTTCGTTTATCTTTCTTCTCTTCAGCGTGAGTGTGTCAGTAAGTTCCATCGCCCAAATTACCACTTCGTAATCCCTTTTCCGGTGTCCATCATGGGCATATCTACCCATGAGCACAATCTCTTCGCAGGTAAATGGGAAGGCGAAAGAGGATGATTGAGGTACATAGCCTATCTTCCTTGCAATTTCCTTCTTTGTAAGGCGCGAGATTTCTACTCCTTGCAAGAGTATTTTCCCATCCCATGGTTGAAGAATGCCGCAGATAGTTCGTAGCAGAGTACTCTTGCCGCTGCCATTTGGACCTATTATCCCCAGAAATTCATTTTCTTTTATTCGAAGAGACAACTCCTTCAAAACAGGAAAATGTTTGTATCCAACAGTGATGTTTATTATATCAAGCATAGTAAAAAGTCATGGTGTTATAGAGTCTTAGAGTCGTTGAGTCTTAGAGTCGTAGGGTCTTAGAGTTGATATGCCATTTTGTTGTACAGCAAATTTCTAATTTATGTAATTGAGTAGTCTATAAATTATGTTCATTTAAATCACAAAATGGACCCAACGACACAATAGACACAATAACTCTAAGACAAAGCCAGCTTTTTATAAATTCCATATGTAGGTTACGAGTGTATCGCCGTATCTTCTGGTCTCTCCCACATCCAATCTCTCCCTTATAGAGTGTTCAATTACAAGTATCTTTCCAGACTTATTAAATTTTCTGATCAGTCTTTCCAGGTATCCCATATCATACGGAGGATCTGCAAATATTATATCGTATGTGCTATCCAGTGATAATTTCATCGCGTCCATACTTATTACATCAACATCAGAGCAGCCGAGTTTTTTTATGTTTTTCATCAAGACCCTTACCACCCTTTTATTCTTTTCCACAAAAGTAGCGCTTTGCGCACCCCTTGATAATGCCTCAAGTCCAATCGCCCCGCTTCCACAGAAGAGATCAAGCACCTTTGCCCCGAGGATGCGATTCCCAATTATATTGAAGATACTTTCCTTTACAAGCCCACTGGTAGGCCTTATTCCTTTTGGCATCTTGATTTCGTAACCTTTGTATATTCCCCCAATTATCCGCATAGGTAAGTCAATAGATATTTGGACGCAGATTTACCCCGTTAAATAGAATCGCTATAGTAAGACTTTGGCGTTTATTTCCAAGTTATTTAACGGGGTGAACGCTGATATTCACAGATTATTGTTCATTGCCCCTCCATAGAAAGAGAAAGAGCACAAACTCCGGGGGCTTTTGGTCCTGTATTTTATCATCCTCTAGGATGGTATACTCTTATTGCTTCTTTTAATTTTTCTCGATCTATATGTGTATAAATCTCTGTAGTCTGTATATCACTATGCCCAAGCAGTTCCTGCACTATGCGAAGATCTGCACCTCCTTCTAAGAGATGTGTAGCAAATGAATGTCTGAATGTATGTGGTGTAATTTTTTTATCTATTCCCGAAATCACTATGTATCTGCGTAATATCTTCCAGAAACCCATTCGGGAGAGATGGTTTCCCCGCACAGAAAGAAACAGATATTCTGTTCTTTTTCCTTTTTTTAGTATCGGTCTTGAATCTCTCAAATAGCGTTCTATATAATATCTGGCAGGATTACCAATTGGTACTATTCTCTCTTTACCTCCTTTGCCTCTCGCCATCAATAGATTTTCTGAGAGAAACACATCAGAAAGACGAAGGGAAAGCAATTCGCTTATTCTCAGTCCTGCTGCGTACAGGGTTTCAAGCATTGCCCTATCCCGAAGAGTAATGCAGGTTATCGGTTCGGCAGAATCTATCAGTCTTTCCATTTCCTCTACACTCAAGACAAAAGGGAGAGGCCTTTTCATTTTCGGCGATTCTATATTATCAAGCGGCATTTTCTTTATTCTGTCTTCTGATAGGAGAAATTTATAAAAGGTCCGTAGTGATGATATAATACGGGCACGGGATGATGGGGCAAGAGAGACAATGGACGCGACAAAATTATGCACATCATGCTGTGACGCATTGCAGACATCAATCCCATGGACTGATAAGAATTCAGTATATTTTTTAATATCTGTCTCGTATGCCTTTACAGTGTTTTCGAGGCATCCTCTCTCTACCCTCAGGTAGTTTGTAAATTCATCCAAGATATCCATTATCAATATTAGTAATCAGGTTATCAGTGATCAGGTGATCGGTAAGGAAAAGAAAAAAATAAAGCATACAAAAAGTTTTCGAGATTTAGTAAGGAGAAAGGGAGAACCTTCTTGTTTTCCCCATTTCTCCTTGTTTTTTCTCATCGAATACCGATAACTATTAGGTGACTTTGGTATTCTTCTGTGTCATTCCGCAATACTGATAGTTTCAAGAAAACTCTTTAATTCCCCAATGTCAGACGAGAGACTTATCACAGTCGCTTCCTTTCCCACATTAATACCGAAATCGTATCTTTTTTCTGTCCTCTCTTTTATTTGTATTCTCTTCTTCAGCTTATTATCCCACTCTATTAAAAATACACCATCTCTTTTTATTCTGGATACGCCAAGTCTCTGCGCCATTATCTTTATCTCCGTAATAGTTATAAGGTTTTCTACTTCTTTTGGCAGAGGACCAAATCGGTCTTTAATCTCTGCAATAAAATCCAAAAGAGCAGGAGATGTATTGATCCTTCCAAGCCGTTTATACAATCCCATTTTATGCTCCCCATCGACATAAAAATCAGGAAAATACGCTGGTAGTCTAATGTCTATTATTGGTTCGCGTATTTCTTCTATCTTTTCACCATTTAATCTTTTTGCAGTTTCCTCTATCAATCTCAGATATAATCCGTATCCAATGTTTTTTGCATGACCATGCTGTTCTGCGCCGAGTAGATTGCCTGCACCCCGTATTTCAAGATCCTTCATAGCAAGTCGTATCCCGGCTCCAAGTTCTGTAAAGTTTGCAACCGCCTTCAACCTTCTCATGGAGACAAGCGAAGCATTACTATCTGTAATCAGGTAACAGTAGGCCCGTCTGTCTCCCCTGCCAGCCCTTCCTCTGAGTTGATGCAGGTCAGCAAGCCCAAACCTGTTTGCCCTGTTGATTATTATCGTGTTGACATTTGTGATATCGATACCCGAGCCTATGATTGCAGTTGTAAGGAGTATATCTGCATCTCCAAGTAGGAACTCAAGCATTCTTTTCTCCAGTCTTCTCTTTGGTAATCTCCCATGGACGACGCTTATTCTCGCATTTGGAATCATGCGCATAAGAGTATCCTTCATCTCCATTATTGTCTTTATCTCGTTGTGTACAAAATACACCTGTCCTCCCCTTTCAAGTTCTATATTTATGGCGTTTGTGATTTCTTCGTCATTCCATTTTATAACTTTTGTCACTATTTGCAGTCTGCCCTGTGGAGGAGTAGAAAGATAGGATATATTTTTTATTCCCTGAAGGGATTGGAAGAGCGTCCGTGGAATAGGCGTAGCTGATAGAGACAATACAGCAACGCCCTTCTTTATCATTTTTATTTTCTCCTTATCCCTCACACCAAATCTATGTTCTTCATCTATTATCAGTAATCCAAGATCCTTCCACACGACTTTTCCTCTCAGAAGTGCATGGGTGCCTATAATAATATCAACCTTTCCCTCACTTATATCCCTTTTTAGGGCAGTAGCCTTACCTCCAGTTACAAATGAGGAGAGTTGTTCAATCCTTACAGGAAAATTGCCTATTCTCTTCTTGAATGTCTCAAGGTGCTGTTCTGCAAGTATGGTTGTAGGGACAAGTACTCCTACTTGTTTTCCGTCCATGACCGCCTTCATACTCGCGCGGATTGCTATTTCGGTCTTGCCAAATCCGACATCTCCACATACTAATCTATCCACAGGTGTATCATTCTCCATATCCCTTTTCACCTCTTCCATAACCTTTGTCTGGTCTAGCGTTTCCTCATAAGGGAAAGATGCCTCTAACTCCTTCTGCCATACAGTATCTGGTGAAAATGGGTAGCCCTTTGCCACGTTCCTTTCTGCGTATAGAAGGAGTAGTTCCTTCATTATCTTCTCTATATGCTCCCTTGCCTTTTGTTTTCTGACACTCCATTCATCTCCGCCCAGGCTTGACAGTTGAGGAGGTGGTGCACCCTCATCTCCTATGAATTTTTCGACACATTTAAAGAGGGATATGGGTACATACAACTTATCTTCATTCCTATATTTAATAAGAATACAATCTGTTGCAACCCCATCAATATTAATTTTCTTAATACCATCGTAAATACCTATTCCAAAATCAGAGTGCACTACATAATCTCCTTTTGTAATCTCCTCCAGATCCTCAATGGGCATACCACTCCTTGGTTGTACCCATCTCCTCTGATGTCTGCGGACACCAAATATATCTTCGGTACTAAATACTGCAATCTTATCTTTCTTCAGAATAAACCCTTCCACAAGATCCACTGGAATTACAAGAGTATTCGGGAACAATTCCTCTATCTCTCTCCTCATATGGGGCTCACAACTTATAAATATCCTGTAATCTTGCAGTTCCTTTATCCTTTCTCTAAAAAGAGAGAGATTGCCTACATACGATGGTTCACTATCTATACAAAAACCGTCCTTAGCTATGTGAATAACATTTTTTGCGTCCAGACTATCTATATCGCTGACAACGGGTATGTCAGGCAGAAGATAGTCCATTATAGACGAGGACCCCGGGAATATGTTGTTTGGGGGGATAGAAACATTTTGTATTTCTCCCGTCGATCTCTGGGTATAAACATCAAATTCCCTTATAGACACAATTTCCTCGCCAAAGAATTCTATTCTCACAGGGTTCATAAATGCCTGAGGAAATATATCAAGTATCCCTCCTCTTACAGCAAATTCACCAACCTCACATACCGTTCCAACTCTTTTATAATTGGACATTGTGAGTTTTTCTACCAGAGCAGAAGGAGAAATTGGGGATTGCAGGTGCATCATTCTCGAGAAGAAGATATTGGGGGATTCGATGTCTTTTATATAATTACAAACACCTACGAAATTAGGATTATGTATTTTTGAGAGTAGGTTGATTATATCTTCTGCATTTGGAGGTGGGATCGTATCTATATGAGCAACTACAGGAGCTTCTATAAATGGTGAAAGGAGTCTTCCTAATCTAATAGGAGTTTCTGTAATTACGATAGCTCTACCATATTTTTCCACAATGGCCCTTACATAGATTGAGATAAGACATCCTGATAAACCTGCTATTTTGTTCTTTGTAAGGGCACTTTTAACTATAGGAAGGTTAGACAGGAGGGAAAAAAGTTCATTCAGCATCCGCCATTTTAGTCCTTCAGCGTGAATCTTACAGGATAACCAAGCCACACCCTCACAGGCCTATCTCTCTGCTTCGCAGGGGTGAACCTCCAGGTGCGGGCGGCACTCGCCGCTGATTCATCAAATGCAGGGTTAAGGGATTTAGATACCTTTACATCTATTACATATCCGGTGGTATCGAGAAGTAGCTTGAGATAGACAATTCCCTCCACTCCTGCCTTTCTACCTATCTCAGGATATTTAGGTTTAGTTATATATACTGGCTCTGGCGGTGTATCATACGGTACAAAATCAGGTGTCTCAGTTGACGGTGGTGGCGGTGCCTTTTCGAATCCCGTGAAATCTGTGCGCTCTATAGTCGTCTGCTCCACTTCCTCTGCTGTCTCTGCCTCAACTGGCATTTTAGGCTTGGGAGGTGGAGGTGGCTCTGCAAGTTGCTTCATCTCGGGGGGAAGTTCTATAGTGATAACACCTGCCTCTACTTTTGGCTTATAGGGATTAGGTGCACACTCCGGGATGAAGAGCACAGCAACTATAGCAATTGCCAGCGCGCACACCCATCCAATCTTAAGATACTCGCTTCCTTTTTCCTTTATATCTACGCTTTCCTTCATTTTTCTCCTCCAAAGGTTTAGCTACCTCGTTCCTTCAATGTAGCAAGAGAAACTTTGTAAGCTGTTGCCTCTTTCAGACCCTCAAATACATCGGAAAGGTCGCCATACATACCATCCTTATCCATCAATATAGATACAATCAGATTAGGGTTTGACTCTACCTTATGAGCTATAATCGAGGCGACATATTCCTTTGAGACGATATTATCGTCTATAGATATCATACCCTCATTGGATATCCATATATGGGCGATGTTCTTTTTGGGTAATTTTCTTGTCTCAACTGCAGAGGGTAGGTTTACCCGAAATCCCTGTTCTACCCTAAAAACTGATGTAAGCATAAAGAATACAATAAGGAGGAAGGCAATATCCGCCATAGAACAGGTAGGGATCTCTGCAGATTCCCTTTCCTCTCTTGAAAGCCGCATAAAACCCCCATAGTAAAACCAAAAATCAAAAAGAGAGATAAAAATCAAATTTCAACCAAGCACCAAATCCTAAATAACAAGTACAAACACTGTCTTGAATTTTGATCATTGGAATTTTATCTGGTTACTAATCACTGGTTACTGATAACCTAATGACCAACCCTATGGTTTTTCCCTCTTTTCTGGTGGAGCGAAGGCAATACGCTCTGCAGTCCCAAGTTTCAGTTGGTCAAACACCTTGATTATAGTCTCATATTTACATCTACTGTCTGCCTTCAAAGAAAATACCAGCGAATCATTCACTGCAAGCATACTCTCAACCTTATTCTTTATATTTTCAAGACTTACATCCTCTTCTTCTATCCTCACTTGCCCTTTTGCATTTACATATACCTGAGCAATGTTCCCCTTTTTTATTTTGACCACTTCTCCCTTTTCTGGAAGGACAATTTGCAGTCCCTTCTCAGTGGCAAATACAGATGTGAGCATAAAGAAGACGATGAGGAGGAAGGCTATATCAGCCATAGAAGCAGTCGGGATCTCTGCCTTCATTTTCCTCCTTCTACCCCCAAATCTCATAATTTCTCCTTTCTACCTATCGGTAGATTGGTTTGTTATGGCTTATTCTCCAGTAGGAATTCTATAACATCTGTTGCAGTATTTTCCATCATACGGGTGTAGCCATTTGCACGGGTACTGAAATATACATAGAAAAGTACAATGGGAAAAGCAATTGTAAGCCCTGTCGCCGTCGTTATAAGAGCTTCTGATATCCCAGATGCCACGAGTGTCGGTTCGATTTCACCTGCTATTGCAACAGCATCAAATGCAGAAATCATACCCGAAACTGTGCCAAGAAACCCTATAATTGGGGCAACTGTTGATACAGCAGAGAGAATTGGCAGTCCTTTCTCAAGAAACGCAAGTTCCACATTCCCTGTGTTAACAATGGACTCTTCAAGCGCTTCCTTATTTAATCCTACTTTCTTATATGTTACGAGTCCTGCTTCTATAGCCCTGGCAAGAGGTGCGCTGAACTCTCCACAATACTTTAGCCCCCCATCTATTCCATTCTTTTTAATAGCTTTTTTGAGACCCTCAACGAATCTTTTCCCATTTATAGAGGCTCGAGCAAATGATATGAACCTCTCAATTACGAAGGCAATCCCCGTGATTGCACAGAAAAGAAGTGGCCACATGAACACTCCACCTTTCTGAAAGAACACTACCACACCTACCTCCTTGTTAAGAGTTACATGAAATCTCTCAGCAGAATTATACAACAGAATCCAATATTTGTCAAGGAAAAAATATTAAAGTTATTATACTACAAATTTCTAAAAATGTCAAGTTTTTTTACAAGGTCTCTGAAAAAATACCCAGAGACCTCTGATTAGAGATTTCTACACTTTTTCAGAAATCTCTCAGAATAAAAACTTGACAGAGTAAGAAAAATATGGTATAATAACACAAAATTGTTTGCCGTTGACAACACCTGTACGATGCTGTCAAAAATAATATGTCCGAAGGATCCGTATGGAAAAGAAACCACTTTAAAATGATTTTTCGCAAATTGATAGTTTTGAATTGATTTCTTTGTGCTCTTTGTGGTTAAATTTTTGACAATACTTTTTATATAAAAGGGAGGAATTATGAAGATACACGAAGGAAAGCTATCAGGAATTGGTAAGAGATTTGCTATTGTTGTATCAAGATTTAATAACCTGGTGAGCAATAGACTCTTAGAAGGTGCCGAAGATTGTCTTCTAAGACATGATGTGAAGAAAGACGATATTGAGACATTCAAGGTACCTGGTGCTTATGAGATACCATATATAGCAAAAATACTGGCAAAGAAAGGGAAGTTTGACGCAGTAATATGTCTGGGAGCAGTAATAAGAGGAGAAACTCCCCATTTTGATTTTGTTGCCAGTAATGTTATGAGAGGGATAATGCAGGTAAACCTTGAGTATAATGTCCCTGTAGTTATGGGGATTATAACCGCTGATACTCTTGAGCAGGCTCTTGACAGGGCTGGTGCAAAACAAAATAACAAGGGTTTCTCTGCTGCTATGACAGCACTTGAGCTTGTGAATATAAAAATTGTTTAGCCTGTTACGGCAGATATTTCTATCCCAGCGTTCTTTATCAGTTAGTTCAACAAAGACATATCTATGAAATCCAGAAGAGAAGCAAGGGAGGTCGTTCTTAAAACACTCTATAGAGTGGAAGCAACCGGGAATACCGCTGAAGAAGCATACAATGATGTCTGTATGAACTGGAGCAGATCACCCTTCGACGAAGTCTATGCTCAGAGACTTTTGAAAGGAATTACAACAAACGTAGAAGGTATAGACGCCATACTGAGAGATATCGTGAAAAATTGGGACATTGAAAGGATTGCTATAATAGACAGAAACATCTTACGCATTGCCATATGCGAGGTGGTTTATTTTGACGATATTCCTCCAAAGGTATCCATGGACGAAGCAATAGAAATAGCAAAGATATACTCTACATCAGATTCAGGTAAATTTGTGAATGGTATATTGGATAAAGTAGTGAAGAGAGAGAAGCAGCGAAAACAAAAACGAACAATGGATTTATGAGACTCATTATAATTTCGGATATACATGCCAATCTGGAGGCACTCGAGGCGACATTTAGAAGAATCGATGAAATCAACCCCGATAAGATTTTATGTCTTGGTGATATCATAGGATACGGGCCAAATCCCAATGAATGTGTGAAGATTGTAAAGAATAAGGTAGATATATCTCTCTCGGGTAACCATGAATATGGAGTTTTGGGACGTACAGAGTTGCAAAGCTTCAATAAAAATGCAAGGATCGCCTGTGAATGGACGAAAAAAGTTCTCTCTGACGAGAATCTTGCTTATATAAAAAACCTACCTGTGAGTGTTGTAGATGAGGATATACTTCTTGTCCATTCAACCCCGATAAATCCAGAAAGATGGGATTATATATTTACCGCAAGGGATGCATTGTATCAGTTTATGGAGTTCAGTGAACCTTTGTGTCTCGTGGGACATACACATGTGCCTGTGTGTTTTGGAGAAAGGGGAACGTGTGTGTTTACGGATGGTGGCTTGCTTTTTCCCAAAGAAGGAACAAAGTATATCATAAATTTTGGTAGTGTAGGACAGCCAAGGGACTATGACCCAAGGGCGTCGTTTGGTGTAATAGACACAGAAGAGCGAAAAATCCAACTCGTAAGGGTTGCCTATGATATTGAAAAAGTTCAGAGGAAGATAATAGACCATGGACTTCCCCTGTTTCTTGCCGAAAGGCTTGGGACAGGGACATAATAAAATTTCAAAATCCAGACCTCACCCTTTTATTTGGAATTTTGGCTATTGGAATTTGATATTTGTTTGTTATTTAGTATTTGCAATTTGTAATTTTAAGGAGGGGGGTGTTATGACTCGTGTACTTATAACAGGGATCACAGGATTTGCAGGTAGCCATCTTGCAGATTATCTTCTTGAGAAAAAGGATCTCAAGGTATATGGGATAAAGAGATGGAGATCACGGACAGAGAATATAGAACATTTTATAGATAAAATAGAATTTTATGAATGCGACCTCAGGGATGCCTCGTCTACAAGAGACCTGATAGAGGTAGTAAGACCGAATATGATATTTCATCTGGCTGCCCAGAGTTTTGTTCCTACATCATGGAGTGCCCCCGCAGAATCACTTGAAACAAATATTATGGGAGAATTAAACCTTTTGGAGGCCGTGAGGAGGACGGGTATAAACCCTCTTATCCAGATTGCTGGAAGTTCAGAGGAGTATGGAGCTGTAAAGGAGAATGAGGTGCCCATAAAGGAGACAAACCCTCTCCGTCCCCTTTCCCCTTATGCGGTAAGTAAGGTCGGTCAGGATATGCTTGCATATCAGTATTTTAAAAGTTATGGGACAAGAGTAATAAGAACCAGAGGTTTTAATCATACGGGGCCCCGTAGACCTTCGGTTTTTGTCTGTTCAGACTTTGCGAAACAGATTGTAGATATAGAAAAGGGTATAAAAAAACCTGTTATAGAAGTTGGGAACCTGGAAGCTATAAGAGACTTTACAGATGTAAGAGATATGGTGAGAGGATACTGGCTTGCACTCAGCAAAGGAACTCCCGGCGAGGTATATAATATATGCTCGGGGACTGGTAGGAAGATAGGTGATATACTTTCAATGCTAATCTCACTTGCTGGTGTGAAGGTAGATATAAGAGTCGATGAGCATAAACTCCGCCCTTCTGATGTTCCTCGTCTTATTGGTGATTCAACGAAGTTTAAAACTGCCACTGGCTGGGAGCCTTCAATTTCGTTTGAAAAGACACTACAAGATTTGCTGGAGTTCTGGAGAAAGGCTCAAAAGGCTTATAAATCAGGATGATCTCGCCTGCAGTACCCGGGGTAGGTGGCATACTGGTGTTATAGACGCAAATTAACATCTATTGAATTAAAAGTAGAGAAAGAGATTGTGAGAGTGTAAGATTCCTGAACCTCCTAATTTAGAAAATAAGATTTTGCTCCATTCGATAACACATACTAAAGGCGATTTTAAAAAAATCCTTTTCTCTCCGCAAATAACAGACTGAACTCCTAAAATCTTTGAAGTGTCTGCATAGAGTTCTACTTCACAGTAGAACTCTATACTATTTCTGGCCATCTCCTGTCAAGCCCTCCATCAGCATAGCCATAATCTGCCCGGCCTTTCATCCTAATTTAAGCTCCTTTAGTATCTGTCTACCGACAGGTAGATAGAATAGTGTAAAGCAAGGCTTTCTCAAGTAAACCCCGTGGGATAGTAATCATCCAACGGGGTAAACGGCAGTTCATGGTGTTTTTTTACTTGACAGAGAGCACTTTTTGTAGTATAATTTTAGAAAAGGTAAAGAAGACGAAGTAGGATTAAATTTTCCTTGATTTTTGATGTTTTGGTTCTGATTTTTGCTTGACAAATTGCCTATTTGTTGTATATTATATAGACTATATCCGACACAGTTGTATATAAGTAGTTATACGCTGTCTGGCACGGCAGATTATTGAGGAGGAAGTATGATAAGCATCGAAGATCTTAAGTTAAAATATAAAAGAGCTATCCTTGCTTCACAGAAGCTTTACGCTGATAGAAGAGGTAAAGACACGGCTGGTGCTGTGAGATATACCAAGGGTAAGATAGTCGAAGATATCACAAAAGATATTATAAAGATAGCATGGTCAAAAATATCTTCTGATGAAGATCGATTGAGGATGGACAAAAAGAAGATTGTCATTAAGACAAACGATGAAGTATATAAATTATCACAAGATATAAATGTTTATATCGACGATGAGCTTAGAGTTAGTGTAGAATGCAAATCTTATACTGAAGTTGCTATGTATAAGAGAGTTTTGGTTGATGCGAGTCTGCTGAAACAAGCTGTACCCACAATAAACTCTTTCTTCATAGTTCAATTAGAAAATTTCTTGGGCGGTGATTATGGAAAAGATATTGAGGCAAAAGGAAGTGAATCTGTAATAACTCTAAATAGACTCTTTCCCGAGGTAAACACGGTAGTTATAACTTTGTTAGATGGAGACAGAGATATTAATAAACCCTTACATAAGCCTGAATATTATAAACCATTGAGAGACGAGAGGCTCAACTACGCAATTGAACAATTTAGAAAAGCAATGCTTATAGATCAAAATATCAAAAAGGGGGTTATAAGGGAACCTTTTGACAAATATAAAAAAATTTTGATGACTTATCCCGACGCTAAACTTCTAAGGAGAGAAAGAAAAGTCGTTGACCGTGCTCAAAAGGAGAAAATCCGAAAAGGAACGAAAGATTTAACTACAATAGAATCCAAAGTCACCGAGATTGATGTTTCTGGCATAGCAAATAAAATCATTTGCGGTGACAGTGAGATTATATTAAAAGAATTTCCAGATAACTTTGTTGATATTATTATTACATCACCACCATATAATTTTGGATTAGAATATAAAGATGATAAGAATAAAGACGCTATATACTGGCGAGATTATTTTGATAAATTGAATAGAATCTGGAGAGAGTGTCATCGTGTCTTAAAACCCGCCGGAAGGTTCTGTGTCAATGTTCAGCCATTGTTTTCAGATTATATGCCTACACATCACATTATTTCAAAGCAATTATTAGAATTAGGCTTACTTTGGAAAGCCGAAATCCTTTGGGAAAAACATAATTATAATTGTAAATATACTGCTTGGGGTAGTTGGAAAAGCCCAAGTATGCCTTATTTGAAATACACTTGGGAATTTGTTGAAGTATTCTGTAAAGAATCGCACAAAAAAGCAGGTGATCCCACAAAGATAGATATTACTGGAGATGAATTTAAGAAGTGGGTTTATGCAAAGTGGGATATTGCACCAGAAAGTAATATGAAAAAATATAACCATCCAGCAATGTTTCCAGAGGAATTAGTTGTAAGATTATTAAAATTGTTCAGTTATCAAGGTGACATCGTTCTGGACCCATTCAACGGTGTTGGAACTACTACATTAATAGCACACAAGTTAAAAAGAAGGTATATTGGTATAGACATTTCAGAAGAATATTGTAGAACTGCAGAGCAGAGATTGAAAGATGAACAAAGACAAGTAAGGTTATTTTAACAATTGTTGCGTCATACACGCACCTTTTGGATGTCGGCTTATAATACATATTAAAGGCGATTTGTCCCCCAAAACAGACGGAGAGCAGGCAAGAAAAAAATGTCTCCAATTGTTACTAACACTCCTTTTGTAATATACCTTGAAATCACTGAGATAACAACAAGAACAAACGATGATGGTTCTATCCATACTATATCCTCTGGGTCAATTAGAGATCGCTTTGGGAAGGTGGTTTAAAATTGGTGAAGGTGTCAAATTTAGTCCTTCTTGTAGTCATTTTCTCTCTGAAGGCCACCTCTCTCTGAGAATTTCAGAAAGGAGGTTTTTGAAGATAATCCAAGTAACTCAACTTAGTGTCTTGCAGGGAGGCTGCTTATTTTTTGCTTTCCACAATAGATTTAATTAACCCGAACATTTCTTTTGCTGCCCTATCCCAGGTAAATTGGCTCGCCCATTTAGTGGCATTTTGGGAGAGACTTTCTCTTAGAGTTTTATCTTGTAAGGTCTGTATTACCCTGTTAGCTAATGCCTTAATATCATTATGTTCCACCAAAAAGCCAGTCTTTCCATCTACAACTGAATCCCTTAGACCTGGAGAATTGCTTGCAACTACTGGCACTCCACATGCATTAGCTTCAATATTTGTAATCCCCCAACCTTCTTTAAGGGAAGTATTGACAACTACCCAGGCAGTTTGTAAAATTTCTTTTTTCTCTTGTTCAGAGACAAAACCTGTGAAATGGACATTACTCTCTAAATTTAATTTCTTTGTCAAAGCAATGAGTTTTGGTAAATAATCACCAGTCCCTATAACAGTGAGTTTAGCAGACGGAATGTGAGAAATTACATCTCGCATGGCATACAATATATTATCTAAACATTTATACTTCTTAATTCTTCCGAGAGATACGATCAATGGGGTAGGAGATTTAAGATTAAAATCTGCAGTAAATCCAGGATTTATTGCAGGCGAGATTATGTGAACATTATGTTCAGGGATACCCCATTTTGCAAGTTCATCTTTTGTGCTTTTTGATAAGACTGAAAAGATTTCTTTTTTATAGATTTTAGGAACCAGTGTTTCGGCTAAATAAACGTAGGAAGCAAAAAGAAAATTTGTTTCCTTATAAATTGCAGTGCCAAAAAAGTGATATCCTATGACAAGAAGAGGAGTTTGGACATATAGTGGAGTGAAAAATGGGATTTTATTGATATTGTCAACGACAATGTCGTAATTTGTATTTCTTAAAAGTGCGCTACAAGCAGATGGAACATAAAAGTTAAAGTCACTCCTTTTCCCAATTCGAATAACTTTCATTCCATCCACTATCTCATTTTTTGGGGCATTACTAAATGAACTGCAAAGAAGGGTAATATCATTACCCCATTTCGCAATTCTGCCGAATATTTCATGAACATGAGTCTCTGCTCCACCAGAGAGTGGATTTTTTCTATCCTGCCAGTTTATTAAAAGTATCCTCATAGATTATTATTCAAGACGCAGATTAACCCTGTTAAATAACTACAAAATTAAGTGGTTTGAAATCACCGACAGTGTTTTATTTAACAGGGTAAACACAAATGACAATATCTTAATTAGGTTCTTAGGTGTACACTGCAACCACATATTAGAGAGAAATTCTGCAACCACATATTAGAAAAAAATGTGTTATTTCTTA
>Ga0066636_10000776_pt1 | contig 18577 bp, 17 predicted proteins | sample CryGeyCG2014_080_2_FD_62736 | JGI IMG/M metagenome (GOLD analysis project Ga0066636, IMG submission 62736) | Groundwater microbial communities from aquifer - Crystal Geyser CG07_land_8/20/14_0.80 | ecosystem: Environmental > Aquatic > Deep subsurface > Groundwater | place: USA: Utah: Grand...
AAAAAAAACCGAAGAAGTTGAAATTTCTGCAGACTTTAAAAAAGCGCTTGATGAGGAAGAGCCAAATTCAAGAAACTTGAAGCTCATTCCAAATTTTGCTGAACTTTTAAGGCAAAAAATGGCCGAAAGGCAGATAACTTCTGAAGCTCTTGCACAGCAGATTGGGACTCATCCAGATATAATATCTGAGGCTGAAAAAGGTTTTCTTAAAGATTCAGATACTGCCAAAAAAATAGAGCAATTTTTTGGAATAACTCTTTTTGAAGAAAAAAAAGTTCCTGATTATTTGAAAAGGCTTGAGGAAATACAGAAAAACAAAAAAGCAGCAGCCCTTGCGAATCTTGGTGAAGGAATAGCCATAGACTTCAAATCAACAGAACTTAAAATAGGCGATCTAAAAAAAATTAAGGAGAACTTGCAGGAAACGGACAATTCTGAGAATAATTAGATTTAAAAAGCAAAAAATATAGAGTTTAAAAATGATAAAGGTAATTAAATCTGAGAAAAACAGCCTGCAGATTGAAATAGATAATTTAACTTTGGCAGAACTTCTTCGCGTTGAATTATGGAATGATGAAGATGTCCAAAATGCTGCCTGGCAGAGAGATCATCCAATCAAAAACCCAGTTCTTTTCATACAAACTAAAAGCAAATCCCCAAAAAAAGCTTTGATTGATGCAATTTCAAGAATTGAAAAAATAAACGATTCTGTTGTTGATGAATTCAAAAAATCAATTAAGTAATAATTCCGGTTTGTCTTTAAGCGCCATTTGAATATATGGCAGTTCTCTATATGCTTTTTTTGTTGAACAATGAGTCATTGATGCAAGCACTTTGGCATTTTCCCTTCTTTCACCCTGCTTTTCAATCCAAAATTTCAGGATTCTCGAAGGCCTCTGATAGCTGACAAATTTATCTGTTTTATTCTTCTTGGCAGAGCAAATTCCTGCGCTGACAAGCAAATCAACATATACTAAAAAACGCCAATGCTGTCTCCTGATTATCCTTCCTCTTAAAACATCAGCTTTGCTTAAAATATCATACGCTTTGGCAAGCTCTTGTGCTTTGTATTCCAGAGGCAGATTTTCATCTAGCCACATAATAAACTCATCAATTTCTATGCCTGCGTTATCAAGAATTCCAATTGCTTCCTGCGTTTTTCCCTTTAGGACAACTTTCAGAACTTCAAAAATACTTTTATTTTTCTCTCTTCCGCCTACAAGTTCTGGGCTTAATTCAAAAATTTCCTTTTTTTCATTTGCCATCACCATCAAACTTTGAAGGTCATTTATGGCTGCTCTCGCATCTCCTGAAGATTTTTCAGCTATTACTTTAAGCAGATTCTGTTTTATTCTGAATTGTTCTTTTATTGAAATCATTGTGAGAATCCTTTCAATATGGTATACCGCAAGCTTTTGTAGGGGAAGGAGCTCTGTTTTGTTTCTTATCTTGTTCAGTTTTTTCTGCCAGGCATCATTTGTTGTCAGGATAATTGGGAATTTGCTTTCTAAAATCAGCTCATTCAAAGCAGTCCATCCGCCCCTGTCTTCATGCTCATTTATTCCTTCAACTTCATCCACAAGAATTATTCTCCCTTTGTTGTAAAGACTTTTTTGCAGTGATGCGCTTTTCAAAACCGAATTTATTTTTTCCTTATCTCTGAAATCGCTTGAATTTAATTCAACTAATTCATAGCCCAATTCTGAGGCAAGAGCATAAATCAAAGAAGTCTTTCCTGTTCCAGGCGGGCCGTACAAAAGCAGGGCTTTTTTTCTCTGTTTTCTGTAATTTATCACAAAGAACAGCAATTTTTTTGCAACTTCCTCCTGCCCGATAATCTCTTTCAATAATTTCGGCTGATATTTTTTTGAAAGCATATTTCCTCTTTTAGCTTATTTTCCAACTGCAACAAAAGATGCGAGCAGGGCTTCGAGCTGAATAAATTCGTCGCTTCCTTCAACAATTCTGAATTCTATCTCGCCTGTTTTTTCTGTAAGCAAAACCTTTTTTTCATCAGGTATTGACAAGCCCCAGATTTGCCTTTGAATTTCTTTTATTATGTCCTGTCCTGAAAGTCCTTGCTTAAGCATCGTATCAAGTAGCATTTCTCTTGCCTGGCTGAAATTTCCAGTAGACGCAGTTTCAAGAATTAATTTTACGTCCTGAGGTTTTGCGGCAGATGCAATCTTGTAAATCAATTCCTGAGTTATTTCTTTGCTTACGCTTGCGCTTGCCTGCAGCATATTAATAACCCGTCTGCAATCTCCTTCGCTTAAACTAAACAATTCATCAACAGTTCTTTGATTAATCTGCAAATTTTCTCTTTCGCAGATTTTCTCTATTATTTTAGTGATATCTGCTTTTACAAGAGGTTTGAATCTGAAAACAGCGCAACGGCTTTGAATAGGGTCTATGATTTTGCTGCTGTAGTTGCATGAAAGTACAAACCTGCAGGTTTCGGTGTACATCTCCATTGTTCTTCTAAGGGCATGCTGAGCGTCTTTTGTTAGCGCATCAGATTCATCAAGAAAAATAAGCTTGAATGGAATGGTTGATAACGCTTTGGTCCTTGCAAAACTTTTTACCTTCTGTCTTACAACATCTATTCCTCTTTCATCAGATGCATTTAATTCAAGAAAATTGTCATGCCATGCATTTCCAAAAAATTTCTTTGCGATGATTATTGCCAGAGTGCTTTTTCCTGTTCCCGCAGGCCCTGCGAAGAGCAGATGGGGCATATTCTTTGCTTCAACAAAAGCCTTCACTCTTAAAACAATTTCTTCCTGCCCAACAACATCTTCAAACTCTTTAGGGCGGTATTTTTCAGTCCATATCGCAGTCTCTGAATTTTCCTTAGCCATGGTTTTTTTGAACTTCTTTTTTTTATAAAGATTGTTGTACTCTAAAGCATAAGCTATTTAAATCTTAAAGAGCGTAATAGTGGTATGATTTATAATGTAAATCTTCCTAAGAAATGGAATAAAGATCTTGCTTATCTTTTTGGGTTATTGTTAGGGGATGGTTCGCTGCCAGTTACTAATTCAATAAGACCTAATGGAAAATATCAGAAAAGATATTTAATTTATTTTATATGCAACTCTAAATCTTTCTTAACTGCTATTTATATTCCTCTTTTCAAAAAATTATTTGGGCTTACTCCTAGGGCAGACCTAATTAAAAATAAGATAAATATATTATATAATTGTAGAATTGAATCAAAAGCTATTTATGAATTCTTGAAAAAGAAAGGTTTTACGATTGGTCGAAAGGCAAGAATAGCTAAGATTCCCAGACAAATGCCTAAAAAATATTATGTTTACCTTCTAGCAGGGCTTCTAGACACAGATGGAGGTAAAAAAGGAAATGGGTTTGGTTTGTCTACAGCTAGCAAAGATTTAGCTTCTTTTTGTATAAATGTTTTTAAAGAACTAAATTTACCCTATCATTCGTGCCCATGGCTTTACAAAGAGCATATTTATCACCAAATCTATATAAACAGGAAGAATATGCAAAAAATATTAAAAAAGATTCCGCTTAAAAATCCAGATAAAATCGCATTTATTAGCTCATAATCCTGCCACAGTAGCTCAGTTGGTAGAGCAATACCTTGGTAAGGTATAGGTCGTGTGTTCGATCCACACCTGTGGCTTGAATTTTTTATTGTCGGCACTGCGAATCCCGGCGGGAGCATTCTTAGTTTTTAAAAAGATTTAAATTCTATAATTAAGAGAACGTACTTTTGGATACAAACTCCGCCTGAGGCTTTGGTTTTATTTGACTAATTCAGTCAAATCAATCTCAAACGCAGAAGTTGGCATGTTTAAGCCCCAATTTTCAAGAACCCCTGGATGAATTTCTCCAAGAAAGCCAATTTCTTTTTTATCAACCATTATGCTAGCGCATCTTCCCCTTATGAAACTCTCTTTCTCAGTTTTTTCTATTTTTACATTTTCAATGCCCAATTCTCTGATTAAAAATTCAAGATCTTGCCTTATTTCTGTGAAATTTGTCTTTGCATCGCTTATTGCGCAGCAAAGCTTTAATTTGTCCTGGGCCTTCTTGCCTTCAACTTTTATGCAGTTTCCTATCTCAAAGATTTTCTGCGGAAATTTGCTGTCTTTGTTCTTGAACAAAAATTCGAGCATTGACGGAAGCATCCAGTTTCTCAGGCAGGAAAAATTTTCAGAAACAGGATTCGCAATCTCTACGATTTTTTCAGCAGATTGAATTTTCATCTTTTTGAAAAGCTTGTCCTTGCTTGTCAATGTGAATGTGGCGACTTCCTGAGCTTCAATTCCAGTCATTAATTGAGCTATTCTTCTTGAGAAAATATTTTCTTTGCTGTTTTTTCCTGTCGTTGAAAGCATTGGTTTTTCGGTTTCTATTTTATTATATCCATAGCTTATGATGATATCTTCAATAATGTCCCGAGAATCAATTATGTCCTGCCTGTATGCCGGATATTTGCAGATAAAATTTTTTTCAAAGATTACATCAAATCTCGACATTCCAAGCAATTTTATTATTTCTTCATTTTTCAGCTCTTTTCCAAGGACAGAATTTATTTCTGCGGCAGTAATTTCCATTTTTTTCTCATTTAAGTTTGGTGTTGTTATATTCGCAGGTTTAATGCTGACTTTTTCTATCTGAGCCCCTCTTTCTGCAAGAGCGCAAATCATAACATTAAGCACAGGCTCGATAAATCTCATGTCATGCCCAGTAACTTCGACAAAAACATTTTTTGTTTTTTCAGTGACCTTTCCAGTATAATCGCTGTTTATTATTGGGGGCATGCTCAGGACATTACCAACAGAGTCTATCAGCAAGGGATATTCCTTGAAATTAGAGATTAAATTAGCATATTCTCTGCCTTTTTCATGCCTCTGCAGTATTTGTTTTGGAGTGAGCGGCTCTGAAAAATCAAGCGGGATGAATTTTATTTCCTCTGGCTTTATTGCTTTGTAATTTACAGGCCACACAATCTTATCGAAATCATAAACCCCCATTGCAGCCTCTTTTCTTTTTCTTCCAAAAAGCTCGCAAAGCTTTTCTTGAAGCTGGATTAATTGTTTTATTGCCTCAGTATTCAATTTTAAATTTTTTACAACCGCGCATACAATCATTGGGCGTATTTCCTTGAGTTTAGGATCTACATTAACAACATATTTTCCTTCAGCCAATTTGTATTTTGGAATCCCTTTTTCCTTTCTGATTTTTGCCTTGATTTCCCGGCTTAACCCTTCAGAGCTCCACAAATCAGGCCTGTTTACATCAGCAACCTCTATTTTCAATAAATCCCCTTCCTCAGAATCTATTTCTGCCTTTGCAAAATTCAATATTTTCTTCAATTCTTCAATTTTGAATTGTTTCCCAATCAAACTGCAAAGGTCCTTTTTTGAAACTTCTATTGTTGGCATTTTTTCTTTTGTTTTTTATTTTGTTTTTCTTAACCAATTTAAATTGTCGCTGAATAAATATCTTATATCATGAATTTTTAATTTGAACATTGCAAGCCTGTCTATTCCAAGCCCCCACGCAAGAACCCTCACATCATCAGAATCTTTTTTTTCCTTTTTACTCTGCAAAAGAGGCTCTACAACTTCTTTTCTGAATATCCCTGCCCCGCCAATTTCAATCCATCCAAGTTTTTCATGTCTTATGTCCATTTCGACGCTTGGTTCTGTAAATGGAAAATAACTTGGCCTGAATCTGATATCTTTTTCAGATACTCCCGCTATTTCAACTGCAAATTCTTTGAGAATTTGCAATAAATTAGAGAAACTGAGTTTTTTTCCAAGAATAATGCCTTCCATTTGATTAAATTCAGTTAAGTGTTTTGCATCAACAACATCAGGACGATAGCAGCGGGAAATTGCAAAGTATTTTCCGGGGACATTTGGAGAAGAAGCCAGTTTTAATGAGCTTATTGCAGTTCCCTGAGGTCTCGGGATAATTCTTTTTGCAAGTTTTAATTGCCATGCATACTTCCAGCCCTGTTCATGCATTTTTTTAACAGCATCAACTATTTTTTTATTAGGGAGTTCGACTTCAAAATCTTCTTTGATATAATATGTTGCGCTCCATTCTCTTGCAGCATGAAATTGCGGCTGGAAAAGCGCATCAAAATTCCAAAATTCATTTACAATTGTAGGCCCTTTCATTTCTTCAAAACCCAAACCTACTAATTTTTCTCTTGTTTCTTCAAGAAATTGATAATACGGCTGTCTTTTTCCGCCATAAACCTCAGGAATTTTGCTGCTTACATCATAGTGCCTGAATTCTTTTCGCTTCCATTCTCCGCTTTTAATTGTTTCTGGAGTTATCTCTTCTATTAAATTAATTTTTTGCAGCTCATTTGCTTTTGCGAATATCTTTTTTCCTTTATCTGTTAATTCAAAAGTTATTTCGCTCGTTTCTTTTGTTTCTATTATATTTCTCCTCTTCTGCAATTCCTGAAACGCGAGTTTCTGTTCAGGTTTTAATTTTTCTAATTCAATAGGCAATTCTTCCAATAGCTTTTCCTCAAGCATTTTTTTGCTTATTTCTTCCTTGCTTGTTTCTAAATTTATTCTATCAGCAATCACGCTAATGAAAGCTTTTCTTTTCAAGACTCCTAATGCAATATTGAATTCATTTTCACTAAGGCTGCTTCTTTTCTTGGCCTCATCAAGTTGGAGATTTTTGAATTCACCCAATAAATTAAGAAGTTTCCTTTCAGGCAAGCCTTCTTTTGCATAATGAATTCCATTGCTTCCCAAATCAATCTCTTTTTTTGTTTTGAATTTAGCATTAAGAAGTTCTTTATTCCCAAGAAACTGCAGTGTTCTTCTGATTACAGTCACGTCCTGTCCTGATTTTTCGGCAATTTTTGTGTCTGAGAGCAAGTTTAGATATGGTGTTATTGCTCTCTCTGCAGGACTTAGACTTGAAATAACCGCCTCAATTTCGCCATCCATTTTCAATTTTATGTAACCTCTATTTCTAAAAAACCTCTCCTATTTTAAAAACCTTTTTAAATTGACGAGTTTGATTTAAATCAAGGACTCGTAGCTCAGTCTGGTAGAGCACCGGACTCTTAATCCGGGTGTCGCGGGTTCGAATCCCGTCGAGTCCACTCATACTGATAATTATCCATAAATCAGACTATAAAGAAATAAAACGTTTGTCTGAAATTTAAAGAAATCTGCTAATTTAGCCTAAAAGTTCTTTGATGGATTCGATGTGGTCTGAAATTTCAGTGCCTTTTTTTGTTAATTTTATCAATTTAATTCTGCCTTTCTTTTCAAATGTAACAAGTCCAAGCTTTTCAAGCCCTTGAAGAATTTTTACTGCATGGCTGTATGTACAATCAACTTCTTTTGCTAAGATACTTCCATACCTAGCCTTAACAGATCGCTTCAATGCTACCAACATTAGAGCTGGTTTTTTTCTAAAAAAAACATCAAATGGATCTTTTACCATTTTTTCCATTACTTATATCCCTTAACCGATGTTTTCACAATATTTGTATATTCTGAAAACTATATTTTTAAGCATAATGTTTATTTATAAACCTTTCGTTTTATTTGAAAAACTCTTCTCAAAAGTTTTAAAAAATCATTTTGGCTATGTTATTGATGCTTGACGTAAAGATAATAAGAGAGAAACCTGGAATTGTTAAGGAAAGCCAGAAAAAAAGAGGGCTTGATGCTAAAGAGATAGATGTTCTTCTTGAATTGGATGAGAAGTGGAGATTGTTAAAGCAGGAAACAGAAAATATCCGTTCTGAGAGAAATAAAATCAGCGAGAAAATAAATGAGGCAAAAAAACACGGAAAAGATGTTGATGACATTATCAGAAAAGCAAGAATCCTGCCTAAGAAATTAGAGGAGAAAGAAAAAGAGCTTCTTGAACTGGAAGAAAAAAGAAAATTTATTCTTGAAAACCTTCCAAATATTGTTGACAAGTCAGTTCCATTGGGCGATGCTTCAAAAAACAAGGTTATTGAAAGCTTTGGAAAACCAAAAAAATATAAATTTGCATTAAAAGGGCATGAAGAAATTCTTACTGCTCTTGATTGCCTGGATATTGAAAGAGCGGGGAAAGTTTCAGGGGCAAGATTTTATTATCTGAAGGGGGATATTGTAAAATTAAATTATGCAATAATAAATTTCGCTCTTGATTTTCTAAGAGGCAAGGAATTTATTTTAATGCAGCCGCCATATATGTTAAATAGAAAAGCCCTGAATGGCGCCCTGACCCTTTCTGCTTTCGAAGAGATGATCTACAAAATCGAGAATGAGGATTTATATTTAATTGGAACAGCAGAGCATGGATTAAATGCCTATTATATGGATGAGGTATTGAAGGCAGAGGAATTGCCCATAAGATTTGCTGGAATTTCTCCCTGCTTCAGAAAAGAAGCTGGCGCTCACGGAAAAGACACTAAGGGAATTTTTAGGATTCATCAGTTTGAAAAAGTAGAGCAGTTTATTTTTTGCAAGCCTGAAGATTCATGGAAAGAATTTGATTTAATTCTCAATAATTCAAGGCAGATGTTAAAATTGCTCGAAATTCCATTTAGGTTTGTTGTGCTGGCATCGCAGGATTTAGGAAGAGTTCCTACAAAAACTGTTGATTTTGAAGGCTGGTTTCCAGCTCAAAAAACATATAGAGAGCTTGGTTCTTGCTCTAACTGCACAGATTATCAGGCAAGAAGAAGCAATATCCGATATGAAGACAAAGGAGAAAGAAATTTTGTTCATACTCTAAATAATACTGCAATTGCAACAGAAAGAATGATTACATGTATTGTAGAAAATAATCAGCAGGAAGATGGAAGCATTAAAATCCCAAAAGCCCTTTGGAAATATACTGGATTTAGGGAAATTAAACCTCAAAAAAATCAAACCAATAAATCTAGAAGGAAAAAATAATTATAGCAGCATTTACACTTTTTCTGTTTATTGAATGAACATGGCTAAAAAAATCAAAAAAGAAGCAAAACACAAAAATTTGAAAATTCTCGCAGCAGGGGATATTCACGGGGACATTGGGCTGGCAAAGCAGCTTGCTGAAAAGGCTAAAAAGGAAAATGTAGATTTAGTTATCTTATGTGGGGATTTAACTTATGCAGAAATGCATACTGACAATTTGATAAAACCCTTTATGAAGCTGGGCAAACAAATTTTGGTTATTCCTGGGAATCATGAAACCTTGGCAACAGTAGACTTTTGGACAAAAATCTATGGTGACAAGGTAAAAAATTTGCATGGTGCTGGATTAAGATTTAAAGATATCGGAATTTTTGGCTGCGGCTCTGCAAATATAGGGCTTTTTCAGCTGAAGGAGCAGGAAATTTACAATATTCTAAAAAAAGGCTACGAAAAAATAAAAAAAGCAAAGACAAAAATTATGGTTACTCATGTTCATCCTTCAGACACGCTGATGTCCAGATTGACAACAGTATTTCCCGGCTCAACAGGGGTTAAAAAAGCGATTACGCAGTTTCATCCCTCAATAAGTTTATGTAGTCATGTTCATGAAGCAGAGGGAATAGAAGAAAAATTGGGAAACACAAAAATTATAAATGTTGGAAGAAAAGGCAAGATAATCAAAATTTAAAATAGACTATGGCAAGAAAACCAAAAAAGAAAGAAAAAACAGAAATTATTGAAAAAGCTGTTCCTAATGCTGAGAAAGGCGAATATATTCTTATTATTTCTGAAAAACCGCAGGCGGCAATGAAAATTGCCGAGGCTTTAGCTGATAAATCTCCTGAAAAAAAGAACATCAATGGAATTCCATATTATGAGCTTTCCAGAGACGGAAAAAAAATAATTGTCGCATGTGCCGTTGGCCATTTATTTTCTTTGACTTCTGAAGAAAAAGGATTTCCTATATTTAATGTGCAATGGATGCCAAGCTTTAAGATAGTGCGCAGAGGCAAAGCAAAAAGCAAAGATTTCACAAAGAAATATTACTCTGCCATTTATGAGCTTGCGAAAAAAGCCTCAAGTTTCATCATTGCAACAGATTATGATATTGAGGGAGAATTGATTGGATACAATATTGCCCGTTTTATTCTGAAACAAGAGGCAAAAAGAATGAAATTCTCAACCTTGACAAAGCCGGATGTTGAAGAAGCTTATGAAAAAGTCATGCCCGCAATTAATTATGGGCTTGCAAAATCAGGAGAAACAAGACATATTTTGGACTGGTACTATGGAATTAATCTTTCAAGAGCATTAATGCATTCTCTTGGAAAAGCCGGAGCATTCAGGATAATTTCAATAGGCAGAGTTCAGGGTCCTGCTCTTGCTTTTGTTGTAAACAAGGAAAAACAGATTCAAGCATTCAAACCAACCCCTTATTGGCAGGTATTTATCATAATTGATAAGAATAATCTTGAATTAAAATATCCCAAGAACGTCGAGAAAAAAACAGAATTAGATAAGTTTCAGGCGCTTAAGGGCAAGACAGCTCTTGCGATAACAGAAAAGAAAAAAGATTCTTTGATGCCATTTTGGCCTTTTGATTTAACGACCTTGCAGGTAGAAGCATACAGACTGTTTGGGATAAGCCCTTCTCAGCTTCTGCAAATTGCCCAGAATTTATATCTTGGCGGGCTAATATCTTATCCCAGAACTTCTTCTCAGAAACTTCCCGCAAGCATAGGATATAAAAAAATATTTTCAAAGCTAGGAGAAAATATTGAATATAAAAAACTGCTGGATTTTGCTGAAAGAAAAAATCCAGTTGAAGGAAACAAAGAAGATGCGCATCCTGCAATCTTTCCTACAGGTGAATTTGGAAAACTGAACGAGTATGAAAAGAAAGTCTATGATTTGATTGTATGCAGGTTTATTTCATGTTTCTGCGGGAATGCTGAGATCGAAAATAAGACAATAAAGGTAAAAATTGATGATTTTGTTTTTGAAACAAAAGGTTTGAAAATACTTGAAAAAGGCTGGCTCAATGTTTATCCTTTGAAACTTTCAGAAAAAGAACTTGAAGATGTTGAGGGAAAAGTCAAAATTGTAAATGTTGATTTTGAAGAGAAAATGACTCAACCTCCAAAAAGATACTCACAGGCATCTTTAATCAGTGAATTGACAAAAAGAAATCTTGGAACAAAAGGCACAAGAGCGATGGTGATAGATACACTTTACAATAGAGGTTATATCAAAGAAAAAAATATTGAAGCAACCCCTTTTGGAATACAATTGATTGACACTCTGAAAAAAGAATCTCCAATAATTGTTGACGAAAAACTTACCAGGCATTTTGAAAAGCAGATTGAGCAGATTGAGAGCGGAAAGTATGACCCGCAAAAAACAATTCAGGAAGCAAAAGATATTATTTCTAAAATTTCCGCTGAATTTAGAGCAAAGGCAGAAAAAATAGGAACAGAGCTTCTTGAAGGACATCTTACATTAAAGGCTCAGGAAAAAGAAGAAGCGAGAATAATGGGGTGTCCTGTTTGCAAAAAGGGTTTTCTTGTTGTGAGAAGAAGCAAAATTGGAAAACAATTCCTAGCCTGCGATGCTTATCCAGAATGCAAAACAACTTTCTCAATTCCTCAATATGGCTTGATTAAAAAAGCAGACAAGCAATGCGAATGTGGATTTCCAAGACTGCTCTTGATAAAAAAAGGCAGAAGGCCATGGGAATTTTGTTTCAATCCAAATTGTCCTACAAGGCAGCAAAAAGAAGAGAGCAGTTAGAATATCTTGAATCCCGCGCGTTCGATTCCTTCATTTGTTATTGCAAATGAGAACTCTTTCTCAGGCAGGCTGCGATGCTTGCGCAAAACCAGCCGTTTTTTTCCATCGCGATTTTGCAGCTCGATTAAGCATTTGCTCCAGTAACTCAGCAAATCTCCTCCAACCATATGAATTCTGTCTTCCTTGTTGATTCCTGCTTCAATTTCTTCCTTGCTTAGAAAGTCATGATAAATCTGGTTTGTTATAATTACAGGAATATATCTCTTTCTTGAAATTTCAGCAAGAATTCTCAACTGCTTGGCAAGCATTCTGTTTATTATCCTTATTTTTTCATCATTTCTTTCTGTTCTTGCCTGCCCCATTTCTAGTCTGTATAACATTGTCATTCCATCAACTACAATCAAGCCAATTTGTGAGCTTTTTATTTCCTTGAGCAATCTGTCAAATGCCTGTTTTTGTTCATAGAAATTTGTTGGCTTGAGAAGAAGTATGTTTTTCAATATATCCTCAGAATCATTGTTTGTTATTTGTTTTAATCTTTCTACTGAAAATCCGCCCTCTGTATCAATGAAAATTACTTTTTTTCCTTTTGCGACAGAAGCTGAGGCTAAAAGACAGAAATTTGTTTTTCCGCTTCCTGGTGGCCCATAAAAAGTTGTTATAATATCTGAATCATATCCTCCAAGCCACTTGTCTAATTCTTTGGAGCCTGTTGAAAATTTCATTTTAAAATTCTTGTTTATTTTTCTTCTTTAACTTCTCCGTTTGGAGATTTTTCTAAAAAAATCTGTGCCTGAAATTTATAAATTTTGCATTCTGGCTTTTTCCAGGTATTCTGAGGAAGCCCGGCTTTGTTACATACGCAGTCAAGAAATTCTTTTGCATTCATCTTGTTTTCTGTAGCTACTTGCGGAAGCAAAAGTCCTGATGATTTGTTGTATTGACAGATAAGTCCATCCTTGCCGATGTTTATTTGTTCAAGAATTTTTTCTTTTGGTGTTTTGATTTCTTCTGGCGCTGTTAAAATAGAAATTTCTATAATTATGCTGTCAACTTCAAATTTTGATAATGGCTCGAATCTCGGGTCTGAAACAGCTGCAGCAACAGCAGCTTCTGAAATCGCCTTTCCAAGAGGCAGGACAGCGTATGGATATCCTATGCATCCGCGAAGCTCTTTTTCCGGATAAGAGTTTAGTGTTACAAACACGCCTTTTCTTTCAGGAAATTCCTTTATTTCAAATTTTTCGTCGCGAAAACCCTCAGTTTTCGGGATCCCGAAAATCTTTTGATTTTCTTGATTTTTGAAATGCGCTGAAATTGACTTTCTTGCAATTTCAATAAGTTTTTTTCCTTGTTCCAAGCTTAGCATATTCCCTGAAGATATATCTTATTAATAAATTTTTATATGCCTTAGTGCAACAAAAACCTTTTAAATGCCCCCGCATAAAGAATTTTTACTGTAAAATGCGCCCTGTAAAAGATTTGAATGCTGGCATGAAAAATTTTTCAGAAATGCTTGAAAAATTTTCCTTAGCAGGCGGTTTCCAGGCAAAAAATCTGGGAGATGCTTTCTCAATAATGAAAGAAGCAATTTCCGAGAAGAAAAAAGGCAAATGCAAGATATTTTTGTCATTTCCCGCATGCATAATTTCTACAGGCACAAGAGGAATCATAAAAGAGCTTGTAAAGCAAAAGCTTATTGATGTCATTATAACTGCTTCCGGAACAATTGACCATGATTTAGCAAGATTGTGGGGAAATTATTACCAAGGCACTTTTCTGACAGACGATTCAAAACTTGCCCGGCAGAAAATACATAGATTGGGAAATGTTTTTATCCCGCAAAAAGATTATGGAATAATCTTGGAGAAAAAATTGCAGCCGATATTCAATGCAATTTCCAAGAAATACACAAATCTTTCAACTTCAGAGCTTGTAAATGAGATTGGAAAATGTCTTGAACATGAGAAAGGAAAAGAAGACAGCATAATCTATTGGGCTTGCAAGAATGAAATTCCAATAATTTTGCCAGGACCTTATGATGGCGCTTTTGGCTATCAGCTTTGGATGTTCCAGCAGGACCATAAATTAAATCTTGATATTTTTAAAGATGAAACTTTTTTGAGCGAGACAATCTGGCAATGCCAGCGCGAGAAAATCAAGACTGCAGCGCTTGTTCTTGGAGGAGGAATTTCAAAACATCACACAATCTGGTGGAATATGTTCAAGGATGGATTGGATTATGCGGTTTATATCACGACAGCAATTGAAGAAGATGGAAGTTTGAGCGGAGCCAAAACAAGAGAAGCATTAACTTGGGGCAAAATTAAACAAAAAAGCCGGCATGTTACTGTAATTTCAGATGTAACAATCGCATTGCCATTGCTTGTAAATGCGCTTCATGAAAACCTTTAGTTTTCAGGACATTGAAAATTAAAAGATTTTCCCTGTTTAGAAAAAATAATTAATTCTTTTATCCGCAGCTCGCGCTCGAGCTTGAGCTGCTTGATGATGAGCCAAATCCTGGACTTGGGCTTGCTGTTGATAATGTTTGAGAACATTCAGATGGCTTGCTTGTGAACGCATCACAAATAGCTTTCTTTACAGATTCAGGATCTCTGTTTATCTGAGCTTCTTTGCCTTCTATGACAATTGTTGGCGAACCCTGAACGCCGTATTGAGTATTCAATGCCTTGTCTGTTTCCATATATCCCGAAGCTCTGGAATCCATGCAGTCTTCTAATGAACTTTTATCAATCCCTGCTGTTAAAATGCACGAGTTTGCATCGCCAGAATCTGTGAAACATTCCAAATAATCAACTAATTTGCTGCTTTGCTCTTCTCTTATGCATATCATTCGGCTGTTTTCAGTATCTTCTTTTACTCCATGCATTGTATATGAAACAAAACGGAGTTCAAAATTTGCCTTCTCTCCAAGAAGCCTCCAGGCAGGAAGCATTCCTTTCATCATTTGCAGTCCGTAAGGGCAATAACTCATTACAAATACCTGCATTGTAGGCCCTGAATTTTTCTTGCCGCTCACTTTTTTTCCTGTTGATGAAGCTGATTTTCCAACATCCAAAACTTTTATTTTTAAAATCACATCTTGCCCTGCAAACTCACTGTTTGCATCAACAGTTATTGAGTTTTCATCAAAAGATACAACTTTTCCGCCAGCATATCCTGGCCAATTAACAGCAATTTCTTTTCCTACTTCAGGAGTGAATTTGGTTATGATGTAATTGTCATCCTGAAAGATTGTTACATTTCCATTTTCAACAGGAATTTCTTGGGTTGATGTCAAACTATTTTTAATCGTGATTTTTGTGTCAGTAATTAAAATAATCTCTTGTTTCAATCCTTCAACCATCGAAGGAAGTTCTCCAATAGAAGTCTCAATCCTTAATGTTATGTTTGCAGCATCAAAATTAAGAACAGTGTAATTCCATGGATTCCCAGTAATTGCATAGCTTTTGTTTATCAAAGGTGTGCTGTTGAAAGCCTCTGCAAATTCTTGGCTTGTTATGTTTAATGTTCTGTTTGACTCAGTTGTTCTATTTTGTTTCTCGCTCCTGTTTATTTTATATATTAAACTCTGATTAATCTGCCCGAAAGCTTCATCAGCAGTAAGGTTTAATTCTATTTCAGCATTTTTCTTTTGATTTAATAAATTAAAGTCTGTTTTGTTTGACAACAAATTAAGAGACTCAGAAATATTCCCGGAAATGGCTGTTGTTGTTCCATTTTCGATAACTGTTCCGTTTGCTAATGCAATAGAATACTGCAATCTAACAGAGCTTCCCTCTTTTATTTCAGAGCTTCTGAATACAAAAAATAAAAGAACAATCACTGCAATCACTCCAATGCAAATTCCAATTTTCAACCAACTGATATTTTTTTTATGCTGAATATGATGTTCATGATGAACTTCATGATGCTCAGAATGATGCTCTTTTTCTTCGACCATTTTTTAATTAAGAATAACGAAACCTTTATATGTTTAAAAACTTTTCTTGCTTTCAGAACATAAATAAAGAGGAAACTAAAAAATGCCCTATGATATTATAATTGGAAGGGATGAATCTGATAAAAAAAGGTTTGGTTCTGAAGGCTTGATTTATTTAGGAAAGCAGTATGTCAAAATGGGCCAGACAACTTCAATGACCAACAGGATTTTGATGGATGTTGCCAGAAGTCATGTCGTTCTTGTTGCTGGAAAAAGAGGAAGCGGAAAATCCTATACTTTGGGAGTTATCGCAGAAGAGCTTGCCAACCTTCCTAAAGAAGTTGCGCAAAATCTTTCCTGCCTGATTTATGACACCATGGGAATTTTCTGGACAATGGCATACAGAAATGAAAAAGAAATGTCCCTGCTAAAAGACTGGCAGATGGAATCAAAATCCCTGCCAATCAGAATTTTTGTGCCTTATGGATTTGCAGCCCAATACGAAGAAAGAGGAATTCCTGTTTCAAAATCTTTTGCAATAAAAGCTTCTGAATTAAATGTTGATGACTGGTGTTTGACTTTCAATCTTAATTATATTGACCCTGTTGCAATTGTTATTGAAAGAAATATAACTGAATTAAAAGAGACAGAAGAGGATTATAATATTGATGATATAATCAAAAAAATAAAAGATGACAAAGAAGCAGATTCTGTTTCAAAAAATGCCGCAAAGAGTTTGTTTGAAGGAGCAAGAACATGGGGGCTTTTCGCAATTAAAGGAAAGGAAGGAATTTCTTCAAGAGATGTTGTTGAAGAAGGCAAAACAACAGTGATTGATTTAAGCTGCTACAGCTCTATCGGAACTTTTAATGTCAGAGCCTTGGTTATCGGCTTGCTGTCAAAAAAAATCTTTAATGAAAGAATGATTGCAAGAAAGACAGAAGAAGTCGAGGCTGTTCAGCATGGAATTGACTATTTATATTATAAGTCAAAGAGAGAAATGCCTCTTGTATGGATTTTGATTGATGAAGCTCATGAATTTTTGCCTAAAGAGGGAAAAACTGCAGCAACAGACGCTTTAATCCAGCTGCTTAGAGAAGGAAGGCAGCCAGGAATAAGCATGGCCCTAGCTACACAACAGCCAGGAGGGCTTTCAAGAGACGTTATGACTCAATCAGATATTGTTTTATCTCACAGACTGACTGCAAAGCCAGACGTAGATGCGTTAAATCTGATAATGCAGACATATCTTTCGGAAAGTATTCTGACATACATGAACAATCTGCCGCATCTGAAAGGTTCTGCAATAATTCTAGATGACAATTCAGAAAGAATTCATCCAATGAGAGTCAGAGCTAGAATGACATGGCATGGCGGAGAAGCGCCGACTGCTGTCAAGATTATAAAAAGAGTGTGAAAATGTTCTTCAAAAATCAAAAATTGAATTTATTGTCTAATCAGATAAAAATATGCAAAAAATGCAGGCTTTGGAAATTCAGAAAGAACGCTGTTCCTGGCGAAGGCCCTGCAAATGCTCGCCTTATGATCATTGGAGAAGCGCCCGGCGCTTCTGAAGATGAATCAGGAAGGCCTTTTATTGGAAAAGCAGGAAAATTTTTGAATAAATTGCTTGAGAAAAATAAAATTGATAGAAAAAAAATATTTATAACAAATGTTGTGAAATGCAGGCCGCCGAAAAACCGAGTTCCGGAAGATGATGAAATAAATATCTGCGCGAAAAATTATCTTGAAAAGCAGATTGAACTGATAAAGCCGAAGATGATTCTGCTTCTTGGAAATACTGCTGTCAAGACATTCTTTGCAAGTTTTGAACTAAGCGAGCATCATGGAAAAATTATCAAGACTGCAAAAAGACTTTATGCATTCACATATCATCCATCTGCAGCGCGCTTTACAAAAATAAGGAAAAAAATTGAAAAAGATTTTGAAAATATATTTGAACTGGTAAAATGAAAAAGAGCTTTTGGACAGGAATTTCTACAAGCATAATTTTGCTCGGCTTGGCAAGCCTGTTTACAGACATGTCCTCTGAGATTATTGAGCCTATCTTGCCTTTGCTTTTAACTTCGCTTGGCGGAGGGGCATTACTGGTTGGATTGATTGGCGGTTTAAGCGACGCAGCAATAAGCCTTTTCAAAGTTTTTTCAGGATATTTTTCAGATAGAATTGGGAAAAGAAAACCCTTTATTTTTACAGGCTATGCCTTTTCTTCATTTGCTAAATGGTTTTTTCCTTTCATTGCTTCCTGGCAGTTTTTGATCTTCAGGCCTATTGAAAGAATGGGTAAAGGATTTAGAGAACCTCCAAGAGATGCTTATCTTGCAGAAAATTCTCAGAAAAAAATTCATTGAAAAGTTTTTGGTCTCCACAGAACGTTTGATACAATCGGAGCAATCATGGGTTCCTTGCTTGCTTTTCTTTTGCTCTGGTATTTTAAATTCAGTTTTAAGACAATTTTGATTATTGCAGCGTCAATTGCAGTTATTGTATTGATTCCAATCTTTTTAATCAAGGAAAAAGTTACAAAACCAAAGAAAACACCCTTTTTTGTTAGTTTAAAGAAATTGTCGCCTAAACTAAAACAATTTTTAATTATTGCTTTTCTTTTTGCCTTTGCAAATTTCAGCACTTTCTTTTTAATCCTGAGGGCAAACCAATTTTTTTCAGCTTCTACTGCTGTTTTATTCTATGTTATCTTTAATGCAGCTTATGCTGTTTTTGCAATTCCAACAGGAATGCTTGCTGATAAAATAGGAAAGAAAAAAGTTTTGATCTTGGGCTATTTGATTTTTTCAGGAACTCTGTTTTCTTTTGTTTTTTTCAAATCGCTAATTGCTTTGGCAGTATTGTTTGCATTTTATGGCCTTGCCTATGCATTTATAATTGGAAATGAAAGAGCTTTAGT
>Ga0066636_10000779_pt1 | contig 18533 bp, 17 predicted proteins | sample CryGeyCG2014_080_2_FD_62736 | JGI IMG/M metagenome (GOLD analysis project Ga0066636, IMG submission 62736) | Groundwater microbial communities from aquifer - Crystal Geyser CG07_land_8/20/14_0.80 | ecosystem: Environmental > Aquatic > Deep subsurface > Groundwater | place: USA: Utah: Grand...
AGACCAGATTTGGCGCAACTACAAGCAAAAGGTTTCTTTACCAACAATTATCAATAGGGCAAAGAATCAGGGTTTTTATATTCCTCATAAAGAGAGAAAAATTCATGACAGAGAAGTATTAACTAATTATCCAGGGGAATTACTCCTCTTCCACTTCCAGAGTGCCTACTTTTGGCAGAGAGCCTACTTTTGGCAGCATGATTCTTCTCATCATCGCTGGTCTCCTTATGCTCTGGAGTCGCCCGAGGCGACTCACTACCCTTGATGATTATAGCCGGTTTTTACTATACGCAGAATTAGTTGAAAGAGCATTAAAGGACAAGAAATCATTTGGAAAGTGGACTCTACCACCACCTTTTCAATCAACAAAAGATGTTTTCTGTATTAGGATGAATAGAATGGTGAATGCTTATCGCAAAATCTCCATAAGTAATTTAGATTTAACAGTTCCTAAAGCACCTTTGCATGAAGAAGTTGAAATCCGTCTTTTCCTTGATGAAGAAACAGACTTGGTAGAAGTCAGATTTTGGTATGAAAAAAAATTATTAGGCACCCAAAGAGTTAAAAAAAACTGACTTGAATTTAGTCTCCTTTTGAATTTTAGCTAACAGATAAAAATATTTTTAAATTCGCACAAAATTCGCACAAAAATTTGCAAATTTGCTGGCAAATTTTTCTCAAAAATCTCCCTACTTTTCTCTTTTATTTCTTTCCAGCTTATTGATTATTGTTTCTATTTTTGGTTTGAGTTCAGGAATTATTTTTTGTATCACATCCCATACTATGTCCCAGTTTACTCCAAAATAATAATGGATAATTTTATCTCTCATCCCTGCCATTTTCCTCCATTCAATCTCCTTGTGTTTATTCTTTAAATCGTTAGAAATATTTTTAACTGCCTCGCCAATAACTTCGATACTTCTTGCACATCCCCTTTTGAGTAATTCATTAGAAATAAAATCTTCATAGGTTAATCTTTTAGTTTCACTTAATAAAAAAATTATCTCATCGAGGATGTGTTTGAGAAACGGCAGGTTCTGTTTCATACCATTTAATCTCCTTTTTCACGTAAGGTAAAATATATGGACTTATGTTTCCGTTTGTTATCAATTCTATTTCTCTGTCAAACAAATCTTCAAGGTAAAATACCAAGTCCATAAAGTTATCGAAGTTAGATCTGTCAAACTCAACGAGAAAATCTATATCACTATCTTTTTTTTGTTCTCCTCTCGTATAGGAACCAAATAAACCTATTTTTTTTACCCTATACTTTCTCAAAACACTTCTATGGTGTTTTAATATATCCAATATTTCTTTAGAAGTAAGTTTTTTTGTTTTCATCTTTCCCTTCTGATGGGAGAAAAATACAAAGGGACGCTTTTTTTCGTTCCATCCCCCCTACAATGTATAATTATAACGAGTTTTTACAAAAAGTCAAGGATTATAAGCTCAAATCCTTAAATTTTGCCAACTGACCTGCCCTTTTCTTTGCAGCAGAAACAGCTTTTATTAAAATTTCTTCGAGGTGATTATCCCACAAAATTTTCAGTCCTTCAATAGTTGTGCCTTTTTTTGAAGTGACCATTTTGCGAAGGGCAACCGGATCATTATTTATCTGCTCGAGCATTTTAACTGCACCGCGGGCAGTCTGGAAAACAAGATTTTTGGCTTGACCCAAGGAAAACCCCAGCCTCATTCCGGCCTTAACGAATGAGTTAATAATTTCAAAAAAATATGCCGGGCCACTACCGGACAAAGCAGTCACTGAGTCCATAAATTTTTCAGAAACTTTAAAAGTCTTGCCCATTGTGCTGAAAATCTTACATCCTATTTCCTCATCATGTGCTGTTGCATATTTCCCGCGGCAGATTGCTGAAGCGCTTTCCTTAACCAGAATTGCGATGTTGGGCATTACACGTATGATGCGAATTTTCCCAACAATTCTCTCAATATATTCTGTAGATATTCCTGCTGCAACAGATATAATAAGTTTATCTCTATTAAGGAAATTTTTGATTTCGTTTAGAACCAAACCAATTTCCTGTGGCTTTACTGCCAGAATAATAATATCACTCATCTTAACCAGTTCACAACTGTTCTTTGCTATTCTGATTCCTAACTTTTTAATTTTTGCACATTTCTTCTTGTCGATGTCAAAACCTATGGTCCGCCACTGAATCGACGGCGGACCGCTACAATTAGCAATGGCATTGCCTATGTTGCCCAGACCAATAATACCAATTGTTTTACTCTGCTTCATTTTAACCTCACTACATAATTTTGTTCCTCAGAAATGTAGGAATTTCAAGATTACTTGCAGCATAAACTTTCTTTTCCTTGTTAAGGTCAAGTTCAGCACCATATTTATCAATTATATTTCTCCTTCGAAATGCAGGACGGTCGAGATTCTGGTTCATATATGTAGAAAAATCAAGTTCTGCCCCTTTCTCGGACTCAACATAGAATTTCTTTCTGTCAAATCCTGAAGCAATAACGGTAACCCTGACTTCGTTTTTCAGACTTTCATCAGGCACCACCCCAAAAATAATATTGGCATCTTCACCGACCATTTTATAAATCAATAAGGCAGCTTCGTTTGCCTCGCTCATTTCCAAATCCAGGCTCCCGGTAATATTAAAAAGAACCCTCGTAGCTCCTTCAAGGGAAATGTCCTCTAATAGGGGACTGGAAATTGCAAGTTTTACCGCATTAATTGCCTTTCCATCTCCTGAAGCAGACCCCATACCCATCAACGCCTCTCCCCCATCTTTCATGATTGTTCTTACGTCTGCAAAATCCAGGTTTATCAATCCAGGAGTAGTAATCAGCTCAGAAATGCCTCTCACTCCATGATATAGCACATCGTCTGCAATGCGAAATGTTTCCACCAGGGGAATATGCTCACTGGAAATTTTAAGCAGGCGATCGTTGGGAATAACAATCAGGGTATCAATTTTTCCTTCTAATTCCTTCAATCCCTGTTCAGCCTGCATTCTCCTCTTCCTGCCTTCAAAAGTAAATGGTTTGGTGACAATAGCAACTGTGAGGATACCCATCTCCTTTGCAATGCTGGCAACCACTGGAATACCTCCTGTGCCGGTCCCTCCTCCCATTCCAGCAGTGAGAAATACCATATTTGCACCTTCCAATGCTTCGCGCATTAAATCTCTGTCCTCTTCTGCTGCCTGTTTTCCTATTTCAGGGTTAGAACCCGCTCCTAAACCTTCGGTTATCTTTGCGCCAATTTGAATTTTGCAACTAGCCTTTGATGCACGAAGCGCCTGTGCATCAGTGTTAATAGCAATAAACTCCACGCCCTGGATCTGTGATGCAATCATGCGGTCAACAGCGTTGCTCCCACCACCACCCATACCTACCACCTTTAAATTTGCCCAGTAGCCCCTTTCTTCCTCAAACTTGAACATCACACCCTCCTTTTAAAAGAAATTTTTAAACCATCTTTTCAACCTTTCAGAAAATGTACTTTTAGCAAAAAAGGAGAAACCTTTTATGTCTGAGTACCTGAGTAATCCTGTTGCAACTGCCCATTCAGGGTTATTCAATTCTCCCAAGATTTCTCCTGTTTTAATATTTTTGGGTAAACCTATTTTAATTGGCAATTTTAAAATTTCGCCTGCCAACTCTGATATACCACGGGTATTTGCCACGCCACCGCTCAAAACAGCCCCTGCTGAAAGAAGGTCCTCATATCCAGTTTTCTTCACTTCAGCTTTAACAAGTTCGAAAATCTCTTCAATCCTCGCCTGAATAATTTCATTCAGCATCATAACGGAAAAAAAATTGCTTGCCCTTCCACCTAAACCCGGAACTTCAAATTCCCCTTCCTGTGGTACAAGGGAATAGGCACAACCATATTCTTTTTTTATGCGCTCTGCCACTTCTTGAGAACTACGCAATCCTATTGCAATATCCCCTGTAATCTGCTCGCCACCCAGCCCAAGTATATGGGTATGAATGAGTGCTCCTTTAACAAAAATGGCAATGTCCGTAGTCCCGCCTCCTATATCAATTAACACAACACCATTTTCAACTTCTTCTTCATCTAACACGGCAAGCCTTGAGCCAAAAATGCCAGGGATTATGTTTTTCACCCTCAGTCCTGCCAGATTTATGCTTTTTACAATGTTTTGCATAGATGTTATTGCACCCATCAAGAGATGAACTTTTACATCAATGTTTTCCCCTAAAATTCCTACAGGAGGCTCCTTTATTCCATCATGCCCATCCACAATATATTCCTGCGGCGAGATAAAGATTATTTCCTGGTCAAGGGGAATGGTCAAGGCACAGGAAGCATCCATAACAGATTTGACGTCCCCCTTTGCAATTTCTTTGTTTCCTCGTGTTATTTTTCTGGACCCGCTGCTATTTATACCCTTCAAATAAATCCCGCCCACATTTGCTATTGATTCTTTCACCTTTACATCTGCCATTTCCTCTGCTTTTTCCACTGCCTCTTCAATAGCCCGAACTGTATTTTCCAAATTTATTATAACTCCCTTCCTCAGTCCACCCGATGTTGGGCTAGAACCAAAACCAAGAATTTCAATACTGCCTTCTTTGTCCACCCTGGAAACAACAGCACAAGTCCTGGTAGTTCCGATATCTAAGCCTGTTAAGATCTCTTCTTTAGTCATTTCATAACCTCCAAAGGGGAACAGTCCCCATTCACATTTTAGTAATTGCTTCTTCACCGAATCGCAAATCTACATATTTAACAGGAATTCCTTTCTTTCTTATTTCAGAAAGAATTATACTTGCTCTTTTCAACCTCTTATATAAGTCTTCATTACCTAAATGAAATTCAGTCCCCTGAGTGGTAAAAAATATAATATCATCTGGATCTTTTAAATTCACCTCAGAAATCTCTTCCATCCGAATATTAAAGGAGACACTCATTTTCAGAACCTCTATTGCCCTTTTGAGAATGTTTATGCCATTTACTTCTGGGCCGCCAGATGAATAATTGATAGATAGTCCAGTTATTAAAGGTACATTATTAGATATATTATCTGTCTCTCCTATAATAATCCCATCTGCATCCACCTCTAAACATTTGCTTGTTCCACTTTTTAGCACTTTGACAAAAGGTATGCGTTCATTTATTTCAATTTCAACTTTGCCTTCAGATAAGTTTCTAAATATGTGGACACTTTTTATCCTTGAATCTTTAGTCAATTTTGATGCTATCCCTTTTAATTTTGTCTTGAACAGATTGGTCCCGGGATTTAATTCGACCATCCTCTGGACATCCTCGTGGTTGACTTTGTTACACTTTATCCCGAGGCTTCGAAGTGGAGAACCCCGGTCTATAAATTCACAGAACTCTACCACTATCACGATAAAGAAAAAAATAAATAATAAAACAATCCACTCGTTAACTCCTTTTCTCTTTCTTCTTTTAATCCTTCTGTTTTTTAATCTTAATCTCTGCATTTTAGTGTTTTAAAGCCAGATCAATCAGTCTCCTGACAAGTTCACTGAATTCAATCCCTGCTGCTCTTGCTGCTTCAGGCACAAGGGAAAGTTTAGACATGCCCGGAACTGTATTTACCTCTAAAACATATATTCCTTTTTTCCCGACTCTCATATCCACTCGCGAGTAATCCCTGCATCCCAAAACCCGATGCGCCCTCAACGCGAGTTCCTGTGCCTCTTTGTAGATTTCTTTTGGTAACGGAGCAGGAACAATATGCTCACACATACCAACTTTGTATTTTGCCTGATAATCATAAAATTTCCTCTTTGGTCTCAATTCAATCACCGGTAATGGCTGCTCATCTAAAATACTAACAGTAATCTCCGCGCCCGCAATATATTTCTCGATAAGAATTTCATTATCATATTTAAAAGCTAATCGCATTCCACTCCTTAACTCTTTCTTATTTTCGACAATGCTCACCCCTATCGTTGAGCCTTCACAGGACGGCTTTACCACAACCGGGAAAGGTAAAATTAGCCTCGAACGTCGCAGGGCAAAAGTCGAACGCCTAACAATATGGTAATCTGGAGTTGGAATCCCTTCTGCCTGAAATATTTTTTTGGAAAGAATTTTATTCATAGCCAGTGCAGAAGCCAGCACACCTGAACCTGTATAGGGAATATTCATTCCCTCTAAAAATGCCTGAATACCACCATCCTCTCCAAACTTACCGTGCAGGACAATAAATACCACATCAAATTTCTTTCTCATCATCTCAGCAAGCGATTTTCTACCTTTTATGTCAAAGGAAGAAACTTTGAATCCACCATCCTTGAGAGCTTTCTCCACTGCTGCTCCACTTTTCAGCGAAATTTCTCTTTCGCTGGACCACCCCCCTTTAAGCACAATTATCCGCAATCCCTTTGTCTTCATTCAGAACATCCCTACTTTTTCAATTTCTAACTCAAGTTTTATACGGAATAAGTTATAAATCCTCTTTCTCACTTTTTCAATTAATTTAGAAATATCTCTGGACTTTGCCAGGTTCACATTGAGTATGAAATTAGCATGCTTCCTCGAAATTTGTGCACCCCCGATTCTCAACCCCTTTAATCCTGCGAAGTCAATTAACACGCCTGCTGGAGATATAGGTGGATTTTTGAATATGCATCCAGCTGATGGAAAACCACAGGGCTGGCTCTTCTTTCTCTTCCTCAGAAAGAGTGCAATCTGATTTTTCATTTTGGTTGGGTTTTTCTTTTGTAAATTATTCAGAGCCACCTCCAGAATAATCTCTTTCTCACTTTCAAGATTGCTGAATCTGTAGGAAAAACACATGGCATTCTTTTTTCTTATAACAATTTTCCCGGTCGGGGTCATCAATTTTACCGAAGAGACAAAATCACCAATCGCTCTCTGGGGAGAGCCCGCATTAGCAACAATTGCTCCTCCTAATATTCCAGGTATCCCTGCTATGCACTCCAGTCCGCTTAGCCCATGTCTTGAAGTTTCTTTGAGTAATTTTTTGACAGAAGTAGAAGGACCTGCCAGGACCTTACTCCCATTAAACTTTATCCAGTCAAATGACCTCCCCAATTTCAAAACTATTCCCTTTATTCCTTTATCACCCACAAGCAGATTAGTCCCCCCACCAATGGTAAAGAAAGGAATTTTTCTCTTTTTAACAAAGATTAAAATTTTTTTCAACTCATCTATATCTTCAACCAGTATAAATGCATCCGCAGGTCCGCCAACTCTAAGAGATGTGTGTCTGCGCATCGGCTCGTCAAATAATACTTTGCTCTTAATTAATATTTTCTCGAGTTCTTTTTTTATTTTTTTATTCATTATTAATCTTCTCCAACAATTCTTCCCCTATTTTATACACATCTCCTGCTCCAAGAGTTAAGAGGAGGTCTTTGCTCTTCAATGTTTCCAGTAATGTAGATATAATCTTTTTAGTATCTTTTAAAAATTTCACATTTCTATTCAAGGGTTTAATTGCATCTAAAATTAGATTTGGATGAACCCCGCTAAGCGGTCTTTCACCTGCACTATATACTTTAGTAACAAAGATTAAATCAGCAACTGAGAGTGCAACTCCCAATTCCCTCCCCATGAACTTAGTTCTTGTCCAGCGATGAGGCTGAAAAACTACGACTATTCTTTTTCGATTAAGCATTCTTGCAGCCTGCAGGGTCATTCTTACCTCGGTTGGATGATGTGCATAATCATCAAGAATCAATATTCCCCCAACTTCTCCTCTAACTTCAAATCTCCGACGGACATTTTTAAACTTTACCATAGCATTGCAGATTTTTTTAAATCTTATGCCGAGGAATAAACCAGCGCCAACTGCTGCCATGGCATTCAGGACATTATGAATTCCTGGTACATTCAATTGCAGAGTTCCTAACAAAACCCCATTTCTAAAAATTGAAGCCTGACTTCCCCAGGGTCTTAACTTGACGTCTTCAGCCAGAATGTCTGCTTTCTTATTTTTTATTCCATAAGTAATAAACTGGATATCAGGATTAAACTTTTGCGCCACAATACGGGAAATATTTTCATCATCCAGGCATAAAACTGCTGCTCCACCCGGTTTGATATTCTTAAGAAAACGCTTGAAAGCATTCCTTATTTCTTGAATATTCTTATAGTAATCCAGGTGTTCGGGCTCAACATTTGTCACTATTCCAATATCAGGACTCAGATTTAAAAACGAACCGTCACTCTCATCTGCTTCGGCAACGAAATATTCTCCTTGACCTAATTTGGCATTGCCTCCGAATATCTCTAATTCTCCTCCTATTGCCAGAGTCGGATCGAATCCGTTAGATTCAAGAAGAAAAGAAATCATAGAAGTGGTTGTAGTTTTCCCGTGTGTACCTGCAATTATTATTTTTTTACTACCCTCCATTAATAATGCTAACATCATGGCTCTGGCAATAATTGGTATTTTCTTTTTTCGGGCTTCTTTTAATTCCGGATTAAACTTAGAAATGGCTGACGAAACTACTAATAACATGGCACCGTGAATATTCTTTGCTTTGTGACCGATGTAAATAACCGCACCCTTATCCCTTAATTTTTGAATTATGTGGGTATCTTTTATGTCTGAACCTGTTACTGATTCTCCCCTGTCTAATAGTATTTGGGCAATCGCACTCATTCCTATGCCACCTATACCCACAAAGTGTATTGCCTTTTTATTTTTCATTTTTTACCTTTTTCCTATGTCTCCATACACTCAGTAAAATTCCTACGCCACTCATTGTAAAAATAAGTGATGAACCCCCAAAACTGATAAATGGAAGTGGAACGCCCTTCACTGGCAACATGCCACTGACTACACCCATATTGATGAAAGATTGAAAAACAATAAGAAAAGTTATTCCGGCTGCCAGCAGACTTCCAGATTGCTCCCTTGCCTCAGCGGCAATTCTGTAACCCTGCCAGAGGAAAACAAGAAATAAAAAAATAATTATTCCGGTGCCAACAAAACCAAATTCCTCTCCTATCACCGAAAAAATAAAATCAGTGTGCGGGGCAGGAAGATAGAAAAGTTTCTGCCGGCCCCCGCCCAAACCAAATCCTGTAGTACCACCTGAACCCATCGCGATAAGTGACTGAATTGTATGAAAACCTTTTCCAAGCGGATCTTCCCATGGATTTAAAAATGACAGGACTCTTTCCCTTCGATATTCCACCTTATATACAAACAAATAAAAAAATGGTAATGAACAAATAATTGATGCGAGTATATGCATCATTCTTGCTCCGGAAATAAAAAGCATTGTCATTGAAATTATTACAAGCAGAACTGCTGTTCCGAAATCAGGCTGCTTCATAATCAACGCAAAAATAACACCTATTATTATAAGGTATGGTAAAAAACCATTGGTAAAACCCTCTATTTTCCTGTTCTTTCGAGACAACGATGAAGCTAAATATATAATCAGGAATAATTTTACCAATTCAGATGGTTGAAATACTACAGGTCCTATCTTTACCCATCTTCTGGCACCGCCAGCCAATCTCCCAAATTTAGGAATCAGAACTAACACGAGAAGGAAAATAGAAAAGAAAAAGAGTGGATAAATAAATTTTTCAAGAATCCTGTAATCTAAATGCATAAAGAATACCATTGAGACAAGACCAAGCAGGGTCCAGCATAATTGTTTCTTCAGGAAAAAATATGGGTCATTAAATTTCTCTGCAGCCATAATTGCGCTTGCGCTATAAACCATCACTACACCTACCCCTACCAGGATAAGCGTAATTATAAAAATGGTGACATCAGGTGAAATTTTCTTCATACAAGTCCTATTTATGTAGTGGCAGAGTTTACTCTGCCCAATGTCGAGCAAGCTCGACCACTACATCTTTAGTAGTGGCAGAGTTTACTCTGTTAATGTAGTGGCAGAGTTTACTCTGCAGATTTATGTAGTGGCAGAGTTTACTCTGCCCAATGTCGAGCAAGCTCGACCACTACATCTTTAAAAATCCTGCCTCTCTCTTTATAATCTTTAAACATATCAAAACTGCTGCAAGCCGGTGAAAGAAGCACGGAATCTCCAGCCGTAGCAAGTCTGTTCGCTATTCCGACCGCTTCCTTCATATCTTTGACTTCTTTTATCCTGGAAACAATCTGAGGATTATAGTCAATTATAGCTTTTTTAATCCTGTTTTTTGCCTCACCTAACAGAAGAATATACTTCACTTTGTCCTCTAACAGAGGACCTAGTATGCTGTAATCTCCACCTTTATCTCTTCCGCCCGCAATCAATATAATGGTTCGAGCCTGCTTGCCACCGGGTTCGCCTGTACTTTCTAATGCCCTCAGGACAGCATCTACATTAGTAGCCTTAGAATCATCAATAAATTTAACTCCATTTATTTCAGCCACAAATTCAAGCCGATGTTCCAGTCCAGCAAATTCCTTCAGAATTTTTAATATACTCTCTGTCCTGACATTAAAAATAATTGCAGATGCAACTGCAGCAAGGACATTTTCTAAATTATGCACACCCTCTAGCCTAACATCACTAATGTTACAGATAAAATTATCATCACCTGAAATCCTTGCAACAATCTGCCCATCTCTGATAAATACTCCTTCCTTAAGTGCACATTTTCTGCTGAATGGGATAATGCGGGCTTTTGCTCCCAAGGCAAGAGAGAAAGTCCGCGGACAATCCCTGTTAAGTATAGCGAAGTCTTCTGGCGTCTGATTTTGCAAAATACGCGCTTTTGCTTCAACATAGTCCTCAAATTTAGCGTATCGGTCAAGGTGGTCCTCAGTGATATTCAGAACTGTGGCAACCTTTGGCTTAAACTTACTTATGGTTTCTAATTGAAAACTGCTTACTTCACTGACAACTAATTCTGTATTGGTCCAGCTACCATCCGGATTAATAAAAGAACATAAAGGTTGCCCTATATTTCCACCCACAGCAACTTTCCATCCATCTGCCTCAAAAATTTTTCCAATCAATGCTGTAGTGGTAGTCTTGCCGTTAGTTCCTGTAATAGCAATGATGGGGACCGGAATATAATAAAAAGCCAGCTCAAGTTCTCCAATAATTGGAACTCCACTGTCCTTCGCTTTTTTAAGGATGGGGATATCCAATGGAACACCCGGGCTTACAACAATTATATCTGATTCAGCCACCCTGTCAGAGTGACCGCCAAATTCCATTTCCACTCCACCTGGAACCATTCCAAGATAATCTCCCACCCCGATGTTACTTAGTTCTTCTTTCTTTTTGCTATCACTAAGAAGAACTACGGCGTCCAGGTTGGACAATAATCGAGCAGCATACACTCCGCTTACACCCATTCCTAACACCGCTATTTTCTTATTTTGACATTTTATCGACATTTCTTTTGCAAGAAACAAGCTTTGCTTATTTTGACATTTTATCGACATTTCTTTTGCGAGAAACAAGCTTTGCTTATTTTGACATTTTATCGACATTTCTTTTGCGAGAAACAAGCTTTGCTTATTTTTAAATTCTATCATAGTTCTTCCAACACAATGGGGATTTACCTCAATTTCAATGTTGAAAATGTTATTAATGCCAGGATTATGTTTATGATCCAGAATCTTACCACAATCTTTGGTTCACTCCAGCCTTTCATTTCAAAGTGGTGATGAATTGGTGTCATCTTGAATATCCTGATTTTCCTTAATTTGTAGCTTGCGACCTGCAATATAACTGAAAGTGTTTCAACCACAAAAATACCACCAACAATTAATAACAATATTTCCTTACGAATCAAAATTGCTACCAGTCCCAGTGCCCCACCAAGTGCAAGTGCGCCAGTATCACCCATCAGTATCTGAGCAGGGTAAGCATTAAACCACAGAAAACTAAGTCCTGCACCAATTAATGCCGACAGGTATACTGTTATTTCACCACTTTCCTTGATAAATGGAAGAAGGAGATATTGGCTAAACTTAATATGCCCGGTCAGATAAGAGAAGATTCCAAATGTAGCAGCGACAATTACCACAGAACCAATTGCAAGCCCATCCAGACCATCTGTAAGATTCACCGCATTGGATGAACTTACAATCACTATAAGTACAAACAATATATAAAACCACCCCAAATTAATAGTTAGCTCTTTAAGGAATGGAGTTGTAAGACTGTGAAAATCTCTGGCAGGAGGAAAATAATACAGGTAAAATCCAATAACCAATCCTAAAATTGCCTGTCCTAACAATTTGTACCATCCCCCCAACCCTCCCTTTTTCCCCTTCAACTTCAGATAATCATCTAAAAAACCTAATAATCCAAGGTATATCGTGGTAAACAAAATGAGTTGAATTAATGCATTTTCAAACCTGGACCACAGCAAGGTTGAAATAATCAGGACAGACAAAATAACAATTCCTCCCATTGTAGGAGTACCAATTTTCTTCTTATGAAGTTGTTCAAAAAAAGGAAATTCCCTGATCTGATCTCCTATCTTTGCTCCTTGCAACATTTTTATAATTACTGGACCTAATGTTATCCCCAAAATTAAACTGGTCAGAGCAGCTCCTGCTGCCCGAAATGTAATGTATTTAAAAACATTAAATGCGAAGAAATATTTATGAAGTGGATACAACAAATAATATAACATTTCATCCCCCCAATCGTCTAATTATCCCGCTTGCGATTTCTTCCATCTTCATCGCGCGTGAACCCTTTATTAAAATTAAATCGCCTCTGTGCATTTGTTTCAAGATGCCCTCTACCAACTTCTCTCTGTCATCATATACAAATGCGGTCCCACCAATCTTATTAAACTCTCCTGCTGTAATTGCCGCCAGTTTTCCCATTGTAACTAAAATGTCTATTCCCCGTTTCATAGCGATACCGGCTAATTTCCTGTGCGCTTTAACCGACCATTTTCCCAGTTCAAGCATATTTCCTAAAATCAATATTTTCCTCCCGGATGCTAAAACCTTTTCGGCATTCCATTTCTCAATTATTGAAATTGCCTCTTCAACTGAATGTGGATTAGCATTGTATGCATCATTAATGATTGTGCATTCTTTCAACTTAGTTATCTCCATACGCATTGGAAGAGTCTTGATACTTTCCAGACCATTTTTAATCGTCTTTGGTGATACATCAAACAATTTCGCAGTCGCCGCGGCGACAAGAGCATTGTAAACATTGTGCATTCCTATAAGAGGAATATGAATGGTTATATTTTGTGATGCACTTTTATTCCCTGACAGATTTACCCTAAATTTCATTCCCCTCTCTCGAAGATCATTAATTTCAGTTGCATAAACATTCCCTCTATTCACAATCCCGCAGGTGATTTTCTTTAAGCCCTGTTTTTTTATTAGGTGTAAAGATTCGCGGATAATTTTATCATCAATATTGAGAATTGTAGTTCCCCTGTTTCCAAGTCCTGCAAGCAGGGATAATTTTTCCCTGGCTACTCCTTCTATATCCAACAATCCTTCTGTGTGTGTCAGACATATATTGGTTATAACGCCCACTGTGGGCTGTGCAATTTCTGTTAGCTTTTTAATCTCTCCAGGCGCGTTGGTGCCTAATTCTAAAACAGCAAATTTATAAAACCTTGTCAATTCAAAAAGTGTCAGCGGCACCCCAATTTCATTATTATAATTGCCTTTATTTTTTAAAGTTAGGGCTTTACGGGATAAAATATTCCATAACATTTCTTTTGTGGTTGTCTTTCCATTGCTACCGGTTATTGCAATTAATGGAAGAGTAAATCTCCTTCGGTAAGAATTTGCAATGTCCTGAAGTGCCGAAAGTGTATCTTTTACTTCAATAACTATTAGTACGTCATCCGTTGGAATACTTTGATACTTTTTAGCAAGGCTGAAGCCTTGCGATACAATCCCTTTTGCTCCTTTTTTTATAGCTTCTGGAATAAATCTATGACCATCAAAATTTTTTCCTTTCAGTGCAATGAATAAATTTCCTTTCTTCTCCGAATGGCTCCCTTTGGGAAGGGTACGCGTATCAGTAGAAATACTATTGAAACAGGTATTTTCTTTTCCCTGTATCAATCTACCCTTCGTCGCCTCTAAAATCTCTTTAACTGAAATCTTTTCCATCTTTTACTTATCCAATCGTCCAATTACTTCCCTTGCCACTTCCCTATCATCAAAATGGATAGTCCTGTCACCAAGAATCTGATAGGTCTCATGTCCCTTTCCTGCAATGACTACAAGGTCGCCTTCTTTTGCATAACGACATGCTTCTTCTATAGCTTGCCTGCGGTCCACAAGAACAAGATATTCGCCCTTCGCCTTTATTTTCTGCATACCTGCTTCTGTATCCAGGAGTATCCTGAACGGGTCTTCACCGCGAGGATTGTCCGAGGTCAAAATACAAAAGTCAGCATAGGTAGCAGAGAGCTCACCCATCATGGGACGCTTACTTCTATCCCTGTCTCCTCCGCATCCAAATACAACAATCAATCTTCCCTTAACAATTTCCTTTGCAGTTATAAGCAGGTTCTTAAGAGCCTCGGGCGTATGGGCATAATCCACAATCAGATTAAATTTTTTCCCTTTTATCTTCTCAAACCTTCCAGGAATGCTTGAGACTTCCTCCAATCCTTTTTTTATTGTCTCCAACGGGATTTCCAGAGCTATTGCGCTTGAAATTGCTGCGAGAGCATTATAAATATTAAAATTGCCGGTTAACTTTAAATTTATATTCTCCCTGCCCTTGGGTGTATACGCATCAAACGAAATCCCGTCTATATCCATACTCTTCGGATGAGCATAAACCTGTGCCTCCTGCGAGAGCCCGTAGGTAATTTTTTTTGCAGCAGTAGCACTGAGAATCTTTTTAGAATTCGGGTCGTCAATATTTACAATTGCTACTTTCTCGCCTTTCTTCTTAAGTCTGTCTAACTGTGTAAATAATTTAATCTTTGCTTCAAGATATTTATCAATAGTCTTATGGTAATCCAGGTGGTCCAGACCAAGGCTAGTGAATATCGCCTGGTCGAATTCAATTTCCTCCACCCTGTGCAGATCTAAAGAGTGCGAGGATACCTCTATTACAATATCAGTAACGCCGTTATCCAGGGCTTTCTTAAAAAATGATTCAAGTTCAAGTGATTCAGGAGTAGTTCTTCCAGCCTCCTTCAAATCGTCACCTATTTGATAATTAATGGTGCCTAACAATCCGGTTTTTCTTTTGTCTTTTTGTAATATTGAATTTATTAAATAACTCGTGGTTGTCTTGCCATTTGTACCCGTAACTCCCAGCAATCTCAATTTTAAATCAGGAGCATCATAGAATTTGCTGGATAATTTAGCAATCGCTCTTCGTGAATCTGTAACCCTGATTAAAGTTACACCTTTAAAGTCCACATCCTTTTCAACAACTATAGCGGTTGCACCTTTCTGAATAGCTTCGGCTATAAATTTATGCCCATCAGTATTGAAACCCGCGATACATACAAAAAGTGAGTTTGCCTTGACCGAACGGGAATCGTTAGTAATACTTTCAATTAAAAGATTTCCTGTCCCGCAGACATTTACTCTAATTCCATCTAATGCCTCAATCAATTTTGACAGTTCTTTCACTCCACCTCCCTGCACTCTAACGCTGCCCAGAAACTCCCTTTAAAATCGGTTTTTCGTAATTAGGACCAAACTTGATTAAAACTTCCTGTCCCTCCTTCAAAGAACTTCCAGGAGCAGGAGATTGACTTCTGACTATACCTGTGCCCTGAAGAATAACTTTTACTGAATATTTCTTCAATATCTCGATTGCCAAACGCATCGTTTTTCCTGTTAAATCAGGCATAGTTATCTCTCCTGTATCATTTTGAGGTCCACTTAAATTTCCAGTTAAATTATCCTCTCTCTGAATGGATGCCGACGGAAAATGCAATGAAGATTCCTCTGATTTTTTTTCACTAAAAATTTTCAGATAATCAATTATTCCATGTGCTACTTTTTTGAACACAGGAGCAGCAACTACCCCACCATAGTATTCCCCTTTTGGCTCATCAATCAGGACACAAATTATTATCTTTGGATTTTCAGCAGGAAAATAACCTATGAAAGATGAAACAAAATTCTTCGGGTCATATTGTTTTGTAATTGGATTAATTTTTTGCGATGTTCCTGTTTTACCGGCAATCCGATAGCCCGGTATCTTAGCTTGGATTCCGGTTCCATTTTCTACAGCGTCCTCAAGCATCTCCATCAATTTCCTTGACGTTCGCAAAGAAACTACGCGTCTCACAGAAACAGGAGCAAATTCAAAAATTGTTTTTCCTTTATACTCCCTTATGCTTCTGATTACCTGTGGCTTCATCAGAATTCCTCCATTTGCTATTGCAGACACAGCAGTAATAATCTGAATTGGAGTTACAGCAATCTCCTGCCCGTATGGAATAGAAGTAATTGAAATTTTTGACCATTTATTCAAAGGCCGCAATAATCCTTTTGATTCCCCGCACAAACCTATTTCTGTGCTCTCCCCAAACCCAAAAGCACAGATGTAATCGTATAGCCTATCCTCTCCTATCTTCATGCCAACTTTGGTCATACCTATATTGCTTGAGTATCTGATTATCTCTGAAAAAGAAAGAATATTGTATTTATGGACATCTTTTACTGTTCTGTATCCAGGTCCGACTTTAAATTTAAAAATTCCATCTTCACAATTAAACTTATCATCAACTTTCACAATTTCTTCTTCAATCGCTGCGCTGGCAGTTATAATTTTAAAAGTAGAGCCAGGTTCAAACATATCTGTAACAGCCTTATTGCGTCTGTATTCGGCAGGATATTTGCTGAATTCATTTGGATTAAAAGTAGGTTCATTAGCAAGAGCAAGCACTTCTCCTGTCTGGGGGTCCATCACTATAATAATGGCATTCCTTGCTCTGTACTTGATAAGGGCATTCTTTATTTCCCTCTGGGCAATGTGTTGAATTACCTCATCTATTGTTAGTGTTATTTCATTGCCTTCTGCGCCCCATCCAAAATTTGAATCCTGCTCTTTTAAAAAAACATTTCTGCCTGCACCATCTTTTTGAATAACTGCTTTTATTGAAGTCCCTCTAAGATATTTATCATATGAATTCTCTATACCATCTAACCCCCTATTATCCACACCAACAAATCCAATTAGATGTGATGCCAGGTCTGCTTCTGGATAAAAGCGTTTTGGTTCTTTTATAAAATAAACGCCCTTTAAATTAATGGCTTTTATTTTTTCTGATTCCTCTTTTTCCAATTTTCTTTTAAGCCATACGAAGTATTTTGTTTTATTAGTAATTTTATTATATATATTTTGATAGCTCATACCAAGCAATGGTGATAATGCCCGGGACATTTCAACTGGCCGCTCTACCTCTCGTGGATTGACAAAAACTGAATCAACCTCAATATTTATGGTCAATTTATGACCATTCCTGTCATATATTGTACCTCTTGCTGGTTCAAGTATTACTATATCTTCCTGTTGCTTAAGAGCTTTTCTCTTCAATTCCTCATGTTTTGTAATCTGTATTCCATAGAGACGGATGATTAGAACTAACAATAGTCCTGTAAGAATGAAAATGCAGGTTTGAAATCGCCACTTATTAGGTTTTCCTGCCACCATCGCCTCCTGAGGTGTCACCTGAGGTGTCAGGTCTTGACATGTAACTCAGGACTTTAGTCCTGATATTTGTCATTTGTCAAGACCTGACACCTGTATTATTTTTATTTCTTTTGGAACAATCAGTCCAAGTTGCTCTTTAGCGATTCTTTCTATTCGAGATAGCGAATTTAATTCTTTCATACGAATTTGTAAATATCCGTTTTCATTCTCTACTTTTTTTTTATCTTCCCGAAACTGACTGATCTCATAACTAAGTTTTGCGTATTGAACCCGCTGTCGCAAGTAAACCAGCCCTATAAAAAGCAGAACTCCCATAACAATGCAGCAAATAAGGAAAACTTTTGATTTGCTTCTATTTTCCTCTTTCTCTTCTTCGTCTTCTTCACTTTTAAAAAAATCCGGATAATAATCACTAAGAAGAATCTGCTTCATCGTTTCAACCCTCTGACCACAGATTCCAAACTCCAGACTATTTTTTTTCCTGATGTCTGATGTCTGATGTCTGTTTTTTTTCTGCTGCTCTTAGCTTAGCACTTCTAGACCTCGGATTTATTTTAACCTCGTCTTCTAAAGCAGTAATTGGTTTTTTTGTTACAACTTTAAGTACAGGAGAATCTCGAAATGTATTTTTTACTATCCTATCTTCAAGGGAATGGAAACTTATCACGCAAATCCTGCCGTCGGGATTCAAGACTCCAGTCGCCGCGGCGACCCCTTTTCTTAAATTTTCCAGTTCATTGTTCACAACTATTCTCAGTGCCTGAAATGTCCGCGTTGCAGGATGAATCCTGCTCCTGCGAGGAATCGCATTTTCTATTAAATTAGATAATTCAACTGTGGTATCAATAGTCTTTTTCTGCCTGAAGCGGACAATTGCCCTGGCTATCCTTGAAGCACGGAATTCCTCACCATACTCTCGAATAATCTTTCTCAATTCTTCAAAGGGTAATCTGTTAACCAGGTCCCACGCC
>Ga0066636_10000780_pt1 | contig 18516 bp, 11 predicted proteins | sample CryGeyCG2014_080_2_FD_62736 | JGI IMG/M metagenome (GOLD analysis project Ga0066636, IMG submission 62736) | Groundwater microbial communities from aquifer - Crystal Geyser CG07_land_8/20/14_0.80 | ecosystem: Environmental > Aquatic > Deep subsurface > Groundwater | place: USA: Utah: Grand...
CACGGGCGGCCTGCTTCCAGTCACGCATCTCATAGTTGATCGGGACAGAGAGCATCTTTTCGATGCGCGGGAGTGCGATCTGCTGTGCCGCGGCGGCTAGGGCAAACGCGAGTGTGAACACGAAAAGGAGGAGAACCGAAGATGGCCCTGAGTTCCTCATGATACCTCCAATGATTATACCTCCAATGATCCCACGGCACCATAGCCGAAGGCTCCGTCGTGAAGAACGGTCGACGAGCTGTTGTTATCATCGTACAACTGTTCATCGCCCATCTTCATGCTCGTTTTCGTCCAGAGGAAATTCGCCCCAGCAAGGAGGTCTATGTACGGGCGGATGACACCCTCGTTCGGTTCAACCCTGGCGAAGAGATGGAACTGAGCTCGCGGTCATCTCATCAGGGGAATCGACATCATGAGGCCGAGGGACTGTTCCAGTCCATCATCCATGTGACCTGCGAACAGCGGGAACCTCACCACGATTCCATCGCTCGACAGCCGGCGCGCGAAATGGACCACGCGTTCCTCACCCGGATAGAGGGTGAAGAAGTTGTCGGTGAGCTCCCCCAACCTCTCTTCCGCCTCGAGACAGACGCCTGGGGTGTATCCGTGCGATCGCAGCGTGATCGTCGCACCGTCTTCGTCGTTCGCCGCGCTGCCGCTCACCTGTGGTCCCCCCATGCCCAGGTCAAGCCACGGAACAAGAATCCGGTCATCGTCATCCAGGAGCTCACCGGAATCCTGCCGTGTGAGTGTCGCTCGGAAGAAGACGTCGTGGGCCTCCTCGTCCGTCACCGGAATCCCGGCCGAGCGGCGAAGACCGCCCCCCTTAAGAATGAACGCCTCCCTCCCCTCCTCGATCACCCTGCCTGCGAGGGTCTGTTTGACCACGCGAAGCGCCACCGGGATATCTTCCCTCGTGTCGTTAATCGAAACCAACCCGACACCGCCGCGGATCCTCCGGATCACAACCTTCACCGGTCGATAAAACCGGCGGGAGTAATAGTAGAGTGCCTTCGGCCTCCCACTGAAATCGATTGCTGACCAACTCGTGACCGGGCAGCAATCGTTCAACTGCCAGTAGAGCGTCCCTGCCGTTCGCCACTTCGCACTCCTCCAGTGGAGCACGCCGGTTCTGATCGCCTCCGCCTGGACAAGCTGCATCTGCAAGATCACATCCTCGACGCGATGAGCCAACCGCACCTCGCCGGCAAGAAACCGAAAGAGGCGCTCGGTCCCTTCGATCTGCTTGTTGTGGTGGCGCATGATCCGGCTCTGCAGATCGCGGTCTTCAGGGGACGTGAACTCGCGAACGGTGTGAATCGCCGGTGGCGCTTGAAACCCAAACTCCGTGACGAACCGCGCCTCGACGGTTTCATACTCGCGGAACGATCGGAAGTTGCTCCACACGTTCCACTCGTGGTGGTTCCCCTCGCGTCCGCTGTTCGGATCATCCCCTCCGAACGGAGATGAACGCCAATATGGAACACCCGGCGCGTGCGTTCGAACGACGTGAGGAAGGATCCTCTTGAAGAGAGGCGTGCCCGGCATCTCATCCACCGGCCTTCCCGTCTTCATCCTCCAGATCCATTCCGATTCGTTGTTCCCGCAGAAGAGTGCGACAGAAGGATGGTTGGAGAGCCGCTGCACGTTCTGCACCGCCTCCTTCTCCACCGACTTCGCCATCGCACGATGGTGGGGGTACGAAGCGCAGGCGAACATGAAATCCTGCCAGACGAGGATCCCCTCTTCGTCGCACGCCGTGTAGAACGACTCGTCCTCGTAGACTCCGCCTCCCCACACGCGGAGCATGTTCATGCCAGCCTCCTTAGCCGCATGAACGAGCTCATGGTATTTCTCCGCCGTCACGCGGGGAAGGAAGCTATCGGCCGGAATCCAGTCAGCCCCTCGCGCAAAGACCCTCGTCCCGTTCACATTGAGACAGAAACGCCGCCCAAACCGGTCGGGTGTCTGGTCGAGTTTCACGCTCCGGAATCCCGTCCTCCATGTGCGCAGGTCGACGAGCTCATCCCCCTCCCCGAGCAGGGCTGTCGTCACCGTGTGGAGCTTCGGCTCGCCAAGATCGTGCGGCCACCAGGGATGAACACCGCGCAGCGTGAACGACTCATCAACCCGGCGATCACAGGGAAACCGACGCTCGATCTCAGAGACTCCGTCGTTCATCGACAAGCGAACCGTCAATCCCTCCGGTTTGCTTCTTCCGGTCCGATGGAGATCGAGGATGAACCGAAGACTCGTTCGCTCTCCGGCCACCCTCTTGGTGAGGAGCTGGGCGTTTTCAATGAACGGAGCATTGGATACGAGAAGGTGGACGCCGCGCCAAATCCCGCTCGTGGCGAGTCGCGGGCCCCAGTCCCAGCCGAACGAATACTGCGCCTTGCGGATGTGGACACGGTAGGAGTCCAGTTCGGCGAACATTCTCCCGTGCTTCCTCTCCTCCTCCATCGCGAACCGCTTCGGCGATCTCAGCACAACCCGAAGGATATTCCGCCCGGGCCCGAGGGCCTTCCTCACGTCGAACGAGTGCCGGATGAACATGTTCTCAACGTGACCGACCCTCCTCCCGTTGAGAAACACCTCCCCCACCGTGTCAACCCCTTCAAAGACGAGGAGTACGGTTGCGGGCACCGGCCCAAAGTCGGGCCGATCGAACGTCCGCTGATACTCCCAGTCGAGATTTTCGATCCACTGGACCTCTGTCTCGGCGTCGCGGAAGAAAGGATCAGGGATGAGACCATTTGCCAGGAGGTCCGTGTGGACTGTTCCAGGGACTCTCGCCGGATGAGGGGAACGGGCCTCAGCGGGTCCCCCAGTTCCCCGGATCGCCCTGAAGTTCCATTCACCGTCAAGGGGAATGAGCTGTCTCATGAAGCCTTCTCTTCGCTCTCCAGTACGGTCAGCGCATCAAGGAGGTCGCTCCATCGCAGCCGCGCCGCAAGCACAACGCTGTCTGCGCCTGCGTAGGGAAGATAGAGATGCGCACCATAGCGGTAGGCCCCGCAGAGGAATACCACGTTGTTCACACCGAGTGCGGCGTGCCCGAGACGCTCGGCGGTCGTCTCTAGAACAAGGAGCGGCTCGATGCGAGATGTGACTTTCCATTCCTCCCGATGCGTGAGGAGCGCCGCTCCCAGATCGTATTCACGGCTTCCGTCGTGCCTGTGGTGCCCGATGTGGTAGATGAAGAGATAACGATCATCACCGATCCTGATCCGTGGAGCGCCCGCGCCGATCCATGATTTCGCGAACGTCGGGTCGTCGAGTGGAGCCATGATCATGCCGACGTCTTCCCAATCTCCCCCAAGGCCCGTGGCGTGCGCAAGGTGAATCGTCATCGCATCGGGCCCCTGCATCGGCCGATGGAACATCACGAGCGATCTGTCCGGGCGGTCGGGGAAGAGTGCAGCGTTCTTGTTGTCGACATCGTTGAGCGTGCCGCGAGCGGGGCCGAGTTTCCTCCAGGTGACGAGATCATCCGAGACGGCAAGGCAGACGCTCACTTTCGTCGTCGACCCGGGAGGCGGGGTTGAGGGGGGAAACGAGGAATAGCCGACGTAGCACATCACGAACTCATCGCCGAGGCGCGTCACACGCGGATCTTCGATCCCGAGGTTCTCATACGGCGACTCCGGAACAAGGCACGGATCATCGGACCGCCAGACCAGTCGAAGCTCCGGATCGAAAACCGCGACCCCTAACCGCGACCGCCGGAAATCTGCGGCCGCTGTCTCCTCACCCTGCGCCCGATAGAAGAGGACGCACACCGCATCCTTCCGATGGACCTCTCCTTTCACGGCGCCTGGGGCCGGAAGCGCCTCCGCGAGGCGGCGAATCGCTTGTGCGTCATCCAAGAACGCACAGCCTGGATTGAACACAACGCCGTTCTCCCAGGGATGAGCTTCCACTGCACGGAGGATCGGTTCACCTCCGTTCAATCGCTCCACATGCACACGTTTCGCTGGTGTCATGAGAAACACTCCAGAGTTCAGAAGGGCACAAAGCCTGAGGCCGGAAGGGAGAGCATCGTGCAGGAACTCATGAATGAAACCTCAACGTCGTCGACACGAAGGGAATTCTCTCCGATAGACAGGATCACAATGAATCGAGCGACAGCCGTCCTCCAAGGATCACGGTATCCGCACCGCCGTAGGGGAAATAGAGGTATCCACCGTCGATATGCCCGCCGCACACAAAGACAACATTGTCCACGCCAAGAAGCGGATCCCCCTTGAGTTCCCACGGAAGTTCCGGGCGAAGGACAGGCTCGTACCGCTGTTCGAGGAGAAACCGGCCCTCGAATCTGATTGTGGCGACCCCCAGCGTGTAGAGACACTCGCTGGCTGACCGGTAGTACGCCGTGTGGTAAAGGAGGAGATACCGGTCGTCGGCGAGCGTAAGAGGCGGCGCGCCGGTGCCGACCCGCGGCGTCCCTTCACCATGATCGGGCACCGCCTCGAAGAGAACGCCCTCGTCTTCCCACACCCCGTCGAGCGAGACCGACTTCGCCACGCGGACTGCCATCGTTCCGTCGGGCATCATGGGGCGGTGAAGCATGTAGAATGCACCGTCGATCGGCTGCGGAAAGACGGCCGCGTCCTTGTTGTCATAATCGTTGAGAGTGCCTTTCACCGCGCCGAGTCTGTGCCAGCGCACAAGATCCTCTGAAACAGCCATGCAAACGTTGATCTTCCGCTTCTCCCGGCCCGTGGCGCGGCTTAGATCTGACGACGCATACCCGGCATAGAGCATCACAAATTTTCCGTCGACTTCGGTCACGCGCGGATCCTCGCACCCAAGGTCTTCGTACGGCCCGGCCGGTGTCATGATCGGTTCGGGGTGTCGATAGAGAAGGCGCAGGCCGGGAGTGAGCAGGGCGAGGCCGAAGCGGGAGCGGCGGTAATCCTCCCCGGCCGTCGGCTCTCCCTGCGCACGGTAGAGTATCACGCAAACCGCCCCGAGTGTTTCGACTTCCCTTCTCACCCTCGCCGGCATGTCGAGGGACGAGAGGAGTCGCCTGATCACACCGTGGTCCCGAAGGAGAATGCTCCCGGGATTGAAGACCACGCGATTCTCCCACGGGTGCTCCGGCACCGCCCTCAGGATCGGTGTCCCATCATTCAACCGTTCGACCCGCATTCCAGTCATCTCTTCGCTTGCCATCCTCGATCTCCTCCAGACCCTACCGCCGGTTCGGTGCGCGCATGTTGAATCCACGTTCTCCAATGGTTACGAGCACCTCGCGCGCCCCCATGCGGTACCGGAACCCTCCATCGACAAACGACGAAGGTGAGGCCGGCACGACGGGAACCGGCCGCACGCCGATTCGCTCCAGCTCGTTGACCGCCAGAAGTGCTTCGATGGTTGACTCCGCACCGGAGTTCCGATTCACCCGGATCGAGTCCTCGCTTCCGTCGAAGCAACGCCCCGTCGACGAATCGTACATCAACGTCGCCATCGTGTTGTTCCCAACGAGCCACGACGCGAGAAGAACAGCGAGGTCCTTGTATCGCGATTCGCGCGTGAGGAGGAACGCTTCGACTGCGGCGGAGACAGCCGGACGGATGTTGTAGGCGATCTGGCCATGGTAGTTCAGGTTTTCGCCACTGGTGTCACACGATCGGAAGAAGCGCGCCCCCGCCCAGCGAGGGAGAAAACAATCGACTTCGGTAAGGGCACGTCGGCCGAGGGATTTCGATCCACCGAGCCGGACGAGTTCAAGGATCGCAGCCGACTGTGAATTCGCCCACGCGTGCCACTCGCGCGGCCAGGAAAGCATGGCCCCGTACGGTTTTCGCCGGCAGGTCCCGCGCTGAAGCCGAACGAACCCATCGCAGAATTTCTTCGCGCGCTCCCGATACTTCACATCCTTCGTCGATCGGTAGAGAGCGTTCAAACCGAGCACGAGCTCCGACGTCGCGTCCGCGCCGGACGCGCCGAGGAGCCACCGGGGTGCCCCTGTCGAGTCAGTGTCACCATAACGCGCGAGAACCGAGTCGACGCGCGGCAGCGACCTTTGAACCGCCTCCAGGATGCGCGCTTCAAATTCCGAATCGCGTCGCCGGTAGTAGACGCTCCCCTCACCCAAAGCCCAGAGCGCTCTCGCCGCCCACCAGGAAAACAGAGGGCGGCTCGTCTCTCCCGCTGTGTTGATCTTCGCTTCCTCCGCCCCCCGCTCGATGAAATTGTAGAACGCTCCATCGGTGGTTTGCATCTTGAGGACAAACAGAAGGAGGCCTCGGATCAATTCCTCGTTCCCACGGGAAGCAGTGCGGGCATCCATCTTCATGAGAAGGACCGCCGCGCGCGCGGCGTCGTCAACGCACGCAAAGCCCTCCCCTTTTGCCTCCACCGGTTTGTAGGTCGGATAGTCAGCGTAGATATCGATGACCGAGACCGAGTCCCCCAGGAGGAGAACCCGCTCGCTCAGGTGACGAAGGTGCGACGTGTTGACGAGTTCAGCCCCTCGTCCGCCTTGAACCATGGTGAGGATCGCGAGAAGAAACCCGGTGATCACCGCGGGACGCCGCTGGGACCGGAGCTTTGCCGCCGGTTCTCCCACCCTTCGAGCCGGTGTGTTCATTGGAGAATCCTGCACCATACATCCTCGAACGTCGGGAACGCCTTGCGTGGAAACGTCCCTGATTTCTTCACGACGAGAACGCCAACGGATTTCGCGTCGCCCCGCAGAGGAAGGTCGAGTGCCTCAACGATATCCAGGTAACGCACGACCGGGATGCACCGTTCGAGAATTGTCTTCGCATGGAAGAGCCGGGCCGTGAGGGCTTCATCCATCCTGTCGCGCTCCGCCCTCTCGTAGTTGCGGGAGAATTGAGAGCTCGTGTCGCTCGACGAACCGTACCGGCGATAGTGATCGAGGAAATACCGGTGAACGGCCGTCGTGTCGGCGCCGGTCGAGCGGATGATCTCCTCGAGCATCGCAAGGGCGGAGAGTTTCCCCTTCCATCGCCCTGCGTCGGCCTGCACCGACGGCAATGACGCGTATCCCTCGGACGCCGCCTTTCGAACAAGGAGCTCATCACGGACCATCCGCCAGACATACCCCTCAACAGACGCAAAGAAATGGGCAAGCCCGGCGGTGGAAAACTTGAACGCGTGGCTCCTCAGGGCAAACCAATCGATGAACTCACCCAACGTCATGTTCCCGTCCCTGAGGTTCACCAGGGGAAGCGAGCGGACTCGCCCCACTTCCTCGGGAGGAAGCGGTCCGGCCTCCGTCATCAAGTACCGCTTCAGATTCCACGCCTCGAAAAGGCCCTCCGCGAGATACTGCTTGCCGATGTACGCAGTGAGGAGATTGAACGCATTGCGCTGGATGACGGGTGAGACGGTTTTCATGAGGCGGTCTACAAACTGATCCGAGGCCATGCCGGCTTTGAACTGCCGGAGCTCACGTTCGATGTTCCGTCGGGCCTCCGGGAGGCGGCTCGCGGGAACTACACTGGAACGGACGACCCGATCGACCCGCAGGATGTAGTATCCGTCAGGTCCGCGAACAACCTCGGAAACCGCACCCTGTTTCATGGAGTGAACGACGTCGTGAATCGCCGGCGACGTCATCCGAAGATGGAAGGCGTCTTCGGTTCGGGACCGCTGTACCGAGGAATCGCACAGAGCATAGACTGAGTCGAAGCCCGCCGCGCGCACACGCGAGGCCATCGAATCGGCCTGGGCGCGATCCGGTGCGAAGAGCCATCGGAAGGCGAATGACCGGGACGATTCCCTGAGCGCCTGGTCCACATCACGCGGCGACACTCTGACGGTGTCCCAGATCTCATGCCGGTAGAGTTCCTCGGTTGCAAGGTCGCCTTCAATTGCGGCAAGGGTCGGCGCGATGATCCCCGGGAGATCGCTCACCGAGTCGGTCGCGGCCTGGGCAAGGAGCGCCTCGGCGATCATCCCCTCAAGAATCGCCCGGCGCGGCTGCGAAGAGGCGTCAATACACGCAGGCCCAAAGTAGTAGTTCTCGACGAACTCCCTGGCGGTCAAACGCCGGTCACCCACGCGTGCAACCACAATCGTATCGAGCGCCGGATCCTCGAGCGACTTGATGAGAATCCTCTTCGACTCCCCTCCGAGCACAAGAAGAGACGAAAGGAGCGTCGCCGAGATAACGGTGAGGAACCTCATCCCTTCACCCCGGAACTCGCGAAACTCTGGACGATCGAGCGTTGGAAAAACGAATAGAAGACCACGATCGGAACGGCGAGGAGCGTGGCCGAGGCAAGCTTCGCCCCGAGGTGCGATTCGGCCTCTCCGCCGAGAACGAAAGTCGTAACGAGCTGTGGTAGTGTCATGAGGTCGCGCTCGCGAATCACCATGATCGGCCAGAGGACGTCGTTCCATGAGGTGAGGAATGTGATGATTGCCACGGTGACAACGGCGGGCTTCGCCAGAGGCATCACGATCTTGAAGACCAACTTCACTTCGCTGCATCCGTCAACACGCGCGGCCTCGAGGATCGTGTCGGGGATCGACTGGAAGAACTGCCGAAACATGATCACCGCGACCGCCGTGAGCATGTTCGGGAGAATCAACCCGAGGAGATTGTCCGTGAGCCCGAGTTTGACGATGAGCGTGTACGTCGGGATGAGCGTCAACTGGAACGGCAGCATCATGGTGAAGAGAAGAAACGCCGTCAGGTACACCGAGCCCTTCCACTTCACCTTCGCGAGTGCGTACCCGACCATCGCGCCGAACAGGACCACTGAGACGGTCACGGCGGACGCCACGATGAGGCTGTTGAGGAACGCCCTGACGACCGGGGCACGTGAGAAGACGAGAAGGTAGTTCCCGAGGGTGTAGTTCGACGAGGTGAGCCCCATGCTCACGATCTCGAGATCGGGCTTCAGCGAGCTCGCGATCATCCAGAGAAAAGGATAGAGGAACGCAACGAAGAAGAGCGAGAGGAAAGCGTATGCCGCGACCGTGGAGGCCCGGTTCCTCATGCCGACTCCAGTGCCTTTCGCTGAATGAGAACCACGACGAGGATGATGAGGGCGAAGACGAAGCCGAGGGCCGCCCCATACCCGAGATGCCCGAAGTAGAACCCCTGGTTGTAAATGTAGAGGACCGTGGAGAGCGTTGAATTCAAGGGACCGCCGCCGGTCATCACGTACGGCTCCACGAAGAGCGAGAAGCCGTTGATCGTCGAGAGGACAACCACGAGGGTCATCGTTGGGCGGAGAAGCGGCACCGTAATCCGGAGGAATCGCTTCACCGCCGTCGCCCCGTCGATCCTCGCCGCCTCGTGCATCTCCGCCGGGATGTCCTGCAGCCCCACGAGGAACATCACCGTGTAAAGCCCGACGTTCTTCCACGTCGCCATCAACGCGATGGACGGCATGGCGAGCGCGGGGCTCGTCACCCACGGGACCCTGCCGAGGCCGAGGTGCGTGAGGATCGTGTTGAGGACACCGTTGTCGTACGAATAGAGCTGCTGCCAGAGAATCGTCACAACAACCCCCGACACCACAACCGGCATGAAGTAGACGGCCCGGAAGAATCCCCTCAGCCAGGTGATCGAGTTGAGCGCCACGGCGAACAGAAGCGCGAAGACGATCTGCAGGGGGATGTGAATGACAAGGAACTCAAGCGTGTTGAGGATGGAGCGGTAGAAGAGGGGATCCTGTACGAGCCGCGCGAGGTTCCCAAGCCCCACGAAGACCGGTGCTGCCATACCGTCCCACCGGTGGAAAACGAGGTACAACGAGAACGCAAGCGGGAAGACAACGAAGACGGCGGCGTAGACCAGGTACGGCGAGCTCAGAAGCCAGCCATGCGACCGCGCGCGAAGCATCATCGGTTCCACGCGAGGATGGCGCCGATGCGCTTCAGCAGCGCAGCCGCTGCCTCGTTCGGCGTCGAACGGTTGTACACCGAGCACTCCTCAAACACCTGCGAGATCGTATCGAAGATCTCCTTCTCGTCAGGGGACTGGCCGACTTCACGGGCCGTAAGGGCCTGGGAAGCGAAGAGGCGAAGATCCGGATTCGCATCGAAGAACGAACGGTACGACGGTGCCCAGACGATATCACGCCGCACGGGAATCTGGCTCGCCACTTGCAGGAGCCGCAGATCGGCCTCCTCGTTCACAAGGAATTTCAGAAACTCCCATGCCTCTGCGGGATGTCGGCTAGTCGAGAAGATGACCATGCACTTGTGATCGCCGTACGTGCTCTCCGGGCCGCGGTACGAGTCCGGGACCGGGACGGGGACAATGCCGTAGTCGATCTGGCCGGCATAGTTTTCCTTAATGTACGAAATGGTCCACGGCCCGACAAACTCGGTCGCGACATTACCGGCGATGAACGGATCAAATTGGAAGAACGTCTTCGGGTAGAAACCATTCCGGAAGCACTCCGCGAAAAACCCGAACACCTCCGCGCATACTTGCGGATCGGCTGTGACGCCTCCTTTCTCTACTATCGGCCGATCACCCGCCGCCGCGCAGTAGAGCGTGTAGAAATCGAAAAACCTCTGCCACCAGATCGGACGAACGTCCCGGTACCCCATCCAGTGATCGACGACACCGTCGTGGTTCTCATCGAATGTGAGCCGACCCGCATCCGCCAGGTACTCCGAGTAGGTCCGCGGCGGATTGGCGATGCCGGCCCGCCGGAAGAGTTGGCGATTGTAGATCATCATGACCGGGTTCGTCTTCCACGGGATCTGGTAGCTGTTCCCGTCTTCGGAGCGAAATCCCGCCATCGCGGCTTCGCTCATGCGGGCACGGACGAGGGAGTCGAAATCGGCGAATTGGTTCAGGCGGACCAACGCGCCGGCGCGCGCGTACTCCGGCACGCTCCCGGGCCAGATATTGGAGCAGATGTCCGGCGTGGTGCCGGCGGAAACCGCCGCGACAATCACCTCCTCCGTCGATTGGTTCACTGGAAGCTGCTGCATGCGAACCTGAATCTTCGGATGAAGGCGATTCCACTTCCCGACGAGCTCAGTCGCCAGCGCCACCTCCTGCCGGTTCGTAGATGTCCAGTAGGTGAGCGTGACGACGGCTCCCCCGCCTCCGGATGCGGAGCGGTTGCGCGAGCATCCTCCGGCGAGAAGAGCCGACAGGAGAAGAACCGCCGTTGCGGTAGACGGACGACACATCAGAACCCAAGCATGAGCGAGAGGGTGTGCGTTGCGCTGAGCCGGCCGTAGTCGTTGTAGGCGTAGTCGACCCCCACCATCAGACTCGAGAACGGCGACTCGTACTTCACCCCGATTCCCGCCGAAGCTCCTCCCTCGTGATCCCGCAGTGAGATGGCCTGGTACCCCGCCCGAAGGAAGACGAGATTCTTGAAACCATACTCGCCTCCCGCGTTGAGGCTCGCGAAGTTATCACTCGGGTAGAGGGCGTCAACCGCGAGCGTGAACCGATGGTCCTCCGACTTCACGACCTCCGTGGCCAGGCCGAACTGGAAGGTCAACGGCAGGGGCCAGCCGTCGGTCTCGATGTCTTGGGGAATCCGCTGGTTCGTCCCGAGCTTCGTCGGATCGATCGGGTGGAACTGCCGGAGATCCGCGCCTGTCATCTTCATGGTAGTCCCGAAGTTCGAAATCGTCGCGCCGATCCTCATGCCGTTGAGGAACTCCGTCACGAACATCGTGCCGAGGTCGAAGGCGAAGCCGCTCGCCGTCTCGTGCCAGATCCGCTGTTGGATGTACTTCGCGTTGAATCCGATCGAGAAGCGGTCGGTCAGCATCCGTGCGTACGAAAGCCCGATCGCGACATCCGCGACATCGAAGTAGACGCCCGTTCCTTCCGGGAACTGCTCGTTCCGGACCGCCATGTCACCCGACTGGAATGCCGTGACAGACGCTCCGAGGTTTCCAAACCCGCCGAGCGGAACGACGAGGGCCGCATAGTCGAACGTCGTCTCCCCAAGCCAGTTGGTGTGCTGGACAAGAACCTGGTTTGTCGTGATCGCCGCCGCACCGCCCGGATTCCAATAGAGGGCGCTCGCGTCACGGGCGCTGGCGACGAAGGCGTTCCCCATTCCCATGGCCCGCGCCCCGACGGGCATCTCAAGGAAAGTGGCAGCGGTCGTGCCGACCTTCGAAACGTTCGACACGAACAACTGCGCACGCGCCGGCGACCACAGGAAAATCAGAACGACCATCGGTACCAATGCTTTTCTCATGGCCCAGTTCCTTTCCCCACACAATCGTTGACATCGCCTCTTAGGCCTCCCGGCCGGAAGCCGATCACTTGATGAGAGCGAACTTCCCAACCGTTGTTCCAACGCCCGGGGCGTCGACATGGAAGATGTAGAGGCCGTAGGCGATATCCATCCCGTCCTTCGACACGAGGTTCCACGGCTCCTGTCCGTTATCGGCAAGCGCATCGTGCTCGAGTTCCTTCACGAGGTACCCGCGCGCCGTGAAGATCCGGATCGTGCACTTCTTCGGAAGATGGATAAAGTACACGCGCCGATCACCTCGCCCGGTTTGAAAGAGGAGCGGCGGCTCCCACGACGCGGCACCGAGGTACGGGTTCGGCACCACGGCCGCCCTCCCGAGCTGGGCACGGGCGCTGTCCGCGTCCACTGCCGCACCGCGCATCGTGAAGGTGAAGCTCTCATTGTCACGGAAGGGCTTCGTCGTGTGAATCTGGAAGACATCCCCCGGTGTGGGGGCGACCACGGTCGGCTTCGTCGTATCGCGGGAGAAGGCGATAGTCCACGATGTGCGGTACGGGTTGCCGAGCTCCGGGATCACACCGCCGGAATCGCCGTACACGATCACCACCTTGTCGCCGAGGTCGAACTGTCCGTCCCTGTTCATGTCGAAGAAGAGGAACGGGGCGTTGCGCCGGTCGGTCACGTTGTAGATCGAGAATTCCGTCGGCGCGGCCGTTGGACAGCCGAAGTAAAGGTACTTCGACGTATCAACGACATGATCGAAGAACCGAAGCTCGAAGTCCGATGGGATCGCCGCGTTCGTCGTGAGAAACGCATCGTCGAGGCCGGCGGAGACGCGATAGGTCGACTGCCCTGTGATCCACCTCGTCGAGTCGACGACGATGGCGCTGTCGTTGTAGAGGTATCCGATGACGCCGTCGAAGACCGGCATCTCCTGCCCGCTGTAGAGGATCAGGACGTCACGGGCGAGCGTCTGATTCGCCGTCAGGTCGTTCACCGTGAATGAGGGGTGAGGCGAATCCTCAAACTTCCCTCCGTTCGTGAAGAAGATCTCGTATCGGTGATTCGCCTTCACAAGCTCGGAGTTGATCACGCTGAGATCGAGCGTGCCGGTCCCCGGCCCGTTGTGGACAAGAGGGCCCGCGAGGTCCGCCACCCGGTACCCGGCCGCGGGAGCCCGCGGAACCACCATGGCCGTGTTGATATCGAGCGTCTGGACGTTTCCATTGGCGTCGACCTTGATGATGCTCGTGCACTCCGACGGCGAAATACCCTCCTGTTCGCCCCTCACGTTCGTCCGGAAAAGGCCGTAGTCGTACGAGACCGCTGCGTAGTAGTAGACCTGCCCGTTCTGGACATCCCTATCAACGTAGGAATGGCGCAGGCCCGAGTCGTCTCCGAGGTAAAACTTTACCCCGTTGACGTCGATCGGGTGGAACCCTGTGATGCCGTCGATCTTGTCGAACTGTGCGATCGGCTTTCGATAGGTCGGCTTCCCGAAGGCATCGGTGATGATCTGTGCCTCAAGAAAATTGGGATCGGTCGCCTTGTAGATTCGGTACCCTTCAAAGTCGTACTGCTGGAGGAACCGGTCGAAGCTCTTCTCCGCGGCATCGTCCCAGTAGAGTGTCACCTTCCCGTCCCCCGGCACCGCAGTGAGAGTCGGCTTGTCCGGCGGCTGGGCGAACCTGTAGCTCGCGTTGTAGATCTGCTGAATGCTCTTCTTGCGCCGGGCGAGATCCTCCTTGTCCATGCCGAAGAGAAGCGACATGGAGAAGCGCTCGGTCTGTCCCTGGAGAAGGGGGAACAGACCGGAGGCGAACATGTTGGCGAGGTTGGCGCCACGAAGGTACTTCTCGCGCGACGGCGGACCGAGGGTCGTCAACACGCTCCAATTCTGCTCGTCGTCATGGAGCTCATACGTGTGGACCGCATAGATCGCGAAGCCGGTGAGGCCGAGCTGGTCGGATTCATCCTTGTCGAGGATTCCGAAGTTCGGCTCACCCTGGTCCGGCCGTCCGTTCCCCTGAGTTCCGTCGAGATCGGGCCCGGTGTACCCCTTGTCGAAGGGACCGATCCCGTCCGATCCGACGTCGTCGTTGAGCGGCTCGCCGGGATCCCACCGGCCGTTCCCGTTGACATCGGTGTACGAGCGCCAGTTCTGGTTCTCATCCTCCAGCCAGTGCGGCTTCCAGGAGGCACTGTAGAAGTCCCTGAAGCGCGTGCTGTCCGTGAAGAAACGGTCCTGGCCCATCGATGTGACGAAGGTCGTGGCCGCATTGTCACGCCGCTCATCGGCAAGGCCGTCACGATCGTTGTCGATGCCGTCGTTCGGAATCCCGGGACTTTCGAGGAACGCGTAGCCGCCGTATCCGACCGGACTCCAGTTGCCGGGCGTTCCGTATTTCAGCTCGCTCCATGCATAGGAGATGTTGAGGTCGAGATCATAGGCGCCGCTGTTGTAGTCGCTCCCTCCCCCGATGCCGCCGATCCCCCAGTCGATGTACTCCGCAAAGAGCATCTTCGGGTAGTCGTGCTTTGAGATGTTCTCGATCTCGTAGTACCAGAAGATGTTGTCCTCGGCGAGGACCTGCGACCACTGGAACCCCCGGCAGCGGACCTGGAGGCCGAGGCCGCCGCGTGTGGTGTCCGAAGGATCAGGATAGTAGCCATAGAGCCCGATGTACATACGGTCGGGGGCGTCGTCGTAGACGAAGTACGTTTCGAGATCGGCGTTCATGACACCCTTGCCGAAGTAACCGTTCCAGTACCCGTCCCAGTCAAACGGGCGGTCAGGCCAGTGACTCGGCCAGGTGGCCACGTCGTAGCTGAGGGCCGGCGAACCCTGTGACGGGTTCGCGTAGCCGGGCAGGGGTTCCCATCCCCACGGCGTTCCATCGGGCGCATGGCGCATGAACTCGCGGTATCGGGCCTCGAGCGGATGGAACGTATGGCCGTTGTAGGTGACCTCCGCCTGCGCGATCATCGCAACGCCGTCGACGTACGTGTGCCCCGACCCCTTGGGCCATTCCCCCGACGGTTGGTTCGGCCAGTCGGCCACCTCCCCGTGGTTGAAGTAGATCGTCCGAACAAGGTTGCCATCCATGATCCCGCGCTTCGTGTTGAGGATGTTCCCCTTGTTGTGGTCGGGAATCCGAACCTCCTGCGCCGCCGCAAACGACACAGCCACCAAGAGAGACAGAAGAAGCGTCCTGTGCATCGGTTCCCTCCTGTCAGAATGTTACCGACATGCCGACTAGAACTTGGCGCGGTGCGGAATAGAAATCAGGCCTCGTGAAGTATTCCTTCAGGGTGTTCACACCCTGCGGCGGCGGATCGGTGATCAAGGATGTGGTGTAGCCGGCCCGGCCCGTGTCGCCGAAGACGTCAAGCTCGTTCAGAGCATCGAAGAGGTTGTACACCTTCACGAACACGGCAATGCGCTCGCCGGCAATCCGGAAGTACTTGTTCGCGGCGAGGTCGACGTTGTAGAAGGACGGCTTGTTCTCGCTGTTGACGCCGGCCACCCGGTACGACGCCTGCGACGGCGTGTAGGGAAGCCCCGAACCGGCGCGACCGATGAGGCTCGCATCGAAGTTGTCCGACATGACGTAGCTGACGCTGAGGTTCACCGAGTGCGTGCGATCCCAGTTGAGGGCGACAAGCGATTTCGGACTCTCCCGCGGGGGACTGGTCTGGTTGTCGAGAAACACCGACAGAGGATCGGACGCGTTCCCGCGCGCGATCTGGTACGTGTAGTCAATCGACGCGGTGAAGTTGTCCGACAGCCGCTTGTCGAAACTCAGGACGATCCCCTTGACATTTCCGTAGTCGCGGTTTACGTAGCGCGCGTACTGCGCGGCGCCGTTCAGGTAGTCGCGAATCTCCGTGTCGATCAGGTTTCGGATGTCTTTATAGTAGAGCGTCACATCCATGCCGATGTCGTCGGTGAGTTGCTGCTGAAGGCCGATCTCGTAGGCGGTCGTTTGCTGCGGCTTCAAGTCGGCATTCCCCTGAACGGTCGAGACCCCTCCCGAGACCATCACTTTGAAGCCGGGGTCCTCGTAGAGAAACTCGAAGGGCGGAATCTGGAAAAACTCCCCGTAGCTCAAGTGGATGACGCCCCGATCGGTGATTGGGTAGGCAAGGCCGAGACGGGGACTGAGCTGGGACTTCGGTGTCGCGTTCTCGAAAGGAGAATTCGGGAGCGCGTCCGGATTCGTCGGCACGACCGACGTCGGCTTGAAGTAGTCGTACCGAAGGCCGACGTTGACGATGAGGTAGTCGAACTCCATCTTGTCCTGGACGTACGCCGCCGCTTCGAGCGGACGGACAAGGTAGCCCAGGTTGTCGGGCCCCTCGGGAGGGGGAAGTTCCGGCTTGTAGTTCGTCGTCGCGTCGAGCCTCACCTGAAAGTCGTGCCGCCACATTCGGTGGAACCGCATCTCGATGCCCGCCTTGATCAGGTGTTCCTTGGTGATCTGGCTTGTCAGGTCGGCCTTGGCACCAATCGACCGCGCTTCGCGTTCATACTGCCACATCTCGGTTCCGCCAGTGTAGAAAGTGTTGGCTGGGCGCTGCTGGAGCCGGAGCGGATCGATGTAGCGTGGATCGTAGGGATCCGAAAAGACGAACTGTCGGTACAACGACGTGAGGTACGAACCGCGCGCGGTGAGGAAGGCGCTCTCGCCGAACACGTGCGTGAACTCGAGAGCCCCGTCGAGACTCTTCCGGAGATTCCGGTAGGCGCCGTCGGGTTCCAACCGGAAATCGTGTTCGTAGTTGCGGCCGAACTGCCACTGAGAGAGGCCGCTGAGGTTGAGCTTGTCGGCACCGAAGAGCCGAAGCGAGAGCTTGCCGAGAAGCGTCCACCGGCGGTCCGGACTCATCGGAACGTACGCCTCGTCGCCAGTCGATTGAACGCGCCACGGCGTCGCCGAGAAGTTCGAGGAGTCGCCCGGCCGGTAGATCCGCTGCCCGTAGAGGTATCCGTCGTTGTTGTAGAGTCGGGAGTTGAGGAAGAAGGACGAGCCGGGAAGAAGCAGGATCGGACCGCTCAACACCCCTTCAAGGTTGTAGATCCGCGAAGGGGCAAACTTGCCCGTGTTCCAAAAGATATCGGTGTGAGAAGTCCAGTAGCTCCCGGCGTACGACGTTATCTGCCCCGAGAGGCGATCACCCCCTTCCTTCGTGATGACATTGACCACACCCGACATCGCCTGGCCGTATTCCGCGTTGAACGTCCCGCTGATCACTTGGATCTCCTGGACGGCGGCGTTCTCGACCTGCAGCGCTGCGCCCCCGGAGTAGGCATCGTTCACGCTCAGGCCGTCGATCATGTAGGCGACTTCCCCCGATCGCCCGCCCCGGAAGTGCCCGTCCACGACACCCGCCTGGAGGTTCACGACACTCTGAACGTCCTCCACGGGCAAGGTTTGGATCTGGTCGCCGCTGATCCGTGATTCGGTCGATGTGAGATCCTTCTGGACGAAGGGCTGTTGCGCGGTGACGACCACCTCCTGCGCCTGGATTGCCTTTTCTCCAAGCTTGCAATCGACGGCAGTCGTGAGATCGGCCGACACAACGACGTTGCGGATGGTGGTGGGACTGTAGCCGACCGACGTCACCCGGACGGCGTAGGTTCCCGGCGGAACATTGATAATGACGTACCCGCCATCGAGATCGGTCGACGCCCCGAGCGTCGTTCCCTCAAGGACGACGGCCGCCCCGATCACGGGTTGGCCGTTGCCGGCATCGATCACACGGCCGGCGATCTTTCCCCGCGTCCCCGCCGTCGCGGCGGAGACACCGAGCATAATCAAGAGAAGGGCACACCGAAGTCGCGGGAGCATGGATCTTGTCCCCCTTCTGGTCAGAGTGAGCGTGGGACGCCCCCATGGGCGTCCCACACATCAACCGGTCACTTCACGAAAAGCATCTTCGTCGGGATGACGGTCGCACCGGAGCGGAGCACCGTGAAGTACATCCCGCTCGGCAAATGCGACGCGTCGAAGACCGCCGTGTATCGGCCCGGCGCCAGCGTCCCTTCAACAAGCGTGGCAATCTCCTGGCCGATGATGTTGTAGACCCTGAGGCTCACCTGAGCCCGCATCGGAATATCATAGACGATCTTCGTCGTCGGGTTGAACGGATTCGGATAGTTCTGGTGGATCCGGAATGCCGTCGGCATCACGGTCGCAATGCCATCCGACCCTTCGGGCCCAACCCCGGTGATGACCGCCTTCATCTCGGAGAGATCGAAGTCGTCCCAGTAGGAAATGCCGGTCCACTTGTGCTCTGCCCGCGCGCGGAGAGACACAGCTTGCACGGTACTGTC
>Ga0066636_10000783_pt1 | contig 18496 bp, 18 predicted proteins | sample CryGeyCG2014_080_2_FD_62736 | JGI IMG/M metagenome (GOLD analysis project Ga0066636, IMG submission 62736) | Groundwater microbial communities from aquifer - Crystal Geyser CG07_land_8/20/14_0.80 | ecosystem: Environmental > Aquatic > Deep subsurface > Groundwater | place: USA: Utah: Grand...
GAAATTTATCGGTTGTCCAATATTATTTCAGGGGATAAAACAGAAGCAGACAAAATTAGTAACATAATATTTTCAGATAAAAACATATCAGACAGATTTGCTCAAGGTATATCGGGAGAGAAGTTTGTTCCCGCGCGTTTAATTATGATAGCCGTGGTGGACAAATTAATATCTGATAGAATTAGACATGAAGTAGCATTAGACAAGAAAAAAGTTGATAGAATAATGTCTGTTGTTCAAGGTGACAAAGAAACTAAAGATAAAATTTCAAATATTATTGTTGGTGAAGCTGGAGACAAAGATAGATTAGCTATGTTGGCCATGATGGATAAAAACACGTTATCTCGTATTGGACAAATTATACAAACAGACAAAGAATTGGTTTCCAGGTTTACAAATATTGCTGAGTTTATTGAGCCCGAAACATTACGTTTAGCTATGATGGCAGAGTTTAGTAAGAGCACATTAGAAAGAATTGTAGAAGATATATTTTTGGAGTTTGAGGTTGTAAATCATATTTCTATGATAGCTGATTTTGGAAAGGGAACTATTGGAAGACTTGCTAACTTAATAAAGACAAATAAAGCCTCCCTTGATCGTTTGTATATGCTAAGTGACGTGGAAAAACAAACTGTTAAACGATTTGCTAATACCATAGGGGGAGACAAGGAAACAGTAAATAGGTTAGCTCAGCTTATCAATTTAGAATCAAGTGAACATGCTCAAATTGCCATGATAGGGGAACTTGACAAAGAGTTTGCCGAAAGATTTGTAAATATAGTAGTAAGTGACAAAGAAGTTACCTCTCGCGTATACAATATTGTTAATTTTATAGAGTTTCGTTCATTACGGCTTGCTATGATTGCCAATATGGATAAAGAAGTGTCTCAAAGATTGGTAAATAGTATTGTTAGTGATAAGAATATAATAAATAAATTAACACATGAAATTGATGGAGATAAAGAATTTATTGTTCATCTTGCCCATAGTGTTTTAGCTGAGAAAAAAAAGACAGGGGAATTAGCTAATATTGTTTTAGGTGATAAAACTTATCTTTCTAACATTGCCATGATAACCTCTGGCGATAAGGAAGAGGCGTTTCGTTTAGCAAATGAAGTAATGTTCACTTCAAGTTTTTATGAACGAATTACCAATTCTGTGCTATTTGAAAAATATTTTACGGAAAGAGTTACTAACATTCTTTCTGCTGAAGAAACAATAACAGATAGAATGACAAATATAGTTAATTTAATAGTTTACAGGGCTATTGATATGATATTTGCTAAAGATATAAGGGTAGTTTAATATGATTAGTATAGTTGATGTAAAACAGAATAATACATATAAAGTGACTTTTCGCTTAGTAGATGAAAATGATGATGCTATTAGTTTGACCGAGTTAACATCTATGTATTTAACTCTTTATTACTATAACACAGATAAAACAACATCAGATAAATATCATCTCGCAACAATAAACGGAAGATTTAATCAGGATGTAAAAAATAATAATGGTGTTACTATTACAGCCACTTGTCATGTTACTTGGTATATGGAACCAGATGATAATGCTAAGTTAAATTCTAATTTGGAAGAGGAGGCTCATATTGCTTTGTTTACGTGGGCATGGGATTCTGGTAAAAGAAACAGCCTGCCTATTTATTTTAAGGTAGGAAAACAGCCTTATGCTATATAGAAAGATTTTATGAAGAAATTTATACTTATTATATTATTACTGTTGGTGATAATATTACCAATACAAATTTATGCCGGACAAGTATCAATTGGCAGTGCTAATCTGCCATATACTGCATCGACAGCCTATGATACTATTACTTTTAACACAAGCAGGATTTCTACAAGCGGTACAGGTATTCGAGTAACAGCTAATAATGTTAATGGCTGGTCAGTTAGAAAAACAGGTTACAAAATATTTTATGGAGCCGGTGCATCTCCTGATAGTTCTGGCAGTTTTATTGTTATGGGTGGGCCGGGTGTTGATGAGCAAACCTATATAGATGAATCTAGACCAACTTATAATTATGGAAACAATTGGGATATTGTGGTTGGAAATAATTATACAAGTCAGTCTGCTGATATACATTATGAAAAGAGAGGCTTGTTTAGATTTGTTGATTTGGATGATTCTATTGCTGCTTATAGTGGAGTAACTTTTGATTCAGGAAGATTATTCATAAGTTTTGAATATGTAACATTAACAACGAATGATTCTATGGCTCTTGACTTATATCAAGTTACAACTGGTGGTTGGGTAGAGGGAACTGGTGAAGGTTCAGCCTCTGGGGGAGCTACTTGGGGTCAATATTCAACTGGTAATAATTGGGCATCTGTGGGTGGGGATTTTTCAGCAACAAGAGAAGGTGCTGATCAGGATACTGTTTGGGTTATAGGGGGAGTTACTGCTGTCAATGATACCATATCGTTATTTGTCACAGGAGCAACAATATCTGATTCAATGAATAATGGAGCTGGGCTACTATTAAAGTATTATGATTTGAATATGGCTGGGTCAAATGCTATTCATGTATCTATTTACTCTGACAGACAATCAAACATACGCCCATATTTGAAAGTATATTATAGTGTTGGTGGAGCACCTTCAGCAATTATAAATTTAAGAACAAGGAGAGCAGTAATTGAATAAGTTAATAACAGTTATTTTAATTTTAATGCCTATATTTTGTAGTGCCTCTGGTATGGTAGTTAATTCTTCCCAATTAGACACGTTGGTTATTCCTTTTTGGGGGGCCGATTCTTCTGGAACTCACGTAGCTTTAGCCAGTGGGGATTCAATATCATTGGTGGTGTTTGCACCCGGCAAAGCTGCTATATATAATGATAGTATGGCTTACAATGATGGTTTAATTACTAAGTATGGTTTGGATTATAATTATGCAGACCGTGTTATTACACTATTAAATGGGGCAACTTCGATTGGAACTTATGGATATGTTTTGAGCGTGAGAGATACAAGCCTTCAATTAACAACAACCTTTCGCGGCGGATTTCAACTACTAACACATTCTTTTGATTCCTCTTTGAACAAAATAACTGACGCAGCTACAAATTGGAGTTATGCATCCGGCAATGGCAGAACTTTAACTTCTTTAGATGAAGATATTACAACAATGGATTTAAACGGAACGCCACTTGGATCAGTAGTTGGTTCAGTAGGCTCAGTTGCCGGGGGTGTAGGTGGAAATGTAGCGGGAAGTGTTACTGGTAATGTTGGTGGGAGTGTTGCTTCTGTAACGGGTGCAGTTGGTTCAGTTACTGGTAAAGTTACTTTAGTAGATTCTTCCGCTTCAGACATAAGTTGGATATTAGAAAAGTTTGACACACTTTTTATTGGCCTAATGTTTAAGCCAGGATCAAAAACATTTAAAACTATTAGTACAAATAATGACTTTTTATATTTTTGTTATGATGCAGATACAACGGACGGTGTGTGGGATACTCTTTGGTATAGAGACTATATTCATATTGGGGGTCCTGCTGGTGGAAGCCCCGATACTACAAAGGTTAGATAATGTACAAATATCCGTTTAAAGTTTTTGGTGTTGGTGCCACATCTGTAAAAAATGTATTTAAGGTTAAATTTACTCAAGCAGTTAGTACTATTCCTCAACTGTTAGCCTTTGATAATAATACTACTACCTTTTATTTAACAGGAGACTTGTTTAGTTCAGATTTTGATATTTTCTCGGGAACAAATGAAACAGAAAATAAGCCACTTTTAAAAATAGTAGACACCACAAGGGATACTCCTTCTAATACTTGGTATACGGAAGCAACTATTAAGGAAAACTGTGCTACTTGTATGATGCATGGATTGAGTTCATATATTAAATTTAGATATAGCTTATCCTCTATGGTTGCAGGTGCTTCTATGACATGGAATAGTTTGATTGAAGTACCCTGGGATTTAACTTATAGTTCTACTACAAGACATGATTTAGCGATCAGATATGCATATAATGGCACTATTCCTAATGTTACATTTTATGCTAACAGTGAAACTTTAAGTGGAAATGATATCACCCCTGTTTGGACAGACATTGATTCAAGTATGGTGGGTATTTTGTTTGGTGATGAAAATTCTACATTAGACAAAGTAACCATGAAAGTTCCATCATCTGGTTCTACTATGACAAAAACAGCATGGGTAGTAATGGATTATTAAGGAGTAAAGTATGCCATATTTTTCAAGAGTATCAAAAGATAGACTAGCAACTTGCCATGATGATTTAAGAAAAATTTGCAACTTGGCAATTCAAGTTTTTGATTTTACTGTTGTTTGTGGTTTTAGAAATAAAGAGGGTCAAGAGAAAGCTTTTCAGGAGTTAGCATCAACAAAGCATTGGCCGGACTCAAAACATAATACTTCACCATCTTTAGCGGTTGATATTGCACCATATAAAAATAAAGCTATTGTTTGGAAAGAGGATGCTCCTGAGTGGAAAACTTTAATAACATTGATAAAAGGTATTGCTTTAACGTTAGACATAAAAATAGAGTGTGGTGCTGATTGGAAAAATTTTATTGATAAGCCACACATTCAATTGAAAAAACAATAAACACATAAAAAAGGAAACAAAATGAAAACAAAATTAGTCATACTGTTAATACTATTTATAGGTATTTGTATTGCAGTATTTGTTAATGGGTGTAAAGAAGTGGAAGCCCAATCGGTATCCGTTAATTTACTATGGACAGCTCCCTTTGATGATTTTAATGATATTAATAGTGAACCTGTAACTAAGTACGAATTACGCTATTCGGTTGATTCAGTATCATTGGTTAACAATTTTAGCACCGTTTCAGGGGGGTTTCTTACTATAGTGCCAAAAACACCAGGGGAAACAGAGACACATACATTAGCAGGGTTGATAGCTAATACAACTTATTATGTGGGTGTAAAAAGTTATGATGAAAAGAATAATGTATCACCTATATCAAATGTGCTAAAAATTACTACGCCGGATACTACACCTCCGAGTGCAATTACAGATTTAAGAAAGAGTTTATAAACAATTTTTAATGTGGAAAAAGAAAGATAATTAAGATGAGAAAAAAGCTTTGTGTTTGTACGTGTTGTGGTTTAGAGGAACGTTGGATAGAACAATTTTGCACCAACTTGCTCCCAATAACAGACTTATTTGTAATTAATTTAACTCAATTTGCCGATAGAAGTGAAGAACTTTTACGCAAATTTATACCAGAAGATAAATTAGTTTTAGTTAAGAATAAGTGGGAAGATAGTTTTGCATTAGCCAGAAATCAAGCTTTGGAGCATGTTCCAGATGATATGGACTATTTTCTATACATTGATTTGGATGAAGTATTAACAACAGATTCATTTCCTGTTATAGAGAAGATTCTTAACAGTGAGGAAAGAGCAACTTATATTGTAACAATTTATAATCTCCTTGATGAAAATACAAATTCTAATGCATTTTTAGTGTATCCGAGATTTATATCACTTAGAAATAATAAGGGTGAACTAACAGGGCCATATTTTACTTCTACTGTACATAATCAATTAGAAATGAAAAATGGTGATAGAAAGCTTCTTCCAATATTAAGGTCACCAATTAGTATTTTACACTATGGCTATGCTTTATCCAGGGGAGAAATGGCTAAAAAACATGCTAGGTCAGAAGCATTATTAAGAGCACAAATAGAAAAAGATCATGACAACTTTTTTCCACATCTAAACTTGGCTCAATTACTACGTGCTAAAGGGGATTCAAAAGGGTGTATTGAGCATGCCTTGGAAGTTTTACGTACGATCAAGGAAAGTATAGATAAAGGAGAGCCAACATATGAGCACGCCCTTCTTATGGCTTTGGACCAACTTGCTACATCTTACTTAGCAATAGGAAGACCTGACATAGCTTTGCCATATGCACAACGAGCAATTAAAATCAAACCAGATTATTTAGATGCTTTGTTATGTTTAGGTAATATTTATTTAGAACTTCGTGATTTAGATGGTGCAGAATCTTGGTATAAGAGATATCTCTTTGTACGGACCACATACAATGAACAAAAGGATGATGCCAACTTGATTTTAAATCATCTCAATTCTTCTTTTCTTGCTCTTTATAACCTGGGAATGACATATGGGGTTCGTGGAGATCATAAAAAAGCAAATGAATACTTTTACAAATGCTATAAAGAAGAGCCAAATTTCAGGGATACTTTTATAAAATATCTTTATTCTACCAAACAGATGGGTGATATCAAAAAAATGAACAAAGATATAAGTATTTATTTAGACAAGAACCCTGACAAAGCTTATATAATTTATGAGTTTCTTGGTGACCTTGGTTTAGAGGATTGTCAAGTGGAACTATCAAAATTTTATTATTATCAGGCTTCCTTTATTAATGAAATAGCAGATGAGGTGCACAAGAAAATAATAAATAATAAGTGGAACACAATAAAAAAAGAATTTGGTGATGTTGCCGGAAGTTTTTTTGATACTTACAGTGCACAGCAAAAAACTATAAATAAGATAAAATGAGGTAAATAATGCCAAAACCTAAAAAAATAGATATATCCGATAAATATATACGGGTTAGAATGCATGATCCAACTGAGTTTGAGCAAGATTCCTTTGAAACTGTGATTATTCGTGAGGAAACTGGAATTGAAGCTGTTATGGGCGTAAAGGATGGAATAAGATCAGTTCAATCCTTTCTGTTTGATGTTGAGAAATGGGATACAAATTTGGCTAAAAAATGGGTGGAAGAGAGAAATGAAGGGAAACATGTCTCAACTGCAGAATTACTTGGTAAGAAACGAATTATTGTAAATGCAACCTTGAATTTGTGTGAGTATCGTCCAGATTTAAAGTCAAAAACTATAGTCAAAGCTACAAAAGAGTCTTTTGCCAACCTAAACGATAAGTATTTTTTCTATTCAGAGGGTGTTCACGAAGGACCAAATATGAATAGGTTTTACTTTTTTAGAGAAGAATTGGCAAGTAAATATTTAACTGCTTCAGAACAACCCTTGAATTATCAGCATATGAGGGAACAGATTATAGGCTTTACTAGGGATGCTGAGTTATTAGTAAAGGGGGAGATTCCTAAAGCTTCCATAGGATTTAATGGTATTTTGCATCGATTATCCCCATATATGCAGGTTTGGGACGAAGAAGAGGGGATGACAAGGGACGATCTAATTAAAAAGGCATTCTTTGAGGGTAAACTTGCGGTTTCAATGGAATGTGCTTTTGATAAAATTAGGTGTGTAAACGCTCAAGGGGAATGTTGTGGTTTTGAAACTGATGATTTTATTGAGTTTGACCGTCACCAATATGAGCACCATTTTAACGAAGATGTTTTTTATGGTGGTATTGGTATAGATTTTTTAGGGTTTGGTGTTTTACCTGTTGCGGTTCCGGCAGACCCAGAAGCATATGTCAAATATTTGAGGACTTCAGATGATGGTACCTTAGAAGCAATAGCAAAAATAGACGGAAGGGTGCCCTCTTATCACCTCGCATACGCAGAACCACATCTAAAATATGTCAAGGCTAGTCGTGAAGTAGTAGAAAATGTAAAAAAAGTTGAAAAAAATGAAGAAAAAGTAAAAAAAGTTGAAAAAATTAGTACAAAAAATGAACTTAAATGTGATAAACAGTTAGAGCAAGTAATTAAAGGAGAACATATAATGTTTGATTTTGAGAAATGCATGAAAGATGTTAAGACTCTTAGTGATGCTTTAGTCGTGGCTCAGAATATTCTTTTTGATTTTAAAGAAAAGAATATCCCTCTGAAGGTTGATGAAGCTAAAGCATATACCACTGAGTTGTCTGACTTCATTTTTGCATTTATTTCTAATGACAATTTTGAAGTGGGGGATATTTATACCCTTACTGCCAAAGATAAGCTTGACGCTATACAAAGTGCCAGGGAAGAAGAAAAGAAGACTGCTGAGCAGAAAGTTTCGGAAGTTTCTGTCGAATTAGCTAAAAAAGAAGATGCTATTAAAGACCTTACTCAGAAAAATGAGCAGGCCACCACACAAATTGAAGAACTGAAGACTATTGAAAAGACAAAAACCATTGAAGCTAGCATTTCTAAGTACATGAACGACCTTAAGTTAGCTGGGGTTGATTTTTCTGATGCTCCCCTAATGGAAAAGGCTGTTAAAGACATTGTAAAAGCATCTATTGATGATGAAAAATCTCTTGGAGACTTCAAAACCGAGCTAATCGCCAAAGCTAAACAAAAAGTTTTGGAAAATGCCTCTAACGTAATGGGTGGAGGTTCCGGTGGAACAAACCCAGGCACCAAATCCTTGTTAGAGGAATTAGATGCGGCCGCAGAGTCTTTGAAAGAAGGTAAATAATGCAAAAATTAAAACCTATTAATGCAAATGATAGTGATTTTATTTCTTATAAGTTTGTAGGTTCCACATCAGTTCAAGAAGGACAGTTTTGTGCTGTTGCCAGTGCTGATCAGTGGACAAACTATATTACCGCTTATTCTGGTAATATTTTAACCACAGGTACTAATGTTAGTGTTGCATCTATTATAGGGCAAGCACTTGCCGCTAAAAAGTACTTTCCTATTCTACACTACAATCCTGACATTGAATCTATTGCTGCCACAGTTGATCAGAATACTTATGTAACCGGATATTTTGGTCGTCAGGCAGAATTTCACGTAACATGTGTTGAAAGTGGATCATTGGGTTCATTTACTACAGGATGTTATGTTTGTATTGGAAGCACCGGTAAATTAGTCCCCGAAGGCAAAACAAAAGCCACAGAAATGATTTATGGCTACTGTCTTTCTACTATTAACTCTACATGGCTGCGCGTTCAGGCGTTATAAGGAGGCCACACAATGTTTAAAAAATTAGAGAGCGTGGCTTTTATTACCCCGAAAAATAAAATTTCGAGTGGTTTAGATAAACGCTATGAACTGTATCAAAAAGAAAAAGATATTCTCAAGGCTAGTTTTGCTAATTTTGGTAATGTTATGGACTGGAATGATCCTGGTATTCAGGGTAAACTTCAGGACATCGCTAAAAAGGTTGTAAATGTAACTGTTGATCGTGCAAACCAAAACGATTTAATTAGTTCTTTGCTCCCCACTGAATTTATTGATCCAGGGGACACTTATGTTTTTAGGGAGATATATGGTCCAGCAATTTTTACTGGTACTTACGGTGCAGCCGTTCAGATGTCTCGTCCCCAGTTTGGTGAATATACTGCCGTTACTAACTTAAAAGAAGTTGGTGTTCGTCTTGAATTAACCTCAATTCAGACCGGCAAATATTCTGCTTCCGAAATTGGTGATTATGTTGGTGAGTTAATTCCCGCCTTTCGTAATCGCATGCTGTTTACAAATACTCTTGCTGGTATGTCTGTTTATCAGGCATCTGGTGCTCAGTATGTTAGTGGTGTTGGACTTGCTGTTGGCTCCATGTTATCTGCTATTGACGCTTTGTCAGACACTAACGAGCCTGCTGTTATAATTGGTAGACGTAAAGCTGTTGCTCGTTTATCATCCAACACAGGTTTTTCAAATGAAACCAAAAGAGAATGGGAAACAAAAGGTCAGGTTGGTAATTATGCCGGTATTCCTGTAATGAAAGTTAATTCTTTCACTGATCAGGATTATGGCACCATTTATCCTATGCCCGAAGATGAACTATGGATGTTTTCTGAAGCTCCGGCTGGTCGTATTGTTATGACCGGTGCCCTAAGAACTTCAAGTGAAACTGTCCCCCGTTCGGAGTCTTTCAATCTTTATTTTAGATTTGATGATGGTGTTGGTATTTGGCATACAGATCGAATTGTTCGTATTGCCGCAATTAGTTAATAAAAAATAAAGGGGAGAGGTTTGTCCTCTCTCCTTTTATAGAGGAGTAAAAGATGTCAGAGAATACAGTTTCACAAGAATCCTATGCCAGAATTTTAGCACAGCTTGAAGATACACAAAAACAGAATGATATATTAAGAGGGGATAACCTCTTTGTTGGCATTAGATGGTATGGTGATGGAGGTTATGCTATTGGCTTAGCAAAGCCCATACGTGGATTAAGACGGGTTACTTTTAATCAAGGCAACCCCAATCAAATGGCGATTATTAATTTTGAAGATTGGCTTCGTTTGGATACTACCGAAGAAAAATTAGGTGGTGTTATTGTTCGTGATGATTCTATTATTGATACTCTTGGAATTAAAGGTTATATGGTTGGCGATGCAGATAAAGAAGTAAATCCAAATGCTTTTACCAACTCCACAATAGAAAATATTTTGAGGGGTACAGTTAAAAGACTTAAAGAGGTTATGAATAGTGTAACCCATCGTTTTGCACCTAAGCATTTTAGACGAATAGCGGAAGCAATTGGTATTGATAGTATAGAAAAATTAGATATTATCAAACGTAGAGAATCTTATTTACTAAATACATATAACTATGGTCGCTTGCATCACCACGATCTTACCCAATATTGTGAAACCAACGATATTAAGGGTTGGAAAGATATGGAAGATAAGGAAATGGTAAAGGCCATTGTTGATAAAATAGTTAAACAAGGATAATAATGTCATTAACCGTTGATACTCAGGAAATTGTAAACTGGTCCAGAAATTATATTCCAGATCCATTAACAAGAGTAAAATCTGTTCGGGGGGTAGAAATAGGGCAAACGGCCTTACCCACCGGTTTCCGTGAAACATTTTATATACCACATTCTCCTGTTGGATCAGTTTTTTTATATGTTAAACCTTACAAATATTCAGCTGTGTCTACTTTTATAGGGGCAGTAACAACGGACAGGTCTTTTGTTTGGAATGCAACCCTACAATCCTGTCAATTTCCTAATGGATCTTCAGATGCTTCAATAAGGCCGGAACAATATTTACCTGTTTTGGCTGAATATGAATACACTGAAAGTAAGGCCTATGCTTTTAGAGATAATGAACTTGTTGAATTTTTACCAGAAGCCATTTCTTATTTAAATAATACTTACGACTTTTCATTTTCTTATTCAGGAACGATATCTTCTTTTGCTCCCGTGTTTTCATCCGATGACGAGCAGGAATTAATTGCAAGAGCCTTAGCTATCGTTGTAAGAAAGAGCTACGTAGAAGAACAAATGCAAAAGGGGCTCGGTGTGCGTATTCGTGGACCCATGCAGTCCATTGATTCTGTAGCACAAATGAAAGAATATAACAAAAACACCTTACAACTTGAAAAAGCATTGGAAGAGAAAGCATCACGCTCTGCCATAAATAACAATGGTGAAGTAATAGATCTTTATGATGAGACTGTAATTTAATGTTTGATTATTCTAAAGAAATGTATGACTCTTTTAATAAGAGTCTTTTAGAAAGTTCATTTTCAATAAATGCAACTCTTTATATTTTGGCCGATGAAGTTTTTCAGGACTCCACTGATTCTGTTTATGGTGATGTTTTAGACGGTAGGCAATCTGGTTTTATTCAGAGGGCATATCCCCTTGATATGCTTCCGTTTTACAGAATTAAAGTTTTTCCCACTGAACAATTTGGCATAACTAATAACAAATATAAAACACAGACAACTTCTTATGGTAAATTTGATCCTTATGATTTATGGATATCAGTTTTTGCAAAAGATGTTAAGGTAAGAAATTCAACCTATTTTGATTATACTGAGAAGGTTGAAATAAAAGATATATTTTATGATATTAAAGGTATTGTGCATGAGGTTTTTGGTAATCAACCATTAGTACATGTGTTCTTGGTTAAGGGGTCAGCTTAATGATAAAGATTAGATTTAGTATTAATACTACAGAATTAAGGCACAAATTAGAAAACATGCGGAAAACTATATATCAGGATAGAATTTTAAATAGTGTTATTTTAGCTGGTGAAAAAGAGTTTGTAGAGAAGAATATCAAAGAAAGACTACGAGCCAATAGTACTGCCGACCCCAGTTTAACTGAGGCAAAAAAAACTGGTGCCGTGGCTGCCATAAGAAGTAATATAACTTCTGAACTTATGCGGGACAGAAAACGACAGCAAAAATTAGGTGCCTCTACCGGCAAGATATTTAAAATGGACGCCAAAGATCCTATTTCAGAACAACTACCTACAAGAAGTCTAACCAGTCTTAGTAGTGATGGTATTATGAAATTATGGAGGATATTAGAATGGGGACACCCTCGTCATCCTATCTTTCCTAGAATGGGTGCACGACAGACATCACAAGAAAATGTTTTGTTTTTCTATTTTAAGAAAATAGGTCGTTGGCTAAAATCTTCAAAACCAGTAGATCACCCTGGTGCTAAGGGCAGAAGATATTTTTTCCAGCAGAGTGATTCAATATTAGGGAATCAAGTTCTATATGAAACAGATAAAGCGGTGATTCCACACGTGTTGTCCGCGTTGAGAAATTATATAATAAGAAATTCCTGGAAGGGGAATGGATAAAAAATGTCTACTATTGTTGATAACATAATACTTGCTCTATTATCACTTAAAGAGGATTTAACCTCTTATTTAAACGACAGTGGCTGGCAAAACAAATACTCCATTTTCTTAGCAGGAGACCAAGAGTACAGTAGAAAAGAAGTTGTGGAAAATATGATAGGCAAAGACCCACGGAGATATGTAGGTCTTCCATTAATTACAATAGAGACTGGTAACGTCCGTAATGAAATATTAGAATTGGGGAATATTGATGGAAAAGATGTGCTAACAGTTACCTTGCTTGTTCGTGCTGTTGATTCAGTACAATTAGCTACTCTTGGAAATGCAATAAGAAGAAGATTAACTGATTTAATCTTCACAGTCTATAACTATCAAAATTCAAATAAAGAATTTGTTGGGATGGGGAGACTTGAACGAACCGTGCTTGACGATATTTCTAATTGGAATTCTGATAGCTGGGCTGAAAAACATGTTGCTTTGATAAATACAACTTTAGAGATTGATTCTCAAAGTTATACATAGATAAGGAGAGAAATATGGCAACAAAACCAATTCGAACTCAGGGTAAAAATCTTTATGCTTATATGAATGATACCCCGATTCGGAGAAAGCAATCCTGTGATTGGTCCTCAAATTTTACTACTGAGAGTATTTTTGAATTGGGTAATGCAGGCATTGTACAAGATTCTGTTTCCCTTGTGGAGACAGCAATTACAATTAATTTATTTGAGACCGGAAGTATAGATCCTGAAGCTCAATTTTTTAATATATATGAACAACGAAACATTTATGGAAACAAAACAGGCATAGCAAATACTACGGGAAGTATATATGTATCCTCTTTTGGTGCTGGTGGGGATTGGAGCTCTGTGGCTGTTAATTCATGGTTACAGGTGCATCGACTTAATTCTAGTGCAACAAGTAACACCACGGAATTTGTTAAGGTAAGTTCAATTAGATATAACGTAGCCTCTAAGTGCAATATATTTGGATTGGATTTTTCGCATAGTTTGACTGCCGCTCCCGCAACTGGTGACATTGTTGGTCTGGTTAATGCTTACACTATTACACAAGATACGGTAGACGCTAACCCTATTTTCCTGGCGTTACCTCACAGATATTCAACCACCTCCACTAAAATAATGCACACTATTGTTCTGCCTCGGTGTTATGTAGACTCTTACAGTTTGCGTGTTGATACAGGTGGGGCATCAGAAGCTAACTTTAGTTTAGTTGGGGAAGAAGAACGTGCTTACTTGCAAAACTATAGAGAGACGCGCGTGATAGCTGGTTCTTATATGGCATACAACAAGCTAACTGGATTGCTCACGTTTCGTGTTCCATTAGACTCAGATGCTTCAATCTCAGGTGTTCCTCTTGCTATTTACGCTGATTCAAACTTAGTGGAAACTGGTGGCAATATGTCACACGTCGCTTCTACTGCTACTTATCAGGCTACGTTTAGTGGTGGGCTTGGAATAGACTCATCCTCTCAAATTATGCTAGTTTATGCTGACACATCCCCTAAAGGTTATAAAGGTATAACTAATATTACAAGTGCCGTAGGGAAGATTACCAAAGGTTACACGGCTATCTATTTTGGGACTTCAACTACTGATCCTGAGAAGTTACAGCGTTGTACTTCTATTGATATCTCAATGCCGCTTGGTCGTGAGTCAAATGAAGAGTTAGGTACAAGTCGTTCCATCGGTAAGCCACTTGAGGGTAATTTAAGACAAGAAATTACATTGTCTTTCTCTCGCAATGATCTTAGAGAATATGCGATGATGATTGATAAAAGTTCTAATTTTGATGCAGACGATGGTTCTTTGAATGCGGTGCTTATGACATCTTTGAAAGATGTTACGACAGGTAAGATTATCGTATATTTTTATAACTCTCAAACTACGCATTCTGCTAGTACATTGTTAAAAACGATCACCTTTGAAAATTGTTCATTTTTGGGGAGCTCAAACACATCTCCTGTTTCCGGTTCGGCAGGTTTGGAACTGAAATTTTCAAGTCAAACGATTAGTATTGTTGGTAGTGGTCTGCCCCCGATTTACAGTTAGTATTGTTAATAATTAAAGGGTGTACTTAGCTGTTCACCCTTTATAAAAGGAAATAACAGATGAAAAAGATTTGTACAAAGTGTGAAGAAGCAAAAGATATTTCTGAATTTCATAAAGACAAAACTAAAAAGCTTGGTGTTGGATTTGTTTGTAAAATATGCAAAAAAGAGTATCAAAAGAGAAGTAACAGTAAAAAGAGTAATAAATTAATTGAGGAATTATTATGTCAAAAGTAGATAAAAAATTTGAGGAAAAAATTAAACAAACAGTAGAATCGGAAGCTTTAATACAAGATGCTGAAGATGAAAAATTAGCGGCCAACATTCGAAGAGGGGATCAGATTATATATATTGATGGAATTGGTGATATAATCTTTAAGTGGCCATATTTAGATTTAACAACCGAATCTGACCGAATCTATGCTGAATACTATTCACAAGGACTTAGTGAGGGGAGGATTAAGACGAAGGCACAGTTGGCTGCAATTTATGCACGACCAACCGAGATTAGTGAAAACGGCGCGAGGGTTAAAGTTAATAATGGTCTTTGGACAGCACAGGATGATTTGAGGTTGGACGAGATCCCCGATGAGCTAAAAAGTATCACAAATGACTTTAATGATTTTAGAAAAGAAATTCAAGATATTGAGAACGAACTCGGTGCACTAGATGAACATTCAAAGTCTAAGAAGAAAAATTTAGAAACTAAACGGACAGCATTATTAGACAGGGCACTTCAAATTTTTTCTGGGATTGAATCTTTGAACAAAGAATACCTAGAATTAAATGCTAGGTATTTGCAATTATTTAGCTCTTGTTTAGAAGAACAAGCCAATATGCAAAAACTAAAATTTTTGGCACCAGAATGTCTATTTGTCAAGGAGGGTGAGATGGAACGACCACTTTGGAAAGATAGAGAAGCATTTTTAAAATCACGCGATATTAGTATCAAAATTTTTAGTATTTTCTCTTTGTTTATGCGTGGTGGATCAATTCATTTTTTCGCAGATTCGCAAGAAAACACAAAAATTTAGTACGATACCGTTACTGCAAGGACTTTGGGGTTTCGTACTTTTCTAGCGTTCATCTTAACAGTATGCAGTTACTCATGTGCCATTGGCTTGAGTTTTACGAGTGGGTTACAGGTCCAGAGGGGCCGTCCCCAAGGCCACAGAACTGGGAGTATATATTGGAAAATGACCATTTGCTGGACGAATTTATAAAAAATTGGAAAGCATCTTTTAATAAAGAGACTAAGAAGGGCAGCGGCTCTTTTAACATTGAATAATCTTATTAATTTAGTTCACTTATATTTTTTAGGATAACAAAATAAAATGTCTGATGCTCAAGCAAAATTTTTAATTGGTGTTGAAGTTAGGTTAGATGAATTTAATGCTCAAATGCAGAAGGTTGCGTCTCAACTTAAACTATGGGAAAAGAAAAATGCGATTCCAATTTCTAATTCTGGTGACATAAAACAAGCCGCCCAATTAGCCACTCTAACCACTCAAACAGGGGATTACAAAAAGCAGTTGAAGAGTACCTATGCTGAGGTAGCTAAGTATAAGGAAGCCACGGTGGGGGCAACAAAAAGTAGCTTCGATTTTGGTGGAGCTATTTCTGATGTAGGTCGCCGCGTATTTATTTGGGGTTCTCTCTCTGCTGTTATATTTGGTGCTATTCAAGGATTGAAGGGTGCTGTCAGTGCTACTATGGAACTTGATACTGCGATGGCTGAGCTCAAAAAGGTTCTCCCAAAAGATACTGATTTTACTTGGTTACGGGAAGAAACTTTCTCAATCGCAGCTAAGTTTGGTGTAGCTGTTTTAGACACTGCCAATGTTTTAAAAATGTTTGGACAAGCGGGACTTGAAACTGCTGACGCTCTCAAGGCTACTGAAACAGCTATGCTTGCAATCAACACAACCGGAGCAAGCACCATAGATGCAATTAACGCTCTTATTGCCGCTCATCGTATTTTTAATGTAGCATATGAGGATTCCGCTCGTGTTATTGATAAAGTACAAAGAATTCAGGCTGATTATGCTATTGATTCTAGAGATCTTGTGCAATCAATCACAGGTATTGGTCCTGCCATTTCCGTTTTGAATGGTGATATTGATGATCTATTTTCTATGGTTGCCGCCCTTGGTGAAGCTGCACGTATTTCAGGTAAAGAAGTGTCTAACTCTTTAAAGAGAGTGTTTTCCAAAATTGTAAGTAAAGAGGGTGTGAATGCATTACAAGAACTGGGGGTTATGGTTTATGCTACAGCCGATTCTTATCGTCCCCTTAGAGATATTTTAGGTGATTTAACTGAGAGATTAAAGACGGCTACTGAAGTTGAAAAAGCAAATATTGCACTTAAGTTAGCCCAGGTCCGCCAGTATCCTAAGTTCTTAGCCCTACTTGATAATTATGCTATTGCACTTGAGGCTGTTGAAAAATCACAGAGTGCCTTTGGTGATGCAACTGAAGCCAACCAATACATTATGAGTACGTGGAATAAAAAGGTTGCTGTTTCCAAAGCACAAATAAGACAATTCTCTGATGAGTTTATTCGTGGGGGTATTATTGATACAATATCCTCTCTTACTATTGCATTGGGTAAGTTTGCTTCATTTGCTTCAGGTAGCGGCTCTTTCTTAGGTAGTCTAACTGTTTCCGTGGTTGCTTTGGCGGGGGCATTTAAGTTAGCACAAATTTCTATCACTTATATTCAGGCAATTAAAACTTACAAAGCCGCAGTAGCTGGTTTAGCGATAGGGGCAGACGCCGCTAGTATAAAATTAACCGCATTTGGAAGAACATTAACTACTACTAGTGCTATTGCAAGAACGGTTGGTTCTGCCCTTGGTATTATTAGTTTGGCTGCCCTTATACTTGTTCCTCTAATTACAAAATTATATGAGAGGTCCCAGCGATATAATAAAATTATTTCAGAGACTAAAGAAAATTTAAAAAGTTACAAAGAGGGTTTAAAGGGTTTAGCGTTACAGGATTATGGTGCCAAGACTGCCGAACAAAAAATGGGGCGTATTAAAGATGCTTTTGATGCTTCCTCTAGGGCTATTGATGATGGCCGGAATGGTTTAAAAGAGTTTGTAAAAGTTCTTTTGGACATGAAAACAGAGCCAACTAAACTTGACTTAGAAAATCAAATATCAACAGCAAAAGAAGCTTTACAAAAATTAAAAGAATATATTAAAGTAACATTAGAAGAACCAGTAAATAAAGCAATTGATACTGGGCTTGCCGGTTTTGTTGATAGTTTTAATAATATATACAATGAAATAACTGATGACACAAAAGATTTTGCAATTAAGATTGCTGATATTTTAAAAAAGGAAACAGGTCTTTTTTCCTCTCGTGACTATATGAAATACCCTATTGATCGGGAAGCCTTTCTTAAAAACCAGAAGCCGGGTCACGAGGGTTTTATGGAATATGTTCACGCAGTAGAGAAAATCACAGAAGAAGGGGGGAAGGCACTTGCTAATTACTCATTGGAAATTTCTAAGATGGGTATTGAACTCCAATCTCTTGGAGATATAGCGGGTAAGACACCAATAGGTAAGTTATTAAAAGCCGGCATTGAAGAGTATACTGCAAAAGGTGTTGCAGAATTAGAAAAATTTATTGATACAGCAAAACTAGTTGAGTCAGCTAAAAAAGTTCTTCTTGGTATTACTCCTAGCTTAGATTTAGGTACACCAATAACTGGAGCAGAAGGTTTTAAGACAATTCTCAACGGTTTAAAAGCGTCAATTATTGATCAAGTTAAACTTACAGATGAATGGTTAACACTTTGGAGAAAGGATCCTGAAACAGCTAGAGAAAGGATAGAGTCATTAGAAAAACAGTTTGACAGTTTGGGAAACAAACTTCAAGCAATTACCCGTGACTTTTCTATTACTGCTCTTGTCTCTGCAATGAAGGATTCTAATGATGATATTCTT
>Ga0066636_10000784_pt1 | contig 18486 bp, 14 predicted proteins | sample CryGeyCG2014_080_2_FD_62736 | JGI IMG/M metagenome (GOLD analysis project Ga0066636, IMG submission 62736) | Groundwater microbial communities from aquifer - Crystal Geyser CG07_land_8/20/14_0.80 | ecosystem: Environmental > Aquatic > Deep subsurface > Groundwater | place: USA: Utah: Grand...
GCCCGCGTCGGTGCCGACTATTCATTCGCGAGCTTCGGGCGACTCGGTGACGTTCACCGCTTCACACTGACAATCGGTTTGTAGGAATGAAGTCGAATCGAATATCGGCTCGATCCTTTGCGCAGCTGCCGCTAACGGCGTCGTGCCTTCTGATCGCAGCATGGTGGTCACTCTCCGGCTGCGGTGAGCAATTCAACATGGATCAACTTCCCGTGACCTCAAGCGCGGGGATTGTAGGGGACACGCTGTACATTCTCCAGTCGCCTCTCTGGAGCGGATTCAACAAGCCCCACGACCTCCGTATCGGGTTCGATTTCCTCCTCTACGTTGCCGATACCGACAACGACCGGATCGTGATGATGGATCTTGCTGGCAATATCCTCGGCAGGTCGAAACCGGTACGGCACCCGGTGGCCGTCACGCAGGATCATCGTTTCGACCTCCTGGTGGCGTGCTCTTTCGACACCGTGGTGGCGGGCCGGAGCATCATGCTCGCGGCGATCGCGAAGATACGCCTCTTCAATGTCTCGCACGACATCGGTGCCGCTCCGGTCGAGATCGTGTACCACGAGCCGCTAACCAAGTCGATGAGAGCTTACTCGGGCATCGCCGCACTCGCGGACAACAGTTACTATGTCACACGCACTGGACCCGAGAACGCGAGTCCCGTTGACCCCGACCAGGGGATCCTCCATTTCAACAAGAGCGACCTTCTCTATCCCCGTGATCTTATCGATGTCTCTCCGATACTTCAGATCGGAGGGACCGGGCTGACCGTCCTCGACAACCCGAGCGGCATCACGACGTTCAACGATCGGCGGTACCCGACCGACTTCATCCTTACGCAAACCGGATCACAGAGTCTCTACAAGGTGCAGTGGCTCACCTTTAGGGGAGGAGGTGATTTCAGCGTCCCGAGCTGGGAGTCCCGGTTCAGCCAGATCGGAGATGCGGGCAAGGCAATCGTCACCGACAACTTCTTCAGCCGGCCCGAGGGTGTGACGGTCGACGATCGCGGCAATATTTATGTCGTGGATGCCGGACTCGACAGCCTTGTGAAGATGAACTCGAGGGGAGAAATCTTGCGCGAGTCATTCGGACCCGCGAAGTCGAACAAGGCTCTCAACCATCCGATGGGGGTGGCGTATTTCGACCGCACACTTTACATCGCCGACACGGACAACAACCGGATCCTCCGCTACCGCCTCTCCACCGACACACGTTGAGCCCTTTCGTGGTGGCCTTGCCTGTTGAATCGAGTCCCTGCATGTAGCGGGCACGGGCATTTCTGGGGCCGGCGAGGTTCTGCCGACACGACCCGCTGCCGCTGTAAGTCATTGGATCGCACGCGCATTTTCGTAAATTCCTTGAGAAACCACGCAAGCCGGTGAAGGGGCTCTATCTCCGATGCTGTTCTCGAACGCTATTCTGGACACAGATCCAGGCGCGACCATCGAAGCCGCGTCGCACACGGCGAAAGACTCTCTGGAAGAGCGCCGCGACGGCCTGAACGTCATTCTCGGAGAATTCTCGCACCTGGTCCATTTCTGATACTCGAGGTGGTGTAGTGGTTCGTCAGAGGCGGTTACGTCACTTCGGTGCCAAGGCCGACAAACGGATTGTATGTCCGCTCCCATTGAATAGACGATGCGGGTCCGTGTCCCGGGAGAATCTTTGTCGCGGGAGGCAACGTGAGGAGCCTTGTCCGGATGGAAAGCATCAGGGTTTCCTGATCTCCGCCGGGAAGATCGGTCCGGCCGATCGAACCGGCAAAGAGGGTATCTCCGGAGAAGAGGAATCCCTCAGCGGGGGAGTAGAGGCAAATGCTGCCAGGCGTGTGTCCGGGCGTGTGGATGGCATGCAGCCCCGCTTCCTCGATCGTTGTGCCGTCCTCAAGATAGCCGTCGGGTGCGATCGGTGAAGCTCGGAAAGGAAACCCGGGGAGCACTGCCGCAGGGTCGGCGAGCAGCTTAGCATCCTCGCGATGGATGAAAACGGGTGCACCGGTCGCGTCCCGGAGCCGTTCATCGTCCGCGGTGTGGTCCCAGTGTCCGTGCGTATTGATGATCCGGATGAGCCGGGAGGAACATTTCCGAATTTCAGCGAGGAATCGTTCGGCGGAGCCCGGCGGGACGTCAACTGCAACCGCACCCTGCCCCTCACCTGCGCAGAGAAGGTAACCGTTTGTCTCAAAAGGACCCGAGGGTATGGAAATGAGTATCATCTGTCGAGACTGAACATCACGGAGTCAATATTGTCGAAAACGTTGAGATTTGCAAATCCCCTTCTATGTATTGACATTGTGACTGTTCTTTGGTGAATTGCCTGCGAGGCACGCTGCTCACACGCGTATGATGGGCCTGCCACCGATTACCTGTAGGTGTTAGAATGATCTCGATCAATAACAACTTTCTTAACGAAAAGAGACAAGAATTCAAATAATCAAAAATGTGGAGCAAACGATATGAAACTTACTATTTTTACTTTCACGATTCTTCTATTGATAACTCACCTCAGTGCCCAAACATACAAAGGCGGAATTGCTGGTACCGTTATGGACGCTTCTACACAAGAACCACTTTACCTCGCTAACATAATCGTTTTGTCGCAAAGTGATCGGTTTCCTAAAATGCCAACAATAGGAACTTCAACTGATACTCTTGGTAAATTCAATATTAGTAAGCTTGAAGTTGGAACATATAGCCTTAAAGTTACACTCATCGGTTACGAGACACAGGTTGTGACGAATGTGGTTGTTTCAACGGGACGACAAATTCCTGTCCATGTCCGACTTGCACAGACTGTCATTGAGACTGGTGAAGTTACAGTCCAAGCAAATTACTTTAGTCATAGTGAACTCATTTCACCCGTAAGCTCGAACTTCCTTGACCGCTCCGAAATCCGTCGCTCACCCGGAAGCATTCAGGATGTCCAGCGCGTAGTGCAAATTCTTCCCGGCGTCGCCAGCTCGAACGATAACATAAATGAACTGATTGTTCGTGGTGGATCGCCTTTCGAGAATCTCACCGTGATGGATAACATGGAAATTCCCTCCATCAACCATTATTCAAGTCAATACAACTCTGCCGGTCCCATCAATATGGTCAATGCTGACATGATTCAGGACGTACAATTTTCCGCCGGAGGTTTCCCTGCACAGTTTGGCGACAAATCCTCCTCAGTCATGAACATCACCGTTCGTGAAGGAAACCGCAATATTGGTTTTTCCTCTAACTTAGGATTCAACATGGCGGGAATCGGGACGCTATTTGAAGGCGGTTTTGCAAATGGAAATGGCTCTTACATCTTTTCTGCTCGTAAGAGTCTTCTTGAAGTAGTCGACAAGGTCATGGGTATGTCGGCACTCTCACTCACCGCAGTTCCAAAATATTGGGATACGCAGGGAAAATTCGTGTACGATCTTTCTCCCGACCAAAGATTGAAGTTCAATTTTCTCTATGGTGAAAGCAAGATTACAATCGAAGGTGACCCGAAAGAAAAAGATGAACTGCGGAAAAATATTACTGATTCTTCCAGCGTCGAACGGATTTATCCGTTTAACAAGCAGTATGTCGCCGGACTCAACTGGCAAAGTCTTTGGGGTAAGAAAGGATTTTCCGTTCTGACACTTTACACAGTTGGTTCTACCTACAATGTTGATGTCCACTCAGATTTTACTCGACGGGTTCGTGGGTCATCTGGTGAAGTTCTCGAATACACAAAGCTAAATACGATACCGATCTTTTTAAATCATTCAAGTGAATCTTTTCTCGCTGCACGGTATGATGTGTTCTACCAACTCCATCCAAAACATGAGTTATCGCTTGGCGGACAAATTCAAACTTCCAGATTATGGAAAAATAGTGTTTGGGTTCACGCCGATACATCCCATTACGACTTCGACCAAGATAGAATCTTTGAAGCCGGACCAATCATCATACCTGAGGGGAAATTTGAGCAAACAATCAAGTTCGGAGAAGAATCAAAATACTTCCTTTATGCGAGCGATAAATTCAGAATAGCTCCCAAACTCGCGCTCACCTTTGGTTTACGGTATGATCATTTTACATATCCTGGAAAAGGAAGTTTTTCACCACGTTTAAGTTTTGCATATCAGCTTTTCCCTCCTACCACTACGCTAACACTTGCTGCCGGCAGATACCGACAAACACATCCGTTCCCATTTTATGGTGATCGACTTCAAATTGGATACAACAAACATCTCGATTACATGTACGCTGATCATGCAGTTCTTTCGTTCGAGCATATCCTCGCTGATGGATTGAAGTTAAACATTGAAGGGTATTACAAGAAATACTCAAACATCTCTATCAGAGAAAATTTTATCTATTCGGCAATCGATACATTTTGGTCAGATAGGAATCTTACTGTCGGCAGACGACGTTCCTACGGTTTAGAATTTTCCCTTGAACAGAAGCAAGTGAAGGATTTGTTTGGCACAGCGAGTCTTTCTCTCTCGAAGACAGAAGATGCTGACCCGCGCGTCCCCAAAAAAGTAAATTGGTATCCATCGGATTATGATTATACTGCAATCGTTACGGTTGTAGGAGGACATGTTGTAAGAGGATTGCGAGACTGGCTAAATGAATCACCATTCTTCATCAAATATCCATCGTACATCTTACCGATTTCAAATGAGATGGAAGTAAGTTTTAAATATCGTTTTCAGACGGGGCATGTATACACACCGAAGAATTATGTTACTTGGAAGCAATTCCGGGAGGGCGGGATGAAATGGTCAAATGCCGCGTGGATTGATACGGATGAAATAAACTCAGTGCGATACCCGAACTACAGCAGACTGGATATTCAGTGGATCAGTCGGTTTTATTTCCAAACATGGAACATCAACGTGTATATTGCGATACAGAATGTTTTCAACACGAAAAACATTTTCTATCAGAACTACCGGAGTGATGGAACAATTGAGACAGTGTACCAATTCGGCTTTTTCCCTGTTGGCGGGTTTGAGGTTGAGTTTTGAGACAGTAATGGAAAGCAACAGATGAAATTAATTCAGCAAGATCTCCAAATTATCATAGATGGGATATTGCTTTCAATAGCAGATATAATTTTTGAATTATCTTTCAAAGAATAATCAGCAAGAGGCTGATGAGCCTTTGGCTCATTAGAAAGTTGTCTCCTTCACGAGGAAAACAGATGCGCTCCAGCTCTGGGCTCTGACGCGAGGCTCTACGTTCTCGAGCGGATCAGCGAGATTGGTTCTGTGGCACTTCTCGCGGTGGAGTAAGGAAAGGTTGCCCACCCCCACAGTTCTTGCTCGACGAGCCTACAGATGATGTGGCCTTCGTGGTTGCGGTGTGTATGCAGAGTGTATGTCTTCAGAACGTTCTGGACAGATTGTGAGCGACGTTGAGAGATAGATTGATTAGGTGCGTGACTGTAGTCAGTGTGTTGTTGGCTGATAGATTGTAGTACTTCCTTGCCTTCAGTGTCTGCCGCTTGAGTTGTTCCCCTCGTGTGATGATCTCCTGATGCCTTCCGAAGCACAGGTCCGCCGGCGATCCGTGCGTCTGGCCTTCCCCTTGGACTGGAGATACTTTCGCGGCTCGTCAGAGAAATACGCCGGGCCATTGTCCGGCAGAAGCCGCGGCCGGTGTCGCACTTCACTTTTTCCACTGCAACTTCAAGGGTGCTCATCAAGCGCTGAGGGTGACACCAGTAGGACAGGCGGGCATCAGCAGGCACGTTTGGACGTAGGAAGAACTTCTCGGGATGAATAGTGCATCGAAGCGAGCCGCTTAGCATGAAATTCGGACACTACCGAGAATAAGGCCATGGAAGAGAAGAATTCGGAGAACCTCGACGGTGGGTTCCCCTGCAGCAGATGTGTTTGAAGCGAAGCGGAAAACTCATCCCCCAGCTCTGCCGGGCATGAATCGACGGGAATTTGCAACTGAGACGTACGAAACGTATATTGTATAGGTTTAGATAGCCCGGAACTGGGCTATTTTTTTTAGGGCGTTATGGAACGACCAGACGTACTGAAAATCCGGGAGCTTGTGGAGCCCGCTGTCGAAGAGGCCGGTGCATTCCTCGTTGATCTCGTCTTGAGAGGCGAGCCGAGGAGCGCTGTGCTTGAAATGTGTGTCGACACCGAAGCGGGGATCACCGTGGACCGCTGCGCCGATATCAGCAGGCGTATCGCACCCCTCCTGCAATCCGGGCTGATGTCGGTGGGTCCAGGACGCATCCAGGTCTCGTCCCCCGGGCTCGACAGGCCGTTGAAGTTCGCGCGCCAGTACCCGAGGAATATCGGACGGCTTGTGCATGTTCGATACCGCGAAGGGAGCGTCGTGACTGAGGCTGCAGGGCGACTTACCGCTTACGACGCTCTGCACATCGCTGTCCAGACATCGAAAGGGCTCGTCGAAATCCCGTTCGACTCCATCGTCGAGACGAAGGTTCAGCCATCGCTCAAGGGCTGAACCGGGCGGCGGGGAACGACGGAGCGGCAAGAATGTCCGTGTGGAGGAAACCATGAACTACGAGATCGTTGAATCATTCGCCCAGATGGTCCGCGAGAGGGGGATCGACCGGGATATCCTGTCGGGAATCGTCGAGGACATATTCTCAATGTTGATGAGGAAGAAGTACGGACCGGACGCCCGGTTCGACATCGTCGTGAACATGGAGCGTGGAGACATTGCGATTTACCTCGAGCGGACTGTTGTCGAAACGGTGAACGATGCAAATCTCGAGATCGATCTCGAGACGGCGCGGCAGAAATCATCAGACCCGATCGAAGTCGGCGAAGAGTTCGTCGAGGAAATGGACCTTTCGAGCTTCGGGCGCCGCCTTATTGCAAGTGCGAAGCAAAACCTTAACCAGCGCATCAAGGAGATCGAGAAAGAAACGATCTACAGAGAGTACAGTTCGATTATCGGCGAGATCGTTGTTGGGGAGATTTACCAGGTCAGAAGGGGGGAAGTGTTCGTCATCCATAACCGGAACGAGCTCGTCATGCCGAAGCAGGAGCAGATCTTCCGCGAGCGCTACCGGAAGGGTGACACGCTCCGGGCCCTCGTCAAGGAGGTGCGCCGGGACAGCGGCGGGCCGTCGGTCATCATCTCCCGCGCCGATCCTGCATTCCTCCGGAAGCTTTTCGAGCTTGAGATCCCGGAGGTGTTCGACGGTATCATCGAGCTCAAGGCAATCGCCCGTGAACCCGGCGAGCGCGCAAAAGTCGCTGTCGAGTCGCACAATGACAGGATCGACCCCGTCGGCGCCTGCGTCGGAATGAAGGGAGTGCGCATCCATGCCATCGTTCGGGAGCTGAGCAACGAGAACATCGACGTCGTGAACTACAGCGATGAGCCATCGTCGTACATTGCACGAGCGCTCTCGCCCGCGCGCCCCGTGCGGGTCGAGATCGACAAGGCAGCAAAGAAGGCGACAGTGGTTGTGCCGAACGAGCAGCTCGCGCTCGCGATCGGACGCAATGGCCAGAACATCCGCCTGGCGTCGAAGCTGACCGGATATGAGCTCAACGTGGTGAAAGAGCGCGAGGAACCCGAGTATGACATTGAGCTCATCGAGTTCAAGGAGGAACTCGGTGAAACCCTTTACCTTCAGTTCATCGAGGCCGGGTACGATACCGTGCAGGAGCTCCTCAGTGCGAAGCGGGAAGAGATCCTGAAGATTGAAGGACTCACCGCGGAACGGCTTGACGAGATCACTGCAATGATGAGGGAGGAGCTCGAAGGGGAGGAGGAAGAGGAAACGGCTTCCGGTGAAGTAGCGGAAACGAAGGAGGAGGAAGAAACAAAGGAGAAGGAAGAAGAGGAAGCGCCGGCGGCTGAAGCGGCGAAAACGGAGGAGGAGGAACTCGGTGACGCGGACGAAGACGCATCCGAAGAGGAGAAGACGACAGGCGGGGAGCCGCCTGGGTCGACCCTGGATGCCTCGAAGAACGAGGGCGTCTGAACGACAGTGATAGTGGCTTGAAAGGATTGTAGGTGGCTGAGTCCGTTGAAGGAAAGATCCGCCTTGTCAAGCTTGCCAAGGAGCTCAACGTAAGCATTCCGACGATCGCCGAGTTTCTCGAGAAGAAGGGACACAAGGAGAAACTTCGGCCGACCTCGACTGTCGATGAGGCTCTCGCGAGAGAGATCTCCGTCCACTTCAAGAAGGACAAGGAGACTGCGGAGCGTCACCAGCAGAAGGTGAGGCGGTTCCGGGAACAGCATCAGAAGATCGAGAAGAAGGCCGAGGAAGCGGTCCCGGCTCCAGCGGAGGAGAAGCGCAGGAAGGAGCGCGCCCCGAAGCCGGCCGAGAAGGCTTATGCCGAAGCCGCGCCCCCGGCTCCTGCGTTGGAAGTTGCTCCAAGCGAGGCCGGTGAAGGAGAACAGGCAGGGGGGGGTCCTATGGCCCCGGTCACCGAAACATCGGGGGAGGGTGTCGCCGAGACAGCGGCGATGCCCGAGGCTGAGGTTTCTGCCGAAGCCAGCGAGGTTGAAGAGGCTTCGGCGGTGGCCACTCGACCGGAGGCCGCTGAAGAGGCGAAACCCGCCGAAAAGACAGGCCACCTCTTCGGTACGAGGAAGCTTCGCGGTCTGAAAGTCGTCGGCCGCATGGATCTTGAGACGAAACCTGCAAAAGCGGCTGAACCCGGCGCAGCGGAGGCGGGTGTCGAAGCCGAGCCGTCGAAGAAGAAGAGGAAGAAGAAGAAAAAGAGGATTCGCGAAGAGGCGAAGAAGGTCAAGGCTCCGACCGAGGTGGTCGAAGAGCCTGCGAAGAAAAAGCGCCGCCGGGCGCGGGCCGCGCCCGTCGACCAGCAGGAGGTGGAGAAAACCATCCGGCGCACGCTCGCGACGATGGAAGAGTCTTCCGTCGCGGCACGTGCTTCGGTGCGCCGCCGGAAGCGGAAGGAGCGGGCGGAAGAGGACGCCCGCGCCGAGCAAGAGCGTGTGCAGGAGGAGGCGAAGCTCCGTATTGCGGAGTTCGCGACCGCCGGCGAACTCGCCCGGCTCATCGGCGTTGAGGTTGCCGAGGTCATCTCGAAGTGCCTCGAGCTCGGCCTCTTCGTGTCGATCAACCAGAGGCTTGACAGGGACACGATCACGCTTGTCGCCGGCGAATACGACAAGCAGGTCGAGTTCGCCGAGGAGTTTGCAGTTGATGTCTTTGAGGACAGTCCCGATCCTCCGGAGACGCTCGAGCCTCGCCCCCCCGTCGTAACAATCATGGGGCACGTCAATCACGGGAAGACATCGCTTCTCGACCACATCCGTCAGAGCAACATCGTCGCAGGCGAAGCCGGAGGAATCACGCAGCACATCGGTGCGTACCAGGTCTCTCTTCCGAACGGAGGGCAGATCACATTCCTCGACACTCCGGGGCACGAGGCGTTCACGGCGATGCGCGCCCGGGGCGCCCAGCTCACCGACATCGTGATCCTCGTCGTGGCCGGGGACGATGCCGTCATGCCTCAGACCATTGAAGCGATCAACCACGCCCTCGCGGCGAAGGTCCCTGTGATCGTCGCGATCAACAAGATCGACAAGCCGACCGCGAACGCTGAGAGGATCCGCCAGCAGCTTTCGGAGCACGGCATCCTCGTGGAGGAGTGGGGCGGGAAGTACCAGTCCGTGGAGCTCTCCGCCAAAACCGGGAAGAACGTTGACGTCCTCCTTGAGAAAATCGTTCTCGAGGCGGAGATCCTCAAGACGCGCGCGAACCGCATCCGCCGGGCCCGGGGTGCCGTCGTCGAGGCGAAACTCGACCGCGGCCGCGGTGTTGTCGGTACGGTCCTCGTCCAGAAGGGGACGCTCAGGGTGGGTGACCCATTCGTTGCAGGGGTCTATGGCGGGAAGGTCCGCGCCATGTTCGATGAGCGAGGCAACCGCGTCGAGTCGGCGCGGCCCTCCACGCCGGTCCAGGTCGTCGGATTCGACGGCATGCCCCAGGCGGGAGATGTCTTCGCTGCAATGGAGCACGAGAGCGATGTCCGGGCGATCAGCCTGCGCAGGCAGCAGCTGAAACGCGAGCAGCAGTTCCGTCAGCTCCACCGCGTCACGCTCGATGATCTCTCGAAGGAGATCAAGGCAGGCGAGGTGAAGGACCTGCCGATCATCGTGAAGGCGGACGTGGATGGTTCTGTCGGGGCGCTCTCCGACGCGCTCATGAAACTTTCGAACGATGAGGTGAAGGTGAACGTGCTTCACCGGGGAGTCGGGGCGATCTCAGAGTCGGACGTCCTCCTTGCTGCCGCGTCGGGAGCCGTCGTGATTGGTTACAACGTCCGGCCGCACCTCAACGCGCGGAAGCTTGCCGAGGAAGAAGAGATCGACATCCGGCTCTACACCATCATCTACGACGTCATCGACGATGTCCGGAAGGCTCTCGAAGGGCTCCTGGCGCCGGAGATGAAAGAAGAGGTCCTCGGGACCGGAGTCGTCCGGGAGACGTTCAAGGTATCGAAGGTGGGAACGATCGCCGGCTGTTACATGCAGGACGGGAAGATGGTGCGAAACAACAAAGTCCGTCTTGTCCGAGACGGCATCGTGATCTTCGACGGTGGTATCGCCTCCCTCAAACGCTTCAAGGACGATGTCCATGAGGTCGAGACCGGGTTCGAGTTTGGGATCGGTCTTGAGGGTTACAACGACATCAAGGTCGGAGACGTCATCGAAGCCTTCAAGATCGTCGAAACGAAGCGTACACTTGCGCAATGAGGAAGGCATGTCAATTCGAACCGACAGGGTCGCCTCAGTCATCAAAGAGGAACTGGGAGGGTACATTGAACGGGAGTTCAGCGACCCGTCATACGGCATGATCACCGTTACCGAGGTCGTTGTGAGCGGCGATCTCCGGCACGCGAAGGTGTACGTAAGCCTCTACGGAAACGATGAGGCCCGGAAGACTGCGTTCGCGGCACTCGACGAGGAGAAGAAGCACATCCGTTCCTTCATCGCCTCCAGGCTGAGGACGCGATATGCCCCGGAGATCGATTTTCAGGTTGATGATACGCTCGACCGCGTTGATGCCATTAATACCATCCTCAGGAAAATCCACGACGCCGGACAGGGGCATGAGTGATCCTGTCCCTCCCACTGCTGAAGCGGGCACGATCCTGCTTGTCGACAAGCCGCGGGGCTGGACGTCGTTCATGGTCGTCCGCAAGGTGCGCTACCTCCTCTCAGGTGTCAAGGTGGGGCACGGAGGGACGCTCGACCCTCTCGCGACCGGCCTCCTCGTCCTTGCCACAGGCCCCCGTACGCGCGACCTCATGCAAATCACAGGCTACGACAAGGAGTACACGGGGACCCTCGAGCTCGGCAGGCGAACGACGACGTTCGATCTCGAGGGGACGGTGGTGAGCGAGCAGCCTGTGCCCACGTTGACAAACGAGGAAGTGCACGCGGCCTTCAGTGCGTTTGTGGGTGAAATTGAACAGATGCCCCCGATGTTTTCGGCGGCAAAGGTGCGGGGGAAACCGCTCTACCGTTATGCCCGCAAGGGCCGCGTCGTCGAGCGAAAACCGAGGGGTGTGATCGTCAGCGAATTCGCTCCCACCGCAGTGCGTCTGCCCGAGATTGAGTTCCGGGTCCGTTGCTCGAAGGGGACGTACATCCGCACACTCGTCGATGACCTTGGGAGCCGTCTCGGTTGCGGCGCCGTCCTCACCGTACTCAGGCGCACGCAGGTCGGACCGTTCCACGTGTCCGATGCATTTACGATAGAAGAGCTTGAGCAGAGACTCGCTCCGGCCTCCGCCGCAGCGGTGGAGGCAGCCTCCTGATGCGCATCGTGTCACCGCAGGAGGAGATTGACCGGGTTCCTGATTCCGTGGTTACGGTGGGAATGTTCGACGGTGTCCACCGTGCGCACCAGGAGATTTTGGACGAAATGCGGCGCCGGGTCGAAGAGCGGGGCGGGCGGACAGTCGTGGTCACCTTCGATCCGCACCCGAAGCTTGTCCTCGGGAAGGGTGGAGCGGACTTGCAACTCCTGACAACGCACGAAGAACGGTGTGAGCTCATCGCATCGCATGGTATCGATCTCTGCCGTGTCATCCCGTTCACGTACGAGTTCTCGAGGCTTTCGGCGGAGGAATTCTACCGGCGCTATGTCGTCGAAGGGATCGGTGTCCGGGAGGCCGTCGTCGGATATGACCACATGTTCGGCAAGGACCGGAGCGCCGGCATCGCGGACCTCAAGGCGATGGGCGAGCGGTACGGCTTCTCGGTCACTGCCATGCCCGCGCTCAGTATCGGCGGCGAAGTCGTGAGCAGCACGAAGATCAGAAGGGCGCTTCTCAGCGGTGATGTCGCGAAGGCTGGAGAGATGCTCGGCCGGCCCTACCGGCTGGGCGGGAGGGTTGTGCACGGCGATCGGCGCGGCCGCGCCCTCGGCTACCCCACAGCGAACCTTCGGCCCAAGGCCCTGGAGAAGCTTGTTCCGGGGAACGGAATCTACTTCGTGAGGGTGTACCGTCCGGCATGGACGGGGTTCGGGATGATGAGCATCGGGACACGACCCACGTTCACGACAGACCACGAGAGGGTGGTGGAGGTTCACATCTTCGACATCGATGAAGATCTCTATGGCGGGACTGTTTCAGTGGAGTTTCTGGAACGGATACGCGACGAGCGGAGATTCGACACCGCGGAGGAGCTTGTTGCGGAAATGCGAAGAGACGAGGAAAAGTGCAGGACACTGCTGAAACACACCGGGGAAGCCGCCGGCGGGGGGTGACACATTCGCAGGGTTGCATTCCGGTTCTGCGGAACACTCCGGGCCGCAGGCAGCAGACGGATATCAGCGGTTCTTGATACCATGAACGGATGCATTGTCACCAAGGAGGATTGAATCCATGGCAGTCACGAGGGAGCAAACGACGGAACTCCTGAAGAAGTACGGCAAGAACGAGAAGGACTCCGGGTCACCTGAAGTCCAGGTCGCGATCCTTACCGCGAGGATCAACGAGCTCGCGGCGCACTTTGAAAACAACATCAAGGACCACCACTCGCGTGTTGGTCTCCTCCGAATGGTCGGGAAGCGGCGGCGGCTGTTGACATATTTGAGCAACAAGGACATCCAGCGCTACCGCAGAATCATTGAAGAACTCGGGATCCGGAAGTAACTGGTTTTCCCCTAAGAGAGGTGAGCAAGAATGGTACAAACAAAGACGTTGGAAATTGGCGGACGGATTCTGACACTCGAGACCGGAAAGCTGGGCAAGCAGGCCGGCGGGGCCGTCATGGTCCGGTACGGCGATACAATCGTGTTCGTCACGGTTGTCACGAGCAAGGAGCCAGTCGAGAGGCGTGATTTTCTTCCCCTCTCGGTCGACTACCGGGAGAAGACGTCGGCAGCCGGGAAGATCCCGGGCGGCTTCTTCAAACGGGAAGGGAGACCGACGGAGAAGGAGGTTCTCTCCGCGCGGCTGATCGACCGGCCCATCCGTCCCCTCTTTCCGAAGACCTGGTGCTATGAGACGCAGGTCATCGCGACGGTCTTCTCCTCTGACCAGGAGAACGACTCCGATATCCTGGGCGCGATCGGCGGATCCGCCGCCCTCATGATCTCCGACGTCCCGTTCGACGGTCCGGTCTCCGAGGTCAGGGTGGGCCGGGTCAACGGGGAACTCGTCATCAACCCGACGTTTTCCCAGCTTCAGCAGAGCGACATGGACATCACCGTCGCCGGCTCCGCCGATTCCATCGTGATGGTCGAAGGAGAAGGGAAGGAGATCTCAGAGGCGGACATGGTCGAGGCTCTGAAGTTCGCGCGCGGCTACCTCCGCCAGATCTGCGATCTTCAAAACGAGCTCCGCGCCGAGGCCGGGAGACCAAAGCGGGCTGTTCCGCCTGCCACGGTCGACGAGTCGTTGGTCGCCGATGTAAAGGCCCTGGCGGCAACCCGCATTCACGATCTCACGCACTCGCCTCTCAAGAAGGAGGAGCGCATCCTCCGAACGCAGGCCCTGGCAGACGAGGTGCAGGCCGCCCTTGCTGAGAAGTATCCAGAGCGCGCGCATGGCATCGCCGCGATCCTCCACGACATTGAAAAGGAGGACATGCGTGCGATGATCCTCTCGGAGGGAAGACGGCTTGACGGCCGCGGACTCACCGAGGTGAGGCCGATCAGCATCGAAGTCGGACTCCTCCCGCGTACGCACGGATCCGCCCTCTTCACACGCGGGGAAACGCAGAGCCTGTCCACCGCTACGCTTGGGACGAAGTTAGATGAACAGAGGATCGACGGCCTCCTGCCCGACATGACGAAGCGCTTCATGCTTCACTACAACTTCCCTCCATTCTCCGTGGGCGAAGTGCGCAGGATCGGCTCCCCGGGGCGGCGCGAGATCGGGCACGGGAACCTCGCGGAGCGGTCACTGAAGAACATGCTTCCGCCTGAAGTGGAGTTCCCCTACACGATCCGGATCGTCTCCGACATCCTCGAGTCCAACGGATCGTCATCCATGGCGACCGTGTGCGCGGGAACCCTCGCCCTCATGGACGGCGGTGTGCCGCTCCGCAAGCCGGTGGCGGGGATCGCCATGGGGCTCGTGAAGGAGGAAGAACACTACGCCGTCCTCACCGACATCCTCGGGAACGAGGACCATCTGGGCGACATGGACTTCAAGGTGGCAGGCACCAGCGACGGCATCACGGCGTTCCAGATGGACATCAAGATCAAGGGGATCTCGTTTGAGATCATGTCGACGGCGCTTGAGCAAGCACTCGCCGGACGGCTTCACATCCTCGGGATCATGAACGCAGCGCTCCCCGAGCCGAGGGCGGAGCTTTCCCCTTACGCGCCCCGGCTCACCACCATCCAGATCCCGATCGACATGATCGGTGCGGTCATCGGGCCGGGCGGGAAGACGATCCGCGCCATCACCGCCGAGAGCGGCGCCGAGATCAACATCGAGGATGACGGCCGCATCATTATCGCGTCGACTTCAAAAGAGGCGAACGACAAGGCACGGCAGGCGATCGAGCGCATCGTTGAAGTTCCCGAGATGGGAAAGGTCTACAAGGCGACCGTCCGTCGCATCGCGGACTTCGGGGCATTCGTAGAGATCCTCCCCGGGAAGGACGCTCTTCTTCACATCTCGCAGATCGATGTGAACCGGGTCGAGAAAGTCTCGGACGTGCTAAAGGTCGGCGATGAGATCGAAGTGAAAATCGTGAAGATCGACGAGGACGGGAAAATCGGTGTGAGCCGCAAGGCCATCCTTGCGCCCGACCAGTCCGGCGAGGGCGATGGGCAGCAGCGAAGGCCTTCATCGCACGGCAGGCCACGCCCTCATGAGGGCGGACCCCGGCGAGAGAGACACTGACGACCCACTCCCACCCCCTCCCCGCGCTGCCGGCGGGGAGGGCTTCCTGCGACCAGAGAGGATAGCGCTGTGGAAACCCCCGTCATGCCGGTGATCCTTATTGTGCTCGATGGATTCGGAATAGCGACGGACGACTCCCGGAGCGCGATCGCACGCGCGCGGAAGCCGTTCATCGATCTCCTCTTCAACTCGTATGCGTGGACGAAGCTGGACGCTTCGGGAGAGGATGTCGGCCTCCCGGACGGTCAGATGGGAAACTCCGAAGTAGGGCACATGAACATCGGCGCGGGCCGCGTCGTCTACCAGGAGATCACACGGATCGACCGCTCAATCAGGCTCGGCGATTTCTTCAAGAACACTGCGTTCCTCGGGGCGGTTGAGCAGGTAAAACGGAACTCCTCCGCGCTTCATTTAATCGGCCTCCTCTCCAACGGCGGTGTTCACAGCATGAACACACATCTCTATGCCCTCCTGAGACTCGCGAGGGACAGCGGTGTGGATCGTGTGTACATCCACGCGCTTCTTGACGGGAGGGACACGCCGCCTGAGTCGGGTACGGGGTACATCGCGGAACTTCTCGGCAAGTGCGCCGAGATCGGGGTCGGCAGGATTGCAACCGTCATGGGCCGCTTCTATGCCATGGACCGTGACAACCGCTGGGAACGGGTCGAGCGGGCCTACCGCGCCATGACCGAACGAAGTGGAATCCGCGCGGCTGATGCGATCGCGGCCGTCAATGCCTCGTACGCCCGGCAGGAATCGGACGAGTTCGTTCAGCCGATTGTCTTGGAGGAGAACGGGAAGCCGGCCGCGACCGTCTCCGACGGTGACGCCGTCATTTTCTTCAACTTCCGCGCGGACCGCGCCAGGGAAATCACAGGGGCATTCATTGTGCCGGACTTCAACAGGTTCACGCGGCGGAAGCTTGACCTATACTACGCGACCATGACGCAATACCATGAGGACTTCACAGTCCCGGTCGCATTCCCTCCGTCGTACCTTGTCCACACGCTCGGGGAAATCATCTCGGCGCTCGGGTTGAAGCAGCTCCGGATCGCCGAGACGGAGAAGTATGCGCATGTCACGTTCTTTTTCAGCGGCGGGAGGGAGGACCCGTTCCCCGGAGAGGACCGCATCCTCGTGCCATCGCCGAAAGACGTCCCAACCTACGACCTCAAGCCGGAGATGAGCGCATCCGAGGTGACGGACCGGCTTATCGGGGCGCTGAAAACCGGGAAGTACTCGCTTGTCGTGCTCAACTATGCCAACTGCGACATGGTGGGACACTCGGGCATCATGGAGGCGGCCGTCAAAGCTGTCGAGACCGTGGATGCCTGCCTCGCGCGGCTCATACCCGTCGCATTGAAGAACGGATTCGCCGCCCTCATCACGGCCGATCACGGCAACGCGGACATGATGATCGATGACGACGGGAAACCGCACACAGCCCATACGACGAACCTCGTCCCCTTCATCGTGGTAAAGGATGGCGACCACGCCGCACTGCGCCCGATGGGGAGACTCGCGGACATCGCGCCGACGATCCTCGACCTCATGAATCTCCCGAAGCCTGAAGAGATGGACGGAGAGTCTCTCTTCGCCAGGACGGCGTTGGAGACATCCGCACGCTGACACGACGGAGGAGCCGATGGAGGTTACCGTCCAACCGTCGCATGGCCTGAAGGGCGAGCTCTCAATCCCGCCCGACAAATCGATTAGCCATCGGGCTCTCATCATCGGCGCCATATCCAGCGGTGTCTCCGTCATCCGCAACATCTCGTGCGCTGAAGATCCCCTCAGCACACGATCCTGCCTTGAAGCGCTCGGCGTTCTGATTGAGGACTTCCCCGGAGGTGTGAAGATCCCCGGCCGCGGGCTTCGCGGATTGAAGATGCCTTCGTCAAGCCTCAACGCCGGGAACTCGGGAACTACCATGCGGATGCTCACAGCGGTCCTCGCGGGACAGGCGTTCGAAAGTGTCCTCATCGGGGACGACTCTCTCAGCCGACGCCCGATGAAGCGGATCATTGAGCCGCTTCGTGCGATGGGGGCCGGGGTCTTTGGTACCGATACTCACACAGCACCGATTCGGATTTTTCCTGTCCATGCGCTACATTCCATTCGTTACGAGCTTCCGGTCCCGAGCGCACAGGTGAAGTCGGCTGTTCTCCTGGCCGGCTTGTACGCCGATGGGGAAACCACGGTGGCGGAGCAGTACCCCACGCGCGACCATACGGAGCGTTATCTCGGACTCACCGTGGAGAAGCACGGAAGCCGACGCAACGCGCGCGTCAGCGGCGGATTCCAGCCGGAGGCGCGGGAGATGGAGATCCCTGGAGATTTCTCGGCTGCTGCGTTTTTCATCGCCGCGGCGCTTGCGTTGCCGGGCTCCGAAATCGTCATAGGCAACCTCGGGCTGAACCCGACTCGCATAGGGCTGCTCGACATCCTCCTCCGGATGGGAGGCTGTGTTGACATCATCGACATGCGGATGAGCGGCGGGGAGCCCGTTGGAGATATCAGAGTGAAGAGCAGCCCGCTCAAGAACCTCAAGGTGTCCGGCGACGTGATCCCGAATGTTATCGACGAGATTCCAGTCCTTGCGTTGGCGGCGACCGCAGGCGAGGGTGTGTTCGAAGTCCGGGAGGCAGGGGACCTCCGGAACAAGGAGAGCGACAGGATCGCGGCGGTTGTCCACACGCTTCGGAGCCTCGGGGTCGATGTGGAGGAATATGAAGACGGCTTTGCGTTCGAAGGACCAGCCTCCCTGAGAGGAGGGGTTCCGCTCAAGAGCTACAGGGACCACCGCATTGCAATGGCAAACGCCATTGCGGCGTTGCGTGCAGATGGTCCGACGAACGTGTGCGACGCGGAGTGTGTCGCAATCTCCTTCCCGGGATTCTGGGAGGAGATGACGCGCATGTCGACGTGACGAGTACATGCAGAATGGGGGAAGAGCTGGCGGGTCGGGGAATTCGACTGAACAGTTGAGGGGAACATGGCCGAAGTCAACCTTGAACATGTCACGAAGAAGTATGATGGCGGTGTCACCGCCGTGAACGATGTCTCCTTCCAGGTTGCGGACAACGAGTTCGTCGTTCTCGTTGGTCCCTCCGGATGTGGAAAGACAACGACGCTTCGGATGATCGCGG
>Ga0066636_10000785_pt1 | contig 18486 bp, 8 predicted proteins | sample CryGeyCG2014_080_2_FD_62736 | JGI IMG/M metagenome (GOLD analysis project Ga0066636, IMG submission 62736) | Groundwater microbial communities from aquifer - Crystal Geyser CG07_land_8/20/14_0.80 | ecosystem: Environmental > Aquatic > Deep subsurface > Groundwater | place: USA: Utah: Grand...
CTAGGAGCACCTTATACCTAGCAAATCTTTTAAAAAGATCGGAGTAACGTTTTTTGTCGGCTTTATCTCTAATCACTCCCGTCCTTTTTCTTATGTTTCGAATTTCTTCGTCAACGAAATTTTCATATTTGTTATTTACAATTATATTTGAAATTAGACCCTCTAATTTTTTTGGCGTCCAGCGAAAAGCTCTGTCGAGCAACTTCTCATGTGGCTCTCTCATTGAATTAAATTCCTTTGGTAAAGATACATCTTCTACAAACAAATCTATTCCTAACACCAAGTGATCATTATCGGAAATTTTTAATTCTTTTATTTTCTTTAGATAAGGATATATTCTTGCATTTTTTCTACAGGGCTTTAAAGCAAAGGGAGGGAAAAAAGAATTGTTTACCATATCCCACCATGTTTCATTAATCTCATCCAAAAACACTTCATCTGGTAATGATATGACATCCACTAAATCCCAAATTAACTCTGCTATCAAGGAATCTGGGTTAACCATAATCTCAGCCACTTCTATATTTTTTCTTTGCCAAGGCAAAGGTTCACCCTTTTCATCTTCAGGAAAACTTTTATTACTGTAATCGTTATAAATTTTTAGATGCATAACAATTCCTTTGTCTAATATTTTGAGACCCTTGACTCCCTCGAGAAAACGCGTTAGCGGGCAAATGGTGAAGCCGCTATAAATTTGCGTACAACTTACCTTTTTGATAACGCCTATGAATATTGAAAAGTGTTCTCTCAATGTCTCTTGCTTTAACTTTGAACTTTTTCGCAAAGTAACGAATAATCATTAGATATCTATACCATTCTCTAAATTTAAAATTAGCACCTCCTGGATTTGTCTTTACAATTCCTAATTTGTATAATAATTCCCAGACACGTATATCAATTACCCCATATCTCTTGGGGTCAGTCAACATTAGAATTGATGATGCCATTGGAACACTAACACCAGAAAGGCGAGTTAAATATTCAAGTCTTGTTTTTTCGCTCTTTGTATGGAAAGCTTTTTTCGTGATCTTTAAAATTTTCTTCTCAGAATTTGATTTTATATGTTGTATAGCACGAGGAGACTTCCAGCGGCATACTTTAATTAAATCAATTTTTGTTAAATAGCCTCGTTTTTTACAGGTCATAAGTTCTCTTATGTATTTTTTCGTTTCTCCATATTCCTTTGTGGAAAGAAATTTCCTTAATAAAGGCTCCAACCTTTTAATCGGAAGTTTAGCAAGTGGCATTTTCTTATCCCTTCCTACAATTACCTAATTACTGAGTATCTACACGCTGCCTATTTTTTCTCTATTTTTCTCAACTACACTATTCTTTTCCTGCTGCATATGTAACCGCAAAAATTGAATCTGCCAGCCATTTACGAAAACTCGGATTATCGCTAAACTGCTTAAACAGCTCCGCGTGATCAGTAAAGAGCTCTAGGAGTACACGCTGTAATGCCCTGTCGTGTTCAATACGGGCGTTTTGCTTGTCAGAATTCTTGATCGCGTTTTGATAGGCCCGGTCAGCAGAAACCCTTGCGGGTATCTCTTCACTAATAACTTTGCATATTTTGTCGGCGTCCTTCCAATCTATATTACCAAATTGTTCATTAAATGTCTTGATAATGTTGCTAAGCAAGTCAAGTTCCGGCTCTGATTTCCTACCTCCTCCGCTTGTTGGCACGGCATCAACTTCTCCATCTTTGTCAAGTAAAGCGATATCCATAGTTGCTTTTACCTCAACCCGATAACTATCCATATCTATTGCTTCTAAAATTCCTTTTGATAAGTCTTCTTCTATGGGAGCCGGCAACTTAGGATTAAGAAAATTTAAAAAAATAGAAAGCTTTTCCCACGCCACATTTGTATAAGGCAAGATTGATGCCAGAAAACTATATGTTCTTACGAATGCCTTTGATTTTCCTTTAAAATCAACCTGACCATCTTCGTCAAGGTTCTCTTTATAAAGCGCTACACAGACATCAAGTATCGGATCGAGTCGATCGCGATCTGCACCGCTTAAATATAGTCTCACAAACTCGTCAACCTGCTTCCATATATATACCTGATAGCCGTCTAGTCTTGCCTGTAAATCATGAAGCTTGTCAGGATCGGTTTCTTCGCTCAATATCGTGGTGCGGTAATAAGGCTCAAAGGCTTCCCGAATAACATCCACACTATTATAAAAATCAAGAACAAAAGTATCATGTTTCTGTGGATGTGCTCGATTAAGCCGAGATAGTGTCTGAACCGCTTTTATGTCCGTAAGCTGCTTATCAACATACATAGTATGAAGCAATGGCTCATCGTAGCCTGTCTGAAATTTCTCAGCACAAATGAGGAACCGGTAGGGTTCCTCATGAAACCGTTCTGTGATCATATTGCCTGGGAACCCATTAAGTGATGATTCAGTAAGATTTTTATCACCATACTCATATTCTCCAGAAAAAGCAACAATGGCTTTATAGCGACTCTTAATTTCACAAAGATAGTCTTTAATTGCATAATAGTATTGGATAGCTCGCTCAATGCTTCCAGTAACCACCATTGCACGCGCCTGACCATTAATCTTGCGACGAACGACCACCTGCTCATGAAAATGATCTACTATTATTTCCGATTTCTGACGGATAGCGTGTTCATGTGATTCTACATAGCGCCGTAATTTCTTACAAGCCTTTTTCACATCAAACTGCGGGTCATCCGGAATAGTCTTCATAAGGCGGTAATAACTATCGACAGGCGTATAGTGCTTTAGCACGTCTAATATGAAGCCTTCCTGAATGGCTTGCTTCATAGTATAAGAATGAAATGGCCGATGCTTAATCTTTTCTCCTTCTCTATAAGCCTCGCCAAAAATTTCAAGGGTCTTATTTTTTGGAGTCGCGGTAAACGCAAAATAACTCGCATTCTTTAACATCTTGCGCGATTCCATGATACGGTTAATAGCATCCTCAAAAGTCTCTATTCCTTCCTCCGCGGATTGCTCCGCAAGCACTCTGTGCATCTTGGCTGTTGTCCTGCCCCCCTGACTCGAGTGTGCCTCGTCAATAATAATGGCGAATTTTCGGTTCCGATGCTCATCGCCAATCTCATCAAGAATAAAAGGAAATTTCTGCACGGTTGAAATGATAATTTTCTTGCCGGCAGTAAGAAATTTCCTCAGATCCCCCGAATTTTCCGCATGCCCTACCGTAGAAGCCACTTGAGCAAATTGCTTAATGGTATCCTTAATTTGTTTATCGAGTACCTTTCGATCGGTAACCACAATAATTGAATCGAACACCGCCTTACCGTTTTTCTCAACGCCGATAAGCTGATGTGATAGCCACGCGATCGAATTTGATTTACCGCTCCCGGCAGAATGCTGGATTAAGTATCGTTCTCCAACATCCAACTCTCTTGTTTTGGCAAGCAACTTTCGGACAACATCGAGTTGATGATAGCGAGGAAATATCTGCTTTAACTTTTTTCTCCCTGTGCGTTCGTCTTTTTCCTCGACAATTTGAGCATAGTTCTCTAATATATCGGCCAAGCCTTTTTTAGTGAGAATTTCCTTCCAGAGATAGTCTGTCTTTACTCCCTGCGGATTTGGCGGATTGCCTGCTCCATCATTCCATCCTTTATTGAAAGGCAAAAACCATGAGCTCTTGCCAGTTAGATGAGTGCACATTCTCACCTCATGGTCATCTACGGCAAAGTGAACCATGCAACGGCCGAATTGAAATAAAAGTTCACGTGGATCCCGATCCCGTTTATATTGCTGGATAGCATCTTCAACTGTCTGTTTGGTGAGACTGTTTTTTAACTCAAATGTGGCAATGGGTAGGCCATTTATAAAAACACACAAATCCAGGGCAAGATGAGTTTCATCCTTGCTATAACGTAATTGACGCGTCACGTTAAAGATATTCTCAGAAAAGCGTTTTACAGCCTCTTTATTTCCCGGGGTCGGTGTGCCATAAAATAAATCTATGGAGTGAGGGCCATGCTTAATACCTTTTCTAAGTACATCAATCACGCCTCGTTTGGCAATCTCACCCTGAAGTCGGGCAAGAAACTGCTGACGCTTTGGAGAATCCGAACTTAAATTAAGAACATCAATTATTTTGGGTTGCGTGATTTCAATGAAAGAAATAAGTTTCTTAATGTCAATTGCGTAGTCGCGGTCATAGTCAGCAGTGTCGCCACTGATGTATCCCTCACCCCCGTATGGCGCGGTAGGTTCAGCCACAACACCGCCTGCAAGATTCAGGTCGTAGGGGTGCCCGGTAAGTGAAGCGCAGATCAATCCTTCAAGTCTCTTTTCGCTTGTATCACTCGTCGGCATTCATTACCTCCTCACTATCTTCAACCTCACCTAAGATTTCTTGTTCGTCTTGGGATTCTGGTTCACCAATATCTTCAACTTCTGGTAATTGAATACCCCGAACATCTACTTTGCCGGTTACAACATCTGATATTATGCGAGTTTGATATTCAATAAAAAGGTTGATTTCTTCTTGAATTTGTTCGATCGCCAAACTAAGTCTTTGCGTGTTCTTATCAATAAAATCTAATATAGTTTTTTGCTCCTGAGTCGAATCAGGATACGCAATTAAAAGATTCCCAATAAACGACCAATCCGCTCTTGGCATCTTAGCCCCAAATGTCGAGCTATTAACAATATTGATTATCTGGACAGAACGCAACTTTTGTTCAATAAACTCAGGAAGTAAATCCGCTCTTTGTGATCTCAAAACTAAGAGTTCCCCCACACATACACCATTTTGTTTGGAACGAGTAACTTTTGCCAAATAAGGTCTTAGCTTGCAAAATAATATATCTCCGGCGCGAAAACGTTTAACTTGGCTTTCAAATATTACTTCTGCTTCTGGAAAACTTATTTTCCCCGTCCAGCTTTCAATTTGATCAAGGGCAATATAAATCTCCTCGTCCATTTTTGATGAGGTTTGCTTATTCACATTATCTACTAGAAATTTGAGTCTGCGTAAATTCCAGTGTTCTGGGATGTCTCCTAACCAGTCAACACCTGATGGCTTAAGGCGAACATTAGGATCTATGCCGCGGGCAACGGCCTTGTTGATTATCGCCTGTTTCTGCTCGTTTAAAAGTTTTATGACCTTCTGTTTTGCACGGATGTAGCGACGGATTCGAAAGTCGATATTGTCTAAAAATTCCACGATTATAGATTGTTCGGATTCAGACGGCACGGAACAATAAATCATCTTGAAATGTTCAGACCTTAAACTCCATTGATCTGAAGTAATACCGTAAGACCATCTCTCAGATTCCTTTGCAAAGACGGGAGTCCTTAACAAGTAATGAAAATACATGGCATTCTGTTTATCTCGTGGTCGTACTACAATATATGCTGGGCTAACAATTCCTCGATATTGCGACACACCAACCGCCCCTTGCCACGCACGCATTTTGTTGTAGGCAATATCTCCAGGGTTAACAATCTTGTATTTAGTCTTGTCCTCGTTTGATGAATCCTTCTTTGAGCTATTGGTAAGTAAATCGGATTGTCGAATTACACCCTGTGAAATTGTTACCGACAACAATTGCTCATCGATATGCCCACGCTCTTTCACTTCAACGAACAGCGTTCGATTTGGAAGTACATCCCAATGTGCCGGCACCTCTCCTAGCCAAGGCACTCCTGATTCTTTATATTTAGAGTAAGATTTGAGGTTGCCGATCATTCATTCTCCCCGTTGCCCATCTGTTTCTCGAAAGCCTGCCGCACTAAACCCAACACATATGGTAGCTCGTCAAGTGAGGATAGACCTACTTCTACATCGCCATTTCCCCAATGGTGGACGCTAGTTATATCCTTGCATAATCCCTTCGGGTCGTTAACCTCATGAAAAGCCATGTTTAGCGACAGCCTCAACCGCTTGGCTTGAAGTACCACATCCACAAAATTTGTTTCTGCCTTATATGCCACATAATGCTTTAGAAACTCTTCATTTACACATGGATCCAACGCTAATACTTCCTTGCGAAAGGCCTCGAAAATCTCGCGCATTTGATTTGTAACGAGATATGGATAATTGTCAATAGTATAGCCGGTCGCCAACACAGGTTTTACCCGGTAAGTATTTAGCACAGAAGCATCCAAATAAGGAAAACTCCAAACATTTACAGATTCCTCCGCCAACCTTTCGGCACGCTGACGGATTGTTTCCTCATTCCAGGTTTTAAGCAGGCCGAGTCCCTGATTGAGATTTAACGGACTTTCCTTGAAACCGCCATGCATATCGCACTTCTCAATGAAGGGACGGTCGCTGTATTCCGAGTTGTAGCCGGTAAGAGTCAGGTTCCCAAGCGTGTGTAGCCAAGTTTTATGGATGCGCCCCCACTCAGGACCTAATGCTATCTTCCAGGCGTCGGAGAGGTTCTCATTCTGGGGTAAAATATGTTCGATAGTATATTCATCCACCGAAACACGCTCTTTGCGCCCGTGGTTCTCCAGTCGACGCAACCAATAACTTCGGCTGCGGAAATTATATAAATTTTTTACTTGCAGTTCACGCTTGAACTCATCGTCATTTGGAAAACGCCGATACGAAGGCAAAAGTAAGAAGTGTGCCTGGATACTCTCCAGATAATGATCCTTATTTAACATCTTTGTGAAAGTCGCAAAAGTCTTGTTTAGGGAATTTGTTGGGATAGCACAGACAGCACGACGAAAAACGTAGGATTCTATCAGCTCCACCGTAACTAGTAAATCTGTCTTGGAAAGCGTTTTGCTGGCATAGTCGTGATATAACTCTAATAGAAATGGATAGGACACATCAACCTTCAGCTCACGAAGGTCGTGAAACGCAGTTTTAAGATCGTCGTCAGGCTCAGCATCTAACGCCATAGCACAAAAATAGCTGGAAAAGGCACGTATATCCTTAACCAGTGTTTCCACATCTGCTTCCGCGATCTTAGGACGGGCGTAAGCTTTAAATGCCTCGTATACCTCGCGCTCTTTTGGAATCTCACCAGTTTTTACAGTAAGGTAATGCCGCATGAAATTATCAAAGTGAGTGGTGTATGCCTCCTGCCCGAAACCCACCTCCATCGGTCGCCAATACTGTTCGTAAAGCATGGTTTGAAGCGGAAGCTCCAGCCCCATAAGTATGAAATTACGGATCAAGTCCGCCTGGGTCAGTTCGCGCCCAGTGGAGTTCATGCTCTCGAAAATGAGCTGGGGGTTATCCTGGTCACGACTAAGGGAAATGTCCACTATCGATAATTTAACAAGACCTTTACACAATATAGGCAACTTATCTCCTAGAGCAGTAACTTCTTCCGTAAAAAACTCGAAATTTTCCTTTATGCGTATTGAATGATTCTCGGGCAGATCGCGTTGTTCTACAAGAGCCAAAAGTGAAGACTTGTCGGTTTGCGAAAGGAGCAACTTGAAATGGCGTTCACCATCCTCAAGTGGGTTAAGAAGGTAATAACTTCGCAACTTCTTGGCCGAAAAACCATCCACCGGCTCCTTCTCGCCTAGGTGCCGGGCAAGAACCTCAATTAACAAGTTTACTGTAGCTAATCGCTGTTGACCATCAATCACCAAGAGTGGTTCCTGACTGGAAACCTGATAAAGCCCTTTCTCGATGTAGACAATGGAACCAATGAAATGGGTGGCAATCTTATCGTTAAGCCCGGTACGAATAATATCATCCCATAATTGCCTGCACTCGCGTTCAGTCCAGCTATAGGTACGCTGGTATATTGGGATGGCAAACTGCGGTGATTTTTTGATAAATTCAAGTAGTTTTGCTTCCGCTGCCTTCATTGTTTACCTCCCCCAATAATCTCTTTTAACAATCCTTCTGTTTCCTTCTCTAGAGATAGGATATCATCCTTTATCTCCTCCATGGTGCGCAACTGTTGCGGTTTATAAAAATAACGGGTGAACGATATCTCGTAACCTATCTTTGAAGACTTGGTATCAATCCAAGTATCGGGTACATATGGTAAAACTTCGTGGCGAAAGAAAGCCTCGATACCCCCCTTTTCAAGAAATGATATTTGCTCAGTATCCCTGAGATCGGTATCCGGTTCATACTCAACTATCCGCTCTTTCCCATTGAAATTTACGGCAAATAAACCCTCGGTAGGATTGGGTTCAACCTGATTGCGCTTATGTACTTTTTTAACAACTGGCTTTGCATTTTCGTCTTTTTTTGCCAACTCTGTTTCTAAAAGCTTCTGTCTTTTGGTTGTCATCTTTACATTATGTTCACTGGCATCATTATCAACAAACTCCATAAAAATATTAAAATCCATATGAGGTCCGGGACCGATTGTTTTAGAAAGACGCTGCACCAATTTGGCAAGAGGCTCTTCATCAGCTTCTTTGCAAATCTCGTTAAAGTGATTAATATTTGCGGTTGATAAATCCACGCTAAGACGAAGAGGCCTTTCAATTGAAATCTTCCAATACCCAAAAGCCTCGTTGGAAAAAATTTTGGATTGCTCTGTTTCTTTAAAAGAAAGGAACGTATCGCAGATTCGCTTTATATCATCTTCCGATAGCTCACAATTCTTTTTGCCAAGATTCTTGCGTAAGGGTTTATACCAATCAGTGGCATCAATAAGTTGAACCTTGCCCTTGCGATGTTCGACCTTGCGGTTTGTAAGAATCCAGATATAAGTAGATATGCCTGTGTTGTAGAACATATTCAGCGGAAGTGCAATGATGGCTTCCAGCCAATCATTTTCGATAATCCAACGACGTATATTGCTCTCCCCTTGCCCGGCATCGCCCGTAAAAAGTGATGAACCGTTATGAACTTCCGCGATTCGGCTTCCAAGTTTTGTATCATGTTTCATTTTACTCAATTTATTTACCAAAAACATGAGTTGTCCGTCGCTCGAACGAGTAATAAAGCTAAACTCCGGATCTCCGGCATGCTCGATAATAAAACGAGGATCTTTAATATCGCTCTTTCCGCCCATACGATCAAGGTCTGTTTTCCAGCTTTTACCATAGGGAGGATTGGACAACATAAAATCGAATTCTCTTATGGGAAAACCATCTTGAGAAAGCGTGGAACCCCATTTAAAATTTTCAGCTTCATCGCCTTCACCTTTGAGTAAAAGATCTGCTTTAGTGATAGCATAAGTCTCAGGGTTAATTTCTTGACCGAAGAGATGAATAGATACTTCCTTGTTATGTTGTTTTGCTAGTTCATCCAAGGTTTCCTCTGCCACAGTCAACATACCGCCAGTGCCACACGCCCCATCATAGACTAAATATGTACCAGACTCGATTTGATCAGCAACAGGAAGAAATATCAATTTGGCCATAAGACGTACAACATCGCGTGGAGTAAAATGCTCTCCGGCCTCTTCATTGTTTTCTTCATTAAACCGACGGATAAGCTCTTCAAAGATAGTCCCCATAGCATGGTTATCCAAAGCTGGAAGCCTAACACTACCATCCTGATTATAAATCGGATTTGGACTTAAATTGACGAAACTGTCTAAAAACTTTTCTATAAGATAACCCAAAATATCGGCTTCAACCAAAGTTTGTATTTGATTACGAAATTTAAACTTCTCAAGAATTTCTTGCACGTTTGGCGAAAAGCCATCGAGGTATGCTTCAAAATCAGCCTTGAGTTGCTGTTGTTTTGCTCGAGCCTTAAGATCGCGAAGTGTAAATGGCGATGTATTATAAAAAGCCTGGCTGGCAGCATTTCGAAGGGCGGCATCTTGATTTGTTATTTTTTTCTTATCAAGACTTTCTTTCATTTTTAAAACAGCTTGTTTCGTTGGCTCCAAAACAGCATCAAGCCGCCGTATAACAACCATGGGTAAAATAACATCTCGGTACTTACCCCGAACATAAACATCTCGCAGAACATCATCCGCAATACTCCAGATGAAATTAGCTATCCAGTTAAGATCACCATTAGACATATAATTTCTCCTACTCTCTACTTCATTACAAACATATAAAAGGAATTATAGAAACACATCACTTAATTATCTCTTGCGCAGAAAAGAAGGCGGGCTCATTTTTTCATCCCCAAACTACATTTTCATTCTAGACCTCACCAGTCTTGGTGGTGGATGTAGGTAGCCCCAACCTATTTTATTAATTCATCCCCGCCCCTTCTTTTTCTCGAATATCAACTCTCTGCAATTTATAGTATATCATAAATTTATAAAATAGTCAAAAATAAATCAATATTTCAGAAAGTATTTCCAATAGCCACTGGTGCCACAAGATTTATATACACACTACAACTACTGATTTTGAAGCAGAGAAACCACGTATAATGTATCTTGGATGTGGTTTTGGCTGCTGTTTTGGGCAGGAACAGGCATAAAAAGACCGGAATAAGACAGGAAAAAACTGCATATAATATCAACTGGGAGGTAAAACATGGAATGGATTGAGGTATTGGATTTTTACAGGAAGAAGTTGGCGAGTGAAGGAAAGTCAGAACTCACTATTCGCAATTATCTGCATGACTTAAAAATGTTTACACTATGGTATGAAACAACCTACAGAAAGCCGGTTGAAATCTCCCGAATCCAGGATATTGATTTATTTGCTTATCGCTCTCACCTGCAGGTGGTCAAACGCCAGAAGCCCGCTACTGTCAACCGACATATTGCTGCCCTGCGCAGCTTTTTCAGATTTCTTCATCAGCAAGAACTAATTCGGGAAAATTTGTCGCGAAATTTATCGCATCTTGAAATTGAAAGTCAAAAAGCCCCGGAAGTTCTTACGCACGTTCAGGCACTGAGACTCTTTGGCTCTGTAAACAAAACATCTGCCATGGGAAAGAGAGACTTCGCCATAATCCAGCTTTTTGTGCAGTGCGGGCTGAGATTGTCAGAACTGGCGCATATCGAAATCGGTGACATTGAAACAGGTGAGAGGAAAGGCATGTTAAGAATTCCTTCCGGCAAAGGCGGAAAACCAAGGGAAGTACCGCTGAATAAAACAGCGAGAGTAGCCCTTTCGGAATATTTAAAAGTGAGACTGGCGTTGCCATTGATAAAAGTTCTTTTTCTTTCACAGAAAAGAAAAGCCCTTTCAGGTAGGACTATTCACGATATCGTAAAAAAATATATGGAAAAGGCAGGAATGTCTGATTTCTCCTGCCATGACCTGCGTCATCTCTTTGCCACAAATCTCTACAACAAACACAAAGATTTAATCCTCGTTAAGGAAGCGCTCGGGCATAAGCATATTGAAACCACCCTGCGCTACAGCAGGAAAACCAAAGAAGAAATCGCTAATGCGCTGGAGGATACGGAATTGAATATTTACAAATGAATTTTAAAGGTTGATTTTTATTTCTGGATATAGCCGACACTTTGGTGAAGCACTTGTTTAATATTCCCAGGCGATACCTGCGAGATAATTTGCGCTAACATAATTGTAGCGGTAAATCCTTTCAAATCTGTTATTGGAAATTGACTGTTGAAGTCCTCCGCTAATCTCTACAGATAAACTTTTCAAAATCGGATAACTGATTCTTAACCCATAATTATGCAGACTCCAATCCATCTTTTCAGCAAGATAATCTCCGGTACTATTCTGTGCCAATCTTTCAAAAAACTGTTTGTGCGCATAATCGTAAGAAATTGATATGCTTAGATTGGAAGGAATAAGGGTAAAAGTAATCTGGGGTCCAATTTTATGCTGCAGATAATCATAAAAATGCGGGATAAATATATATCTTTCCACATCATAATGATTTTGGCTGGATTGATTAAGTTTTGCTCTGTAATTCAAACCCAAGGTGCTTTCTAAATTTTCAAATGGCAAGGGAATAAAATAGGTTAAGTCCAAACCCAGCTCATTTATGTAGTCCTGTCTCTTATTCGCAGGGTAATCTGCGCTCTCTGTAATCACGTACTGTTCAAAGAAATTGCCATAAGAGAAAGCATAATCCCCTCTTAATATCAAACTATCAGTAAGAAGAATTGCCTCGTTGAAAAATATCTCGCCAGTCAGATGGTCAAGCATTTTCCTGCCTGCCACTTCCTTACCCACTTCACTCGCTAAGGAATTATAATTTGGATAAAAAACTGCATATACATCTACCCCTCCCTTAATCACTGGTTGAAATTTCCAACGCGTAAATTGTCTTTCTTGCTGAATTCCAATGCTAACCTTATCATAATCATATAGCCCCGTCCCCCAGAATTCGTCTTTTGTTTCCTTTGCCCATTCTTTTTTATAGCCCATACTTAATCTAGACTTTATCTCGGGAATGGGTTTATGAAGAAGTTCTAAATTGAGAATATGGTCCTGTGTTTCCTGATAAAGGAAACCTCCACCTTCAAGCTGAGCCATCTGTTTGTTCCCTAAATACCATCCACTGTAAACAGGAAGAAATGATAAACTCTCGCTGAATTTCAAGGCAGGAGTAAAATTTAAATTAAAATTCACGCCCGCAGAACTCATTTCATTCTGAAACCAGGATTGCCCTCCAAGTAGATGTAAATCAAAAACAGGAACAAATTCTGCTGAAAATACGGGTATTGAATACCAAAGCAAAACTACAATTATCCATAAAATTCTTTTTCTCATTATTCTCCTCCCCCCTATTTTACTACATTCGCATTGTAAAGGATTTGAGGACACAAAACTACGTCTATGTCCCCTTTAAATTCGCTCGCCTCAATTTTTACTTCCATATTCTGCTTTGTAAGTAATCTAAAGGTCGTTCCAACTTCAGAACGCTTAAGTAAATTTCCTTTATCGTCGATAGCATAACGAGTCCATCTATCCCAGGTTCCGTCATCGTAATTCGTCAAACTTGTATCTTTCATATAAATGGGGTCGTTTGTAGTCGTAGTAGGAAGATTGGGAGCAGGACTACCTCCTCCCACCCAGGAGTAATTTGCACCGCTATCCGTTGTCCACCATTTTGTTGTTCCATTGATAATGTGCGACATCTTCACAAAATTCTGATAATAGAATCCGCTGATATCCCAGAGAGCATCTCCATCCTCGCAGAGCCATTTTGCATAGTCGTTTTTATCATTAGCAAAATAGTCTTCAACCTTAAGCAAGTACCAATTAGGCTTTGTGACTTGCACCCATTGCCCCTTTATTGCCTCCCTTACAGCCGCACTGAAATTTGAAGGTAAATTTTGATTAAAAGTCATTAACTCATACGCTTGGTCAGTTCTATTTTCTCTTTTACTTATTACATAAAACTGAAGCTGATTGGTCTGAGGACGAAATAGATATTCCTCCATCCGCACACGATTTCCATTTATATCAATCAGGGATTTGCCCAGCTGATAATCAGCATTTCTTATTTCATTCAAATTCCCTGATTGCCTGCAATCCGCCTGGAGAGTCATTGCCATTTCATTTTTATAATCTGTTTTGCTGTGCAAGTTCCACTGCTTCCACTCCTGCCTATCATCCTCCTCCAATGACTTCGGAACAGTAAGTATGCGGTCAGGACCAACTTCAATAGTCTGCCCTCTGCCCAGCAAAATTGACTTGACCTCTTCTTTTACTTCTGTCCTCACTTCCACGCTTCCCTCAAACACGGAAACTTTAGTTCCTAAAGCAGGGTCTACATTTATTGAAAATTCTGTTCCCCGCACTCCGACAACTGCAGTGGGAGTGATAATTTCAAATGTGGAATCAGGAGCAACTTTCATAACTCTTGCCCACAACTTACCAAATAAAAGCTGGAATTTTGAACCCTTCTTCTTTGCAGTGGAATCCTCTCTGACGTCTTTTATTTCTATGAGCGTCTTCTCTTTAATTCTCAAAATGCTCCCATCAACCAGCGTCATCTCTGCCCTGGATTTCCCCTCAGTTTTTAATTTATCATTATTATAAAGAAGCAGCCCAATTTGTGCTGCGGACCAGGTGGCAATATCTGCTCTTTGAAAACTCACTATCCCGGAAGCAAGTGTAATTTTTGCAATCCAATCTTTTGTTTGTGCACCACAAATAACTCTGCTAAAACAAACACCTAAAATAATCAATCCAATAATTTTCTTGCACATTTTTCCCTCCCATATTCTGTAGTGGCAGAGTTCACTCTGCAATATTTTATCTTATAATCGCCAATTTCTTTATTACCTGCTTCTGCTCATTTGGGACTGTCCCCTTTATTTATCGGATAATTGCTAATTTTTTAATTACCTGCTTCTGCTCTGCTGTACCTTTATCTTTTGCAATTACCTGATAAATATAGACTCCGCTTGCAACATTTTGACTTTGAGTATTTTTGCAATCCCAGATATATTCAAATATTGGACCTGGGCGGGGAATTTCGCTATCAGGAATTTCTTTCACAATCTCTCCTGCGATATTGTAAATCCTGATTGTAATCTCAGGAACAGAATAGCCACAATATAAATGGAAAGTAAGACTTCCAGTGCGAGTGGGATTGGGATAAGTATAGACCTGGTTCTCTGGTAAGGATTGGAATGTGAAATTAAGGGTTAAAAATTGACCTTCCCTGAGAGTAATTTCTACTGGGTCAGAATAAATATATCCATTGAATGCCTTTGCAGTGTATTTGCCTGGAAGTAGGTGCGGAATTGAATAGTTTCCGCCTGCATCAGTTGGAACTTTTATGAGTATCCTCCCCTTCTGGGACAACTGCACAAATCCATCTGATTCTGCAGTCATAACTTTATGCCCGAACGAGAAACTTGTTGTCTTTGCCTTCACATTTGCTACCTGTCCTCCAAGTTGAGCAAGTTGACAGGTGACTGAGAGAGTAAATGAATTGTCAGTTGTTCCTGTAGTTGTAGTTACACTCACACTGCTGGTTATTTCGTTTAATGTCCAGGATGCACGAAGAATATATGTTCCTGAATCAAGGTCAGACAGTTGATATGTTCCATCAGTAAGGGTAGTTGTACTCTTTATCACATTGCCGTCCTTTAGCACATCTATGATAACACCGGTTATCGGTTCTGAATCCGGCTTGGTGACCTTGCCTGAAATTATATTTGAAAGCAAGGCAATAGAATCAGAATAAACCTGAGAGACATTCCCTGCGCTATCAATGAACTTTGCATAAACAGTTCTCATTCCACTTCCAGAGATAAGAATCCAGGAAATGGTATTAGCATAAGTATATGTGTTAGAAGGAGTAAAATTGGAATAGTTAGAGATAACCGCTGTATCCACTGTGGTCTGAGTATCTGCTACAGAAAGAACCAGGAAAACAATTGTATTAGATGTGGATATTGCTCCACTATCAATTAGAATTGAGCCTGATGGAGGAGTAATATCCAAAAGAATTGTATCACTAACCGCAGATGAAATATTTCCCACACTATCAATGAACTTAGTATAAACAATTTTTGCTCCATCCCCAGCACTAAGAATCCAGCTAATTGAAGTAGCATATGTATACGTAGAAGCGATAGAGAAATCTGAGTAATTGGAAATAACCATTTTATCTACTGAAGAACACGTGTCAGTCGCAGAAAGGGTTAAGGTTACGTTTATATCATTAGTATAATTATTTCCACTATTAATATTTACACTTCCAGATGGAGAGGTAAGGTCTGCATAAACTGTTCCTTGAACAGAGTCATTTCCAGATTCATCATAAATAATTATCTCAAATATATATGTATCCTCACCAACATTTATGCCTGTATCACTTTTCCCGTCCCAAACTACGCTATGTGTTCCTGAATCTTCCTGGACAGAATTTAAAAGAGTTTTTACAAGACTCCAACTTAAATTATAGACTCGAATTGTTGTCGTGCAGTATGCTGAATCAGAATCAGAAAAGGTATATGAAATAGTTATACTATCACAATTCATATCACCATTTGGACTAAAGACCACAGGAGAAACAGAGGTATTAGTAATTACTGGAGCAAATAAAGAAGCAGAAGTAATACTGATGAATTGTGTATCAGATTGCAGATTAGATGCAGACACAGTGATTACCCAGGTCCCAACAGTTGTATCTCTGGAATAAACTCTCGTTTCGCCATTTGCTGCCCAGGCAACAAATGTATTTCCTGCTGACCAGTTTGTTCCATCTGGACTGAATCTTCCTGTGGTTGAAGAAGAGTAGGTCATTGTTCCATAGAAAGAAACATCGAGAGCGCCTGTGTTAGTCTGTGCCTGAACACAGATTGAGTCTGATGTACTTCCCTGCTGAACTGTACGCATTGGTGTGACTATCTTTAATTTAATTGCACCATATATGACGGATTGTATCTGGGTATCTGATATAAGACCTGCGCGGGAAACTGTGATAACTGGTGAACCAGTAATATTGTCTTTGTAATAGAATGCTCCCTGTCCATTTGAAAGTGTAATAATAACTACAGGATTCCAGGCAGTATTGCTAATTGAAAAACTGCCACTATTTGAAGAAGTGGAGAGTGTAATGGTATTGTTAAAATTATTATCCTTATTATTCATTCCATCCAATGCTTCCATTACAATTGAATCTGAAATTGCACCTGCTCTAAATGTTCTCGATGGAGTGACAATTTTCAATTTTGATGCAGTGAAAGTAAGGAGTACCCCTGCAGGAGTACAGGAAATTATCTTGCTATCGCAGAGGGCTGTGATTGTGGTGGTACCTGAATAGTTGGACTTTATTGTAAAGGTACAGATTCCGTTTATGTCGGTTGACTGAGGATTAACTGTTCCGCCTATGCTATCCCGAATTGTATCTGAATTTCCTCGGCTGGATTGTAAAGTCACAACTTTTCCAGTGAGAGGATTTCCTATGCTATCCTTAATATAAACTGTGGCAGTGCAAGTAGAACTCCCATCAGCCTGAACAGTAGTTGGGTTGAGCAAAATATATGATTTGGTCTCAGAGACGGCAGAAGATATTATATCCATCCATATAGAATTTGAAAATGTCTCTGTGTAATTGGTTCCTGCAATATTGTAAAAGCCTATGCTGAACATGTCTGCAACAGTTCCAGGTGTAATGGAAGATGGAATGGCAATAGTGAAGAACAAATTATCTTGCACATCTCCTATATCGCTACCTCTCATCTTGTCAATTGTCCAGCGAAGACCCAGAATTCTGCGATTGGTATTATCAACGCTTGCTTTCAATCCCTGGACAGTTGTATCAATCCATGTTGTAAGATTTGTTGTATATTGGAATTGGGTAACTATTCCTAATCCATTTGTCATAACAGCACCTGAATCAGTGGTAGGGTCAGAACCTCCTGCAGAATCGAGAAATGTAACAGAATTGCCCAGTTGAACAGCATTCACAAATGTCAAAGTATCAGTCACAGTGATATTTGCAGCAGTGTCTCTATATTGAGCATTGGAGAAAGTTAGCCGATAGCTTACAGTATCATTAGGGACTGCTGTAAATAAAGAAGTTGTATATGAGGGCATATCTTTGTTTCTCCTATGGTATTTTGTAGGTGCTAAGAGCGGACCCGTTACAACCTCCATCCATATAGAATTTGAGAATGTCTCTGTGTAATTAGCTCCTGCGAGATTGGAATATCCCATGGTGAAACTGTCTCCAACCATTCCCGCTATAGTCGCAGATGGAATTTTAACAGTGAAATATATTTCACCTGTCCTTGTAGCACCAGAGGCACCAGGCAACTTGCTAATTCCCCATCTCAATCCCCATATCTGATTTGCCTCTGGACTTGCAGCAAGAGTTACGGGGGTTGTATCAATCCATACACTTGTTCCTGCTTTTAGATACTGGAAAAATGTAACAGTTCCAAAATTTGTGTTGTCTTCGATAGGAATAAAATTGTCCCCAGCTTTTGCAGTAGTTTCTCCCGGTGTAACGGAATATATAAAGGTAAGGGTATCAGTGAGCGCTATGGCGTTTCTGAATGTCAAAGTATCAGTCACAGTGATATTTGCAGCAGTGTCTCTGTTGGGGGCATTTGCAATCCTTAACCTATAAGTAACACTGTCACCAGAAACAACAGTGAGTGAGTTTGTAGTATAAAATGCCATATCTCTTCGTCTTTTTTGAAATTTATCAGTTGAAATCATAGGCTGTATTACTGAAACACGAGCAGTATCTACGAAGCAGTAATGAAAAACCTTAGCCAGATTGGTATAATCAACTCTTGAGTAATTCTCGATATCTCCAGTGGAAGATTGAACTTTGGCAGTGAAATAAACTTCTCGCCATCTCCCGGCAGGGACTATTCTGTAATACCATTTGAAACCGGAAATATTCCCTGCACTTCCCGGTCCATTAGGCCAGGGAACAGTTTCACCCTTAGTACTAGGAAAAGGAGAATAACTCTGCCAGTTTGTCCAACCAAGTCCCATTACATAATATGAAATGGAATCTGGAGGAGCATAATCAGCTACGAGGCTTGCCCATGTTTCTGATTTGGCAATGTAAGTTAAACTATAAGTTTCGCCTGGACCCATACACGGTGTATACATCCATAAATCGCAGGGAGTATCAGAAATTATCACATCTGTAGCAGTGTCCAATCCATAATTTTCAATTCTCATTTTATATTGTATTGTATCGCC
>Ga0066636_10000787_pt1 | contig 18470 bp, 15 predicted proteins | sample CryGeyCG2014_080_2_FD_62736 | JGI IMG/M metagenome (GOLD analysis project Ga0066636, IMG submission 62736) | Groundwater microbial communities from aquifer - Crystal Geyser CG07_land_8/20/14_0.80 | ecosystem: Environmental > Aquatic > Deep subsurface > Groundwater | place: USA: Utah: Grand...
CCAGTGCTGCCATCAAACTGGCAGATGAATTTGGATTAACTATGGTCGGCTTCGCTCGCGGAAAGAGAATGAATGTCTATACTCATGATTGGCGCATAAATTGATTTCAAGAATGAATGGTGTTATTCTTCCGTTGTTCGCGAATAGCAAGAATTGGATGGATGGATTATTGGAGTAATGGAGGCGAGGGAAACTGCATTAAAATAGCGGTTCTGGCCACGGTGCTTGTTTCGGAGCGAACCAGAACTGTGTCTTTAGATCGGTTGTGATTATTTTTTTTCAGCCGGAACTGAACTCTGATAAATTAACCCATGTTTAGGGCATTGAATGATATGACCAATATCGACTTCATAAACAGACAGATTGACCGATTAAGAAAAGACGGAAAGCTTTCGACTGAGTATCTTAACTTTTATGAAGATATTCTAAAAGCCCAGTTCACAAATCTAAGACGAGTTAGCCAAAAAAATATAAACCGTCAAATTCAATCTTTTGACGTCCAGCAACGTTTATCTGAGGGACGGCCTATCCTGGATTTTGAACAAGTGAAATTGAATAACGACTTCCTGAAAGGTTTATTTCAGGACCTTTTAGCTACGATGGAAAGATACCAGGGGGAAAATAAATCGGACATTATCAATTTAAAATCGGCCAGGGATAAATACCACCTGGACCTGGAAAAATTGGTTCTAAAAGTGGTTTCCGGTGATCAGGAATTTTTTCAAACTGTCTCTGCGGAACTCAACGTAAAAAAGGGATTCCTTCTATTCTTGGCCAGGATGTTAGCCAATCCCCTCCTCGAATCCTATGCTCACGGTTTGCAGAATAAGATCAGTGATGAACAGTGGCTCAGAGGCTACTGTCCGATTTGCGGTAACCCACCTGGCATGGCAAGATTAGAACAAGAAACGGGCAAGAGAATCCTCTGGTGTTCCTTTTGCAATTCCGAATGGGCTTTTCAGCGAATTCATTGTCCTTTCTGTTCCAACAAGGACCATAACCGCCTGAGTTACTTCTTTGTGGAGGAAGAAAGCCCTTATCGGGTGGATGTCTGTGAAAATTGTAAGAAGTATCTCAAAACCATTGATGAAAGGAGGCTGCCCGAAAAAAGAGAAATTCAGATGCGAGCTGAAGATCTGACTACTTGTGAGCTAGATATTGCGGCGGAGAAAGAGGGGTATCAGAATGGACAGTGGTGGCTTTGAGGAGAAAGAAATTCCGGTTAAGGCTACCTTACTTGATTTCAAGAAAGGAGGCCAACGAGACACATGAATATTTCACTACGAGGATTCATCAAGGTTTCCAGCGCAATGACCTCTGGAGCGATGCTAAGTCGCTTCGGGTGGGATAGCTGGCCTGCCAAAACCTCTGAGGAAGAACTGAGAATCAAATACGCCCAGGAGAGCACGACCATCTGTCCCTACTGTGCGGTGGGCTGTGGCCAAATTGTATCGGTCAAAGAAGGGAAGGTGATCAATATCGAGGGGGATCCGGATCACCCCATCAATCAGGGTTCGCAGTGTAGCAAAGGGAGTGCGCTCTATCAGTTGGCCAATAATGATCGGCGAATCACCAAGGTCATGTACCGAGCGCCTTACAGTGACCAGTGGGAGGAGAAGTCTTGGGACTGGGCGTTGGATGAGATTGCTAAACGTATCAAAATGGCCAGAGACGCTACCTTTACGGCTAAGAACGCCAAAGGCGAGGTGCTCAATCGCACTGATGGTCTAGCGTCTCTGGGAAGCGCGGCCATGGACAATGAGGAGTGCTGGCTGTACCAGAAGTTTTTGCGTTCTTTGGGCCTGGTGTATATCGAACACCAGGCGCGTGTATGTCACTCATCGACTGTTGCGGCTCTGGGAGAGTCGTTTGGCCGAGGTGCCATGACCAATCACTGGATCGATATTAGGAATAGCGATTGTATTTTGATCATGGGGAGTAATCCTGCTGAAACTTTCCCTATCTCTTTTAAATGGGTGACCAAAGCCATAGAACGTGGTGCTACCCTCATCAGCGTTGATCCCCGATTTACTCGTACCTCTTCCAAAGCGCATATCTACGCGCCATTGCGTTCCGGAACCGATATCGCCTTCTTGGGCGGCATGATCAAGTATATTTTGGACAACAATCTCTACCACAAAGACTATGTGGTGGAATACACCAATGCCTCGTTTTTGATCAACGAAAAATTCGGATTTGAGGATGGCCTCTTCTCCGGCTACGACAAGCCCAAACGAAAATACGACAAAGCCACCTGGCAGTATCAGGTGGATGAAAAGGGATTCCCCAAGCGGGATAAAACCTTGCAAGACCCCCAGTGCGTGTTTCAATTGCTCAAGAAACATTTTTCTCGCTATGATCTGGATAAAGTTTCCGCTATTACCGGTACGCCAAAGCAGAAGTTATTGAAAGTATACAAGGCCTATTCGGCTACCGGGCAACCGGGCAAGGCCGGTACTGTTATGTATGCTATGGGCTGGACCCAGCATACCGTGGGCACCCAGAATATTCGAGCAATGTCTATTGTACAGTTGCTTCTGGGGAATATCGGCATCGCAGGCGGTGGGGTGAATGCAATGAGAGGAGAGTCCAATGTGCAAGGCTCTACGGATCATGCCTTGTTGTTCCACATTCTACCAGGATACTTAAAAAATCCCCGCGCCTCAGATGTTACCTTGAAGGCTTACAACGAGAAGTACACTCCCAAAGCCAGTGATCCTAAGAGTGCTAACTGGTGGGGCAATTATGCGAAATATTCGGTAAGCCTGCTCAAGGCCCTGTATGATGACCATGCCCAACCAGCCAATGAGTTTGGCTATCAGTACTTGCCTAAATTGGATGACGGCGAGGATTGCTCCTGGATTTCTCTGTTTGAGGCTATGTATGCTGGGAAATTTAAAGGCTTCTTTGCCTGGGGCCAGAACCCAGCCTGTAGTGGGCCCAATGCAGAGATGACTCGCGAAGCTCTGGGTAAACTGGACTGGATGGTGAATGTAAATCTCTGGGAGACTGAGACGGGCGCTTTCTGGAAGCGACCGGGTGTGAATCCCGAGAAGATCAAGACCGAGGTATTCTTGCTTCCCTGTGCCGCTTCCATGGAGAAAGAGGGGAGTATCACCAACAGTGGGCGCTGGATGCAATGGCGCTACAAAGCCGTCGATTCACCCGGCCAAGCCAAACCCGATGGCGAAATCATTCATGAGCTGTACCTGCGGGTGAAAAAACTGTACGAGACGAAGGGCGGTGCCTTTCCAGAACCCATAACCAAGCTGAAATGGGATTATGCTAAGAATGGCAAGGTAGACATTCATGCGGTGGCCAAGGAGATCAATGGCTACGACTTGAAGACGGGAAAACTTCTGCTTTCGTTTGCCAAGCTAATGGACGATGGTAGCACCTCTTCGGGCAACTGGATCTACTGCGCCAGTTACACCGAGGATGGCAATATGGCGGCCCGACGGGATACCAAAGATACTTCCGGCATCGGTCTCTATTCTAAATGGGCCTGGTGCTGGCCGTTGAACCGAAGAATTATTTATAACCGGGCTTCGGTGGATAAAACTGGTCAGCCCTTGGACAAAGAGCATCCGGTTATCCGTTGGGATGCCACATCCAATGAAGGCAAAGGCGCCTGGGTTGGCGATATTCCGGATGGCGGCTGGCCTCCCATGGTCAATGAGGCCGAAACCAGGTATCCGTTCATCATGAGGTCTGAAGGCTTTGCCCGAATCTTTGGGCCAGATCTGGCTGACGGCCCGTTTCCGGAACATTACGAGCCGCTGGAATGCCCGGTCAAAAATATGATGTCCAGCGTCCTTTTCAATCCCACTTCCAAGCGTTGGGACCTTGTGGGTAGCGATATGGATAAGTTTGCTCAGGTAGGTGATCCCCGCTATCCTTTTGTAGGCACTACCTATCGTCTCAGCGAACATTGGCAGACGGGCGCCATGACCCGCCAGATGCCGTGGCTAGTGGAAATGCAACCCAATATGTTCGTGGAGATGAGTAAGGAGTTGGCCAAGGAGTTGGGCATCAAAAATGGCGAGTGGTGCGTCGTGGAATCGGCTCGAGGCAAAGTTCGGGCAGTGGCCATGGTCACTTCAAGATACAAGCCCTTTAATATTGGGGGCAATATCATTCATGAGGTGGGGTTACCATGGTGTTTCGGCTTTATGGGACTGGCCACGGGTGATAGCGCCAATACCTTAGTACCGAATATCGGCGATGGAAACACCATGATTCAGGAATCCAAGGCTTTCCTGGTAGACGTCAGAAAGGAGGTGTGACATTATGAAAGGCAAATCCGTTTTAGTGGATCTCTCCAAATGCATCGGTTGCCGGGGATGCCAGGTGGCCTGTAAGCAATGGAACCAATTACCGGGAGAACAGACCGTCAATTGGGGCTCCTATCAAAACCCACCTGATCTATCGGCCTTCACGTATACTCTGGTTCGTTTTAAGGAAGTGGAAGGAAATGGCCAGGTGAAATGGAATTTCTTCAAGGACCAGTGCCATCACTGTGTAGATCCACCTTGTAAGTATTCGGCTGATGACATAGTCAAAGACGCTATTGTGGTGGATGAAAATGGTGCGGTTTTTTACACGGAGAAGACCAAGGAATTGGGCAATATGGATTTGAAGGAAGCTTGCCCCTACGGTATTCCACGCCGAAATTCGGTTACTATGCAATGGGTCAAATGCACCTTCTGCAAGGACCGTATTGCCAATGGCCTGGTGCCTGCCTGTGTCAAAGCCTGCCCTACTGGGGCCCTGACTTTTGGCGATCGTGATCAGATTCTGGCTCAGGCCAACCAGCGGCTGAAGGAGATCAAAGTCGCCCATCCCAGTGCCCAACTGTTGGACATTGACGACGTGCGTTGGATTTACTTGTTACACGAAGCCGAAGCTCAGTTCCAGATGGGTTTGAGGGAAGAAAGAACCTACCATTTTGGCTGGAACAGGATTCTTTCTCCCACTACCCTGGCTTTGGGCATCCTGGGCCTAGTCTTCAAGTGGCGTGAAAGAGGATGGAAACAAGCTGGGTGAATTTAAATGAAGCAATGGCGTAGTTTGTTGGGGGGATAGTTCTGGCCCTGGGGGTTCAGGCTTTCTCCACCGGCACCTTAAATCAAATCCAGAGGCCCCTTGTCGCGGTAGGGGGGACTTTTTTCCTGCACCATCATTTTTGATGCCTTGGACAAAGCAAGAAACGTGATTAACCAACTGAGAAAGGAGGATACATTGAAGATTGACAGACAAAGACTCCCGCTTCGAAGTAGGATCCTGTGTTGCAATCCGTATTCAGAATTTCAAATCACGCCACTATTATTTAACTGGGTCTTCTCCACATCGAGTGGGTAAGATTCAGCTGTTTTTGGGGTTCATAGGTGATCGAGGGTGGATGTCAGGACCTTCAACCTGAGATACCCCTCATTGCGCAGTCCGTAAGCTCGACGCTGGATGACCCGGATCTTGTTGTTGAGACCTTCAGCGAAGCCGAGCGAGATTTTGTTTTCCGGCTTGCATTAGGCATCGAGGAGGCGCTTGCGTTTATGCATTGTTCAAGATACAAAAACTTGAGCATACTTAAAACCCAAACGCCTTGTCATTCCTACACGCTTTTCACTTTTTCACCTGAATTCTACCCACTCAGTTGGGAGAAGACCCATTTAACTTAGCAGGAGGATTTATGAAATCACTAGGAGTCTTTTCGTTACTGCTGATCTTGGCAAGTTTTCTAGTTGTCCCGACGGCCATAGCTGGTGGTTTAGAGCTTAAGCCCTATGGATTTATCAAGGGTGATATGGTCTATGCCACTAAGGGCGTCCTTTCTTTTGATAAACCCAACCTATCAGCAGCGCAACGTGCCAGTGGCGCGGACACTGCCGCGCTGGGATTTACGGCCATGCATACCCGTTTTGGCCTGAAAGGTAGCACAGGCGACAATGTCAAAGTCGGTGGAACGCTGGAATTGGATTTCTTCGGGGAGGGATTTGATGCCAATGCCAAGCCCCGCATACGCCTGGCTTACGCCTGGATGGCAGCCGGGAACTTTGAACTACGTTTCGGACAACAGTGGGATATATTCTCCCCCAACAATGCCACTACCAACAACACTAACGGAAATATGTGGTATGCTGGCAACCTGGGTTTTCGCCGCGGCCAGATTCAGTTACTCTACAAAATACCGATGGAAAGCTTAGCGCCGATGGTGCAACTGGCATTTTGTGAAGGGTCAAAAGAGGCTGTCGGTTTGGGTGCAGACAACTATGCTACCCTACCCATGATCCAGGGCCGTCTATCCGCCAAGTTGCTGAAGAAAGGCGTGGTTGGTGTTTACTTCGTTCACGCCTCCTACGATCCAAATCCAGACGTAGGGGATGACGAATATAACACTACCGGGCTTGGTTTAGATTTTGACCTGCCCTTCAATCCGCTGTTAGCACTGAAAGGTGAAGTCAACGTGGGCAAAAATCTACTCAACGCCAACCTGTTCAGCATCTCGGGCAATGGCTCCAGGAATAATGACAAAAAAAGCCTGTGCCTGTGGGTTAATGCCATTTCCAAACCCTTCGACAACTTGAACATGGTAGCGGGATTCGGTATGGATAAGAACCAAACCGACAACCTGTCGCCCGGTGCCACCGAACAAAACACGGTTATTTACGGTGACTTGATTTTCCCCTTCGGTAACGGTTTCTCTATCGCCCTGGAAGCGCAAAGCATTACCACAAAAATAAAGGGCGGAGACAAGAATTCAGCACTCGTTCTCAACGTGTCTGGTAAGGTAGATTTCTAACGGTGCAAATCCGGAAGGCTTAACTAAGGGAGCCAATAAGTTGAGCTTGGTCGTCCCATTCGTCGGGAGACCAATACGAGGAATCACAGTGGGGCGATCAAGCTCACCCTTGTCCAGGCAGCTTTAGGAGGCTGCTGTTAATTACCACCGAAAACTGACCCACTTTTCCCGCTGAAAATTGACCCACCTCTGATCACCCGCCTGCGGCGGGGAGATTGGCTATTTTCCCTTTTCTGCCAACCTTCAGGAGGAGACTATCGAGGTGCTAACAATGGATCAGTGGGTCACTATCAGGACTCTCCTGCCCGCCGCAGGCAGGCTCCAGAACCCCCGGCTCGGAACACGGAAGATCGCGCAAGCGCTTCATCCGCGCACACAACATCAAGATCGATCCCGCACGCTCGACCTGCCGCCTGGAGGTTCCGCCCGGAAGCGCCAACCTCTTGACATCCCCCCGTGCGTGATGTATATTCGCGACGCAGTCGCAAGTTTTCCGAACCGGCCGAAATCAAGTTTTGCGTGAATGCCCCGCGCAGTACTGCAACCTCTTGGCCGAGGTGGGAATAGTGCACGGGGCGTTCCGTTCTCTACAGGGAAGTGTCGGATAAGGTGTAAACAAAACTGTAAACCAATCCGACAACATCCCGGTACCCTCCGGGCTGCTCTTCCTCTCTTTAAACAAAAGAAGCCCGCCCTTCGGCGAGCTTTGTGGTGCGGAGAGGGGGGGATTCGAACCCCCGATAAGAGTTTTAGCCCCTATAACCGCTTAGCAGGCGGTTGCCTTCAGCCACTCGGCCACCTCTCCATTTGCAAGACCCCTGGCAGCCTCCATGGGGTGCAGGTGTCCAAACCTGTTTCAATATAAAACCTCCGACAAATGTTTGCAAACCCTTGAATCCCACGGCGCGCGGCGGGAGCATGGAACGCTGAACAGGCTAGGTCCTCACCTCGCTCCCAACCTTCTGAAGCTCATGCCGCAATAATCCGTCGTCGCGATCAACGCCTCACGACTTCGGAAGATCGTGGGGGTCGACGAGGGAACGGTAGCGTTCAAGGTCATCGGCGGGATGAGTCGAGGCGGCGAATATCCAGATGGGATAAAGCCGCGAGAAGATCGTCATGATATCGGTGAGGAACTCAGGCCTGTAGAGACGCCTGTGCGACGGAGGGTGCGACCTCTCGATAAGGAACATCCTGAGCTGTGCAATCCGGTCTTTGTCCCGTGCGGGGTCGAACCGCGGAATGATGGTCTCGTTGTCGCCGGCGAGGTCGAATACTGAAAATGTGCGGCCAATGCCAAACTCGTTGCACGTTTTGACAAACAACTCAGGCGCCTGTGTCACGTTTGCCCGGAAGAATGATGTGTCCTCCTTCGGACTGTTGTTGACAAAGATGCCGACTTCCAGCCCCTCCGAGGTCCAGACAAGAAACAGCTCGCTGTCCATTTTCCAACGCCCAAACCGGACGAGAAAGTAATCGCGGTAGGGAGCCCCTTTCGCGAACCTCATATCCTTCGTAATTCGCATGATCGCCTTGTTGAACTTCGGCTCCACTTCAAAGGCGGGATTGAGGTAATGGATGAACTCGCCGAGCTGTGAAATGAGCGCCCGGGCAGGTGCCACAAGATCGTTTTCGTACATCTCGCGGTGTGCGTCGAACCATTGCTTGTTGTTGTTCTTCCGCAGCCCCTTCATGAAGTCGAATGCCTTCCGGGAGAGGCCGGTGAAATCGGGAGTTGCCTGTTTCATCTCTGAGACTCTTGTTGCTTCTCTACAGGGTGTGGCGTAAATTAGTACAGTTTTTGCACATTCACAATTGCTAACCCCGGTGCGGAAACAGACCGTGCCGACGCTCCGGCGAGCCCACAACTCCTTTCTACTGCGGGGAAAAGGACTGTGCGGTGAGCTGAAGAGGAACCACCTTGCGGGAGAGACATGGAACAACGCGTGCTGTCCGTCCATGAGCTTCGCGACATGGCGAAGGAGATCCGCCGCGACATCATCCGTATGCTCGTCGAGGCGAAATCGGGCCACTCCGGCGGCCCGCTCGGCTCCGCAGACATTTTCGCTACGCTCTACTTCGGAGGCGTAATGAGGTATCGTCCGGATGAGCCTCTCTGGACGGACCGGGATCGATTTGTTCTTTCTGCCGGACATATATGCCCGGTCCTTTATGCGACGCTTGCCGAGGCGGGCTTCTTCCCGAAAGCAGAGCTGATGACGCTTCGCAAGTTTGGCACCCGGCTGCAAGGCCACCCGGGGCGTGACATGGGGCTCCCCGGTCTCGAGACGTCCGCTGGCTCGCTTGGACAGGGGCTCTCCATCGCCGTCGGCATCGCGATCGGCGGGAAGTATCTTGCGAAATCGGATTGGCATGTCTTCGCGTTCTGCGGCGATGGCGAGATGCAGGAGGGCTCAATCTGGGAAGCCCTCATGGCCGCGGGATACTACAAGCTTGACAACCTCACTATCATCATCGACCGGAATTATTGCCAGATCGACGGACGCACCGAGCAGGTCATGGGCCTTGATCCGCTCGGCGAGAAGCTCTCGGCGTTTCGCCTTCATGTTGTCGAGGCCAACGGGCACGATTTCGATGCGCTCCTCTCGGCGTTCCGGGAAGCTCGCTCTGTGAAGGGCCGCCCGACCGCCATCGTCGCCCGCACGATTATGGGGAAGGGCGTCTCGTTCATGGAGGACGACTATACCTGGCATGGGAAACCTCCGTCGAAGGAGCAGGGGGAACGGGCGCTTGCTGAGCTTCAATGACCCTCATGCAATGAAAGGGAGGAAGGCATGTTCGATGTGACGGCGCCGCCACAGAAGAAAGCGACACGGTACGGCTTTGGAGAAGGCCTCGTGGCGGCGGGAGAGAAAGACCCTCGCGTCGTCGTTCTCGGATCCGACATCACGGGCTCGGTAATGACCTCCATGTTCCGCGACAGGTTCCCCGACCGCTTCTTCAGTCTCGGCATCGCCGAGCAAAACGCCACGACGGTGGCAGTCGGGCTCGCTCTCACCGGCTATGTTCCGTTCATGTCCACGTACGGTGTCTTCGCGTCGGCACGGAACCTTGACCAGCTGAGAGTCTCGGTGTGCTATAACGAGGCCAATGTGAAGATCGGCGGCGGACACGCAGGGATCTCCGTTGGACCCGACGGCGCGACGCACCAGGCGCTCGAGGAGATTGCCGTGACACGCGTCCTCCCTCACATGACTGTGATTGTTCCCTGCGACGCAGTGGAGATGAAGAAGGCAACGATCGCCGCGGCGGAAGAGATCACCGGTCCGGTTTATCTCCGGTTCGGCCGGGAGGCGGTTCCCCTTTACACGAACGAGTCGACACCGTTCAAGGTGGGGCGGGCGGAGGTGTTCAGGGAGGGGAGCGATGTGTCGATCATTGCCTGCGGTGCGATGGTGTGGGAAGCCCTCGTCGCAGCCGAGGAGCTTTCGAAAGATGAGATCGACGCACGTGTCATCAACCTTCACACGATCAAGCCGATCGACCGGGATGCGATCATCCTCGCGGCACGTGAAACGGGAGCCATCGTCACGGCGGAAGAGCATCAGATCCATGGCGGACTCGGGGGCGCTGTCGCCGAGGTGGTGGTGCGAGGCCATCCCGTCCCGATGGAATTCGTTGCGGTCAATGACCGCTTCGGCGAGTCCGGAGACCCTGACGAGCTGATGCGCGCCTTCGGGCTCACGCATCGGGAGATCATCGCCGCAGTGAAGAGGGTCCTTGCTCGCCGCGGCTCATGAGAACGGTGTTCCTGCACAGCTTATTGTTGTACTCTATGTCTTGCCATCGGAGGCAGAATGATCAGATACGCAGATAGGATGAGGCGACTCGGGACTGAGACCGCCTTCCTCGTTCTTGCGAAGGCGAAGGCGCTCGAGGCCCAGGGGAGGAGCATCATCCACCTTGAAATCGGAGAACCGGACTTCGATACACCCGGGAATATCAAGGCAGCGGCGACGAGGGCGCTTGACGAGGGCTATACCCACTATGGACCGGCGGCAGGACTCCCTCAGCTCCGCGAGGCAATCGCGGAGGAGACGAGCGCATCGCGCGGGATCAAGGTCGATGCGTCGAACGTTGTCGTGACTCCGGGCGGCAAACCGGTCATGTTTTTCGCCCTCCTCGCACTCATCAACGACGGTGACGAGGTCATCTACCCAAACCCCGGTTTCCCCATCTACGAGTCGGTAATCAATTTCATCGGCGCGAAAGCCATGCCGATCGTGCTCCGCGAGGAGATGGGTTTCCGCTTCGATATCGATGAGCTCAAACGCCTCATCACACCGCGAACCCGCATGATTGTTCTCAATTCTCCCCAGAATCCTACCGGGGGCGTCCTCACCGACGAGGACCTTCGTGAGATTGCCTGGCTCGCAGTTGAACATGATCTCATCGTCCTCTCGGATGAGATCTACCGGCGTATCATCTATGACGGGTTTCAGCACAAGAGCATTGCCTCTCTCCCCGGCATGCTGGAACGTACGATCATCCTTGACGGGTATTCAAAGACGTTCGCCATGACCGGGTGGCGGCTTGGATACGGCATTATGCCGGCTGAGCTCGCCGAACGCATGGCGCAGCTCCAGATAAACAGCAACTCCTGCACCGCGAGCTTCACCCAGATTGCCGGGATCGAGGCGCTCCGCGGGCCGCAGAAGGATGTCGAGGCCATGGTCGCCGAGTTCCGCCGCCGGCGCGACGTGATCGTGGACGGTTTGAACAACATCCCCGGATTTCGCTGCCATCGTCCGCAGGGGGCCTTCTACGTGTTTCCGAATATCACGGGCACGGGAAGGTCGTCGCGAGCGCTCGAGGACTACCTCCTCAACGAGGCCGGCATTGCAGCCCTCTCCGGGACGGCGTTCGGAAAACACGGTGATGGATATCTTCGCTTCTCCTACGCCAACTCCGTCCCGAACATCGAGGAAGCACTCAGGCGCATACGGAGTGCGGTCGAGAAGCTTTGAGGTGTCACGGTGCAGACGATGAATTGGAGAATGACCCTGACGGCAGCACGCCCGCCATCAGAGTCGCCGCCGCTGTGAGAGACGCGCCACCACACCCCGGGCTCCGCGATGCATACCGACAGTGTCGTGAGATCGCGCGGCGCCATTATGAGAATTTCCCGGTTATCTCATTTTTCCTCCCGAAGGCTGAGCTGAATGCACTGGCCGCGGTCTATGCCTTCGCGCGCTCCGCGGATGACGTCGCAGACGAAGGGGCGCTCCCGGCCGCTGAGCGCCATGCACGTCTCGGCGCGATGGAGGAGAAGCTTGGGAAGGTGTCGAGCGGCGCCCCTTCGGACAACCCGGTGTTCCTTGCTCTCTGCGACGCTCTCACTCGATTCGAAGTCCCGGCGGCCCTTCTCTCCGATCTGCTGAAAGCCTTCCACATGGACGTTGATCATGTGCAGCCGCGGTTGTTTGAGGATCTCCTCACGTACTCGCGCTTCTCGGCAAACCCGGTTGGCAGAATCGTCCTGAGAGTCTTCAGGTACCGCAATGACGCGATGGACGAATTGTCGGACAGGATTTGCACCGGACTTCAGCTCGCGAACTTCTGGCAGGATCTCTCAGTCGACCTTCCGCAGGGACGGGTGTACCTGCCGGTGGATGAAATGGAAAAGGCAGGGTACAATGATCAGCGGCTGCGGCAGTACGTCATTGACGAGGACTTCCGCCGGATGATGAGGCGGCTTATCGACCGGACCGAAGAGCTGTTCGAAGAAGGGAAGCCGCTCCTCCGGATGGTCCGCGGAAGCCTGCGGCTTCAGTTGGGTGCGACGTGGCTCGGTGGGAGAAAGATCCTTGAGCTGATCCGCAAAGCGGATTATGACGTTCTGCACCACAGGCCGCGGATCCACACACGTCATGCCGTGTCAATGATCCCTCGCATCCTCTTCCCAATCTCATGACATCATCTCACAGAGCGGACGGTGGTGCCGGGTCTCCGCTGCTGACAGCGCGGCGGAGCAACTTCTACTACTCGCTTCTCCTTCTTCCAAAGGAAAAGCGCGAGGCGCTGATGTCGGTCTATGAGTTCTTCCGCGCGGCCGATGACGCTGTGGACGAGCCGGGCGACCCCGCCGACAAGCGGCGGCGGCTCCGGGAATTCTCGGAGGAGTTCGAGGCGTCGCTCAACGGAGAGCCTGCGTCCGGTGTGTTCAGCGCAGTGAAGACGGTCATTGAACGGTTCGGCATCCCTGTCGAACCATTCCGAGACCTCCTCGCAGGGATGGAGATGGACCTGACGAAGCACCGGTATGAGACGTTCCAGGAGCTTCAGGAGTACTGCTACCGCGCTGCCTCCACGGTCGGACTTGTGTCGATCGCCGTCTTCGGATACAGGACGGAGGAAGCGAAAGAGTACGCGGTGAACCTCGGCAAGGCTCTCCAGTTGACCAACATCATCCGTGACGTCGCGCTCGATGCACAGGAGGGAAGGATCTACATTCCACAGGAGGATCTTGTCCGCTTTCGCTGTCCGGAGGAAGATCTTCTCCAGCGAAAGCTCTCGGAGGAATTCAGGCGGCTGATGCGGTTCGAGTGTGAGCGTGCCCGCGGTTTCTTTGAAAGCGCCCGCGCACACCTCACTCCCGAAGATGAACCGTTCATGACCGCCGCGCGTGTGATGGAGGCGATCTATGAGGGAATCCTCCGCAAGATCGAGTGCCATCGTTACGATGTCTTCACTGAGCGCATCTCACTCTCCCCCGTATCGAGGGGGATCATTGCGCTCGGCGCGTATCTGAAAAACGAGTTCTCGCGGCTTCGGTGAAGTACGACGTCAGTGTCGTCGGCGGCGGAGCCGCAGGCCTTTCGGCGGCCGTCCATCTCTGCCGTGCAGGCCTCCGGCCCGTCCTGCTCGAAGCGAGGAGGACGCTCGGCGGCCGGGCTTCATCCTACACCGACGCGGCAACGGGAGAGGAGATCGACAACGGCCAGCATCTCCTCATGGGGTGCTACAGTGCGACGCGCGAGCTCCTCCGGATCATCGGCTCGGACCACCTACTCTCCGTCCAACCATCGCTCTCAGTTCCATTCCTCAGCGGGGGAGGGAGCTTTGTACAGCTCTCCTGTCCTCCGCTTCCTTCACCGTTTCACCTTCTCGCCGGACTCCTGGCCCTCCCCCTGGGCAGCCCAGCCATCCGCCTGCGGGCTATCACGCGCGCATTCCACCTTTTGAAGGACGGAATCGAGGACGGCGATGTAAGCGTTCGTGAGTGGCTCACGCGGACGGATCAGCCTTCGGAGTGGCAGCATCGTTTCTGGGATGTCGTCGCCCTGGCTGTCATGAATGATCTCCCCGAACGTGCGAGCGCGAGAGTATTTCAGACTTTGTTGAAGACGATGTTGGGAGGGAGAAGGGAGAACTCGTCCCTCGCCTTCCCGCTTGTCGGCCTCCGGTTGCTGATTGCGTCACCCGCCGAGCGGTACATCCTCGCGAATGGGGGGGAGGTCAGGAGAGGTCTCCGAATCGACGGAATCGACGCCACCCAGGATGGGTTTGTCCTTCACGCTGCAAATGGCGTGGAGATCTCCTCGCGCGCTCTCATCTCAGCCGTTCCCTTCCAGCATCTGGACGAAGTCTTCCGGGATTCAACCGCTCGTGGGGGACTTTCAAACATCCTGCGTCAGGCGGGTGCTCTGACGCACTCGGCTATCGTCAATGTGCATCTGTGGTTCGACCGCGCAGTGACGCCTCTACCGTTTGCCGCCCTCCTCGACGGGAGGTTCCAATGGCTTTTCAACACGCCGGAGATCCGAACAGGGGACAAGGTGCGCCCGTCACATCTGACGCTTGTGATGAGCGGAGCGGGCGAGCTTGTGGAGAGATCTTCTTCCGATCTCGCGAGGATTGCTCTCGAAGACGTTCGCGCCGTCTTCCCTGCCAGTCTGGAGGCGGCTGTAACAAAACAGGTCGTCATTAAAGAAAGGAGAGCGACGATGGCATCACTCCCTGGAGTCGATTCAGTCCGTCCCGGGACGGAGACGCCGGTCAAGGGACTCTTCCTCGCAGGAGACTGGACCGCGACGGGTTACCCGGCGACAATTGAAGGCGCCATCCTGAGTGGACGCCGCGCGGCGGAATCAGTAGAGGATTTGTTTCGATCTCACGCCGCTGTGTGAGGATGCTGGACAGCGCTCCTCATCTCACGTTGGCTTCGTTGACTATTCGACGAAACAGTCCGTCGCGCTGGGCACGGACGACGAACTCCGGGTTAGCAGTAACAATGTAATGGGAATCGGTCGACTTGATAAACATCTCGGTCCTCTCGAGAACCTGAGCCTGGGTGATGTTGTCAAAACTCACGTTGAGGATGGAGACTTTACTCATGGCCGATATCGTAGACGTTCTTAGAGAGACAAAGGAGTGTAGCTATTTCACGGATTGTCGTACCCTGGCGGTCCTTCACATCTCCTGCTCCAGCTCCCACGGCAGATAGTACTTCTGCAGATTGATCTCGTTCTTCATCGAGCGATGATACCGCTCGATCTTCTCCTGGGTCATCGGATGGTACTGCGCTCCGTGCGTTTGAGTCATGCCTTTCGACTGGGGGTCCTTCCGCAACTCCTCCGAGACGTAGGCATTCCCGTTGTCCGACAACAACCGTGGCCGATGCCGGAAAGATGAACCCTTGGGACACCAAGCCGGTGTAGGTGAATTTGAAGAAAAACGGAGGTATTTCACTCTATAGCTGTTGTCACCGGTTGGTGAAACTGTGCTTTAGGTGAAACTGGGCTTGACTGCGAGTATATTTCACTATATATTGGTTTTCATCAGACGGTGACACTGCAAATATAGTGAAACAATGAACGACCAAAGTTCCAACATACAGACGCAGATTGCCAACCGGCTGAGCGAGCTCCTTGAGCGATTACCCAATGTCAGGCTGGTAAATCTTCGGCCGAACATGCGTTTCGCCGACGCCGAGGTCGATATTGACACGGTCGTCGATATTGGGAACTGCCAGTACGAGATACTCGTGGAAATCAAGTCGGATGGCTCGCCAGCCGCTATTAGGAGAGCAGCTGGTCAGCTCAAGGCTCTGCGTCATGCGTTTCCCGACAAGGAAAATCTCTATCTCGCCGTTGGGGCTCCATACATCTCTGACGACGGAATGGAAACCTGCAAAGAGGAACAAATTGGCTGTCTTGACGCTGTCGGTAACTGCTATCTGTCGTTTGGTGGGATACACATTGAAATCAAAGGGAACAAGAATCTTCAACCGGCAAAACGATCGAGCAAGTTTCTCTTTTCTCCCAAGTCGAGTCGTGTCGCCCGCGTCCTCCTCTCCGACTTGAACAGGTGGTGGCAGGTCCAGGAGATTGCAGGCGAGGCCGGGATCAGCATAGGTCTCGTATCAAGGCTGAAGCAGAAGTTGCTCGAAGAGGAGTTTGTCCTTGAACAGGATCGACGGATGAGAGTCAAATCTCCCCAACGACTCATTGATGCTTGGGTGGAGAACTACCGCTACAAGAGAAACATCATCGTGGACTATTACACCCTCGACGAAACACAGAAGGTCGAACGCCGGATCGCCAACTATTGCAGCCAGCAGAACATTCGCTATGCGCTCGGTTTGTTTTCTGCGGCTTCACGCGTCGCTCCCCACGTCCGCATGAACAAGTCCTTTGTCTTTGTTGATGTCAATCTAGATCAGGTAGCCAGCGCGTTGAACTTCAAACCTGTACCGTCCGGATCGAATGTCGTGCTTCTCAAACCCTACGACGCCGGGGTCTTCTACAAGAGCCGTGACATCGACGGCCTAAGGGTCGTTTCCGATGTGCAGATCTACATCGATCTCAAAACCTACAAGGGCAGGGGTGAAGAAGCTGCCGATTTCTTGATGCAACATTCTTTGAGTTCTTCATGGCAACAAAGTCAGAGTATGGGCAGCGCGAGGTAGAAGCTGCAAAGAGCGTTCTCATTGAGCTTATGCAGGTCCTCGGCGAGTACCGTGAGCAGATGGTGCTCATTGGAGGCTGGGTGCCCTTCTTTCTCTTCGGTCCCGAACATGTTGGCAGCACAGATGTTGACATTGCTCTTGACAGAGAAGAGATCACCGACGATGTGTATCGAACAATACGACAACACCTCGAGAAGCGAGGCTACACGCAAGGTGAGCAGCCGTTCGTCTTCACTAAAGAAGTGAAGATTGACGATGGCGACCCGATTACCGTTCAGGTGGATTTCCTTGCTGGTGAATATGGCGGTGTCGGCAAGGAGCATCGTCATCAGCCTCTTCAAGAGGACCTGAAAGCCAGAAAGGCCCGAGGGTGCGAGCTGGCCCTTGAGCATCACACGCAGGTCACAGTCGAGGGGATGATGCCTGGTGGGGCCGTCAATAGGGTGCAGGTAAACCTGAGCGAAGTCGTCCCCTTTATCGTGATGAAAGGAATGGCGTTGTATGGAAGGATGAACGAGAAGGATGCGTGGGATATCCACTTCTGTTTGAAGAACTTTGAAGGAGGCATAGACGCTCTTGCGAAGCAGTTTGAGCCGGTCATACAGAACAAACTCGTACAAGAAGGGCTTCGCAAGATCAGAGCAAAGTTCGTGTCGGTCGACAGCCTCGGTCCCACTTCTGTCGCGGACTTCGACGAGATTACGGACAAGGAGGCACGCGACCGGATCAAACGAGATGCCTATGAGCGTGTGACCGCATTGCTGGACGCACTAAAGGTCTCAGAGTTCAAGGAATGATGCTGTGGCTCCTTTTGTCGTGGCCGTTCAGGTGCGCAAATCGAAGACTTCCTTCGAGCTACGTTCCCCATCCCGACACTTCGACATTCAGAAACGTGCGTCAAAGATTGCGGGTAAATTGCAAATAAAATTCCTGAGCATTAAGAATCAGTATACGATGTTATGATAGTAACCAGCTAGGCAACGCCGCTACAAACGGAGCGAACAATGAAAACGCATGTTTGTTTCACATTCATCCTTCTTTTCTCTCTAGTCGGTTGCTCACAGCCGTCATCGCCCGTCGCTCTAGAGCTCGATTCCTCAATAAACGGAAAGACCGTTCTCTATCCCCGGAATCAGAAGTTCACTCTGCAACTGGACTTGCAGGCTGATGCCGGTTATCAGTGGAATTACTCAATCGGTGACACAAACGTTGTGCGAATTGACAGCACTTGCTACACACCCAAGAGTGGCAACTGGAATCAAATAGGCGGAGTCACCGTCGAAACATTCTTTTTCTGCACCGTGCAGACCGGACAGAGTGTCGTTACCCTAATTGAGCATCGGCAATGGGAGCCGAATGTTCCCGCCATCGATACCGCTGACGTTTACCTTAGTAGTGACTCATTAGAGAGAAGGTGTGGGGCGTTGCGGGAGGTTTATGGAGAACGTTAGGATTCAATCAGAAATGAACTAGATATGGTCCGCGTCCTGAAATATATTGGCCCCAGTTTCATGTGAGCACTTTTTAGGCTTAATTTGAGTAAGAAGGACTCACAAGACTGGGAAAGGGAAGATCATGGAGAAGAGCGGCGGAAGGTGGAGGTGGTGATGCGGCTTTTTCGGGGAGAGTCGATGGATGGGGGTGAGCCGAGAGAACGGAGTGATCCACCTATATTGGCCCCAGTTTCAAGTGAGCAGTTTTCTGGCTTAATTTCATAATGTTCAATCTCACTAGACTGGA
>Ga0066636_10000788_pt1 | contig 18448 bp, 20 predicted proteins | sample CryGeyCG2014_080_2_FD_62736 | JGI IMG/M metagenome (GOLD analysis project Ga0066636, IMG submission 62736) | Groundwater microbial communities from aquifer - Crystal Geyser CG07_land_8/20/14_0.80 | ecosystem: Environmental > Aquatic > Deep subsurface > Groundwater | place: USA: Utah: Grand...
TGCGGCTCTGATCATCATTGACTCTACCTGTCTCTTATCAAAGAACAAAACTATCGCTGAAACCTTAAAAATAAAATCCCAGAGGCTTATCCAACGCCTCGAAAATTAACAAAGTCCTGATTATTATAATATAATAAGTGGTAATGTCAAATAAAATAATCCTAAATCAGATTAAATTCCCTGCATCGTTTCAATGACGCGCTGGCTTACGCCCTGTTTCCTAAGATAATCAACATCCTCGGAAGTCAAAGAATATTTTGAGTTTGTGTTCTTGATCTTATTGATAATCTCATCGCTGGAAATTCCCTGCTTTGTTAGTTCAACAATTTTCTCTACAGAAAGCTGGGAATTATTAGGTGTTTGGGCATTCTGTTCCGGCTTATTAATCTGGCTTCCTACGACTGCTCCGCTGCCTGCTCCGACTGCTCCGCCGATTAACGCGCCCTCTACTCCATGCCCACTTTGATAACCGATAATTCCTCCGGCGAGCGCGCCTACTGCACCACCGATACCCGCCCCCTCAGCAATTCTAGTTTTATTGCTTTGACATCCTGAAAAAATTAATGCAAATATTAGAATTACTAACAGCAAAATCTTTCTCTTCACCTGTTCCTCCTTTTCTAGATTCTCTAAATACTGCTCATAGATTCTGCAAAATTCTTTTCAAAATCCTATCCGCGGCTTCCTTATTACTGATCACTGTGCCAACGCGCACCTGAATCTGTGAACTTGTATCTGTAATCCTATGGATATCTATCCAAATTTTTTCTCCGTCAATATCATGACTCCTAATCTGAACAATTCCCTGACTAGCAGTTTCTTTTGTTAGTATTGATAGTTTTAACGACTGCAAAGCTAATTTAGCGGCTTTAGTCGTTTGCTCAAGCGAAGCATTGACTTGTTGAATCAGTTTTCCTGAAAGCCAAACACAAGTCCCTGTGCCTCCGGCAACGCCACCTGCCAATACCGCAAAACAGCCATAAATATTTGCCAATATTAAGATTGAAGAAATAAATACTAAGAATTTCTTAACCATACCTATCTCCTTACGCCAGACATAAAAATGGTGGGCGGTACAGGACTTGAACCTGTAAACCTCCTGAATGTAAATCAGGCGCGCTAACCAATTGCGCCAACCGCCCGGAATTATTTTTTTATGCTACCTTACCCAAAATAATTAACGTGAAGACCATGACCAAAAGAGCAACGGTTTCAATCATACCTAAAACTGCTAGGTAATTTCCAAATCCTTTACCGGTCTCGCCCATCGCGTCGCAGGCGCAGGCAGCGCACTTGCCCTGCCAATACGCGGAGAGGCCTATGGCAGCTCCGGAAAGCGCGCCTATCCCCCATAAATAATGCCCTTGGTCAGCCAATTCAACCATCTTGGTCATTACGATATTGCCGTAGATGGTTTGAGTAAGAGGGGCACCCACCATTGCCACCAGCAGAAAAGAGGCACTTTTATTCTGAGAAAAGTTTTTCTTCCATGCGCCGATAGCCGCCATTCCCGCAACCCCCGCGCCCGCGCCAGAGCCCAAAGCTGAAAGCCCAAGCACTAAACCTAAACCTAGATCCTTAAATTGAACTAAAATTCCTGTATCCATATTCATCTCCTTTCCTATTTTTCGCTTAAAGGTTTATACTCAAATCCGCTCCAAGAAACATTAGCATGGCCGGAAAACTCCAACACATTAAGCCTTACCCCGTGAATTAATACCGATATCGGCCCGAGAATTATATTAAGGGTATGGCCGGCCAGAATAATCAATCCGCTTACCACTAGAGTAATGATGGTTCCTTTATTAATCCCCGCGGCCATAGAATTAAAGGCATCGGCAATAGCTACCCCTGCAAGGCCTACGGCAAAAAGGCGAATATAAGAAACCACGTCGGTAAAATTATTCATCAATCCTAAAGCAATCGTGCCTAACCCAACGCCCATCCCTTTAAGGATATTGCGTTGGGGGCTGGTAAAAAATAATACCAGCGTTAGCCCGGCAATAATCAGCCATTTACCGAAGAACGGAAACCCGTCGCCCAATAGCAGAGTCTTGGCTAAGAAAAACGCCGCCCAGATAATGGAAATCCATCCTACGTCCGCAAGCGCGGATAATGACGGGGCTTTTAAGGCTGCCCTCCAAGAGTGCGCGATAGATAAATGCACTGCTCCGATAAAAAAACAGAATGCCTGTATGAAAGATACATCGTTAAGCGCCGGGACCAAGGGTTTAAACCCTGTTTTAGCCAACCATTCATGCCCGAAGAAATTGCCGGTTAAAATCCCCCATATAATAGCGCAAGAACTTAGAACGTAAAAGAGAAAAAATGCGCTCTTGTCCTTAACTCTTCTGCCTATTCTCTTATGTATAAACATGGTAAGAAATAGATAAATCAACCCATAACCGGCATCGCCGATAAGCATGCCGAAGAATAGGCTGAAAAATATAATAAAGAGCGGACTTATATCCAGCTCGCGGTAACCGGGGATAATCTCAAGAAGCTTAAGCAGAGGCCGGATCAAAGCGGCCCAGGCAGGATTACGCATTAAGGTCGGGACAAGATCGTCTTCAGAGGGCTCTTTTAATAAAATACCCCAGCCTTCTTTTCTGGCCGCGGTGAGAAGTTTCATTTCGGCGTCAAATGGCATATATCCTTTTAAATAGGTAAGGCTCTCATCCCGGCCCATGCCGGCGAGCGCTTGATAAAACTCTAAATCCTTATCTAAGGAATTCTTTAAGATTAATAAATCATCCTCGTAGCATATGTGTTCGGCGATATTCTTTTTAATGAACTCTATTGTCCTAGCGTCCTCGCTTAGCCTGTGCTTCATCGCGTTTAAGGATATTTTTGGAGGCTCGATCTCCTTAAAAGGAATCTCCGGACAGCCTATAGAGACAACCAAACAATTTGCTGCTGCGCCCTGAGTAAAAATATTTTTTATAACCACACCTTTGGGAAAATTATTAATCTGGTTTTTTAAAACTTCATAGAACCTTAAGTAAATATTATTCTTCTTTAATCCCTGAATATCGTTGGGCTCAAAATCACCCCACCGCTCCCACTGGTTGATATGGCTCTTGAGAGTAACGGAATATTCCTTCAAATGTTCGTATCTTTTATGCGCATCTATTATTTGCTGTGAAACTATTTTCAGGCCTTCCTGCTTTTCATGCTTAATCTTGCCGAGACGAGGCTCTTGGGCAACGCTTTCTAAAACTGTAATTGCCTGATTAACCAGATTAAGCTCATCCTGAATTGAACTTATTTCACGACTCTTAGGATCCTGCTCGTGCTCCAAGTGAAGAAGCCCAAGGCGGCGCAGGTTTTTTATGGCGCTATCCGCGTCCTTATTTTGCACCACTAAGAATACTTTTTTCATAGGTACAATCATACGCCTACCCCTTCTAACTCCAGCTCTTCTATTTTTCTTTTAGCAATCTTGCAGCGTCCGACAGCGTTACTTAACTGGTCACCGATATAAATTTTAATCAGGCGTATATTTTCTTTAGCCTCGGGAATCTTAACCTTTTCAAACAAATTTACCCGTTGGGTCGTGATACGTAACTCATACTTTAATAAAGCTAATCCTCTCTCAATCACCGACAACTGAGCCTCCACGGACACATAGGCGCGCAAGGCATCGATAGCCGCATCCACCCATAACGGAGCCATAAATAAATCGTATTCTGCGGGAGGAAATTCAATATTTTCGTATATGGGTATATCTACTCCGGCGATATTTTTCAAACCGGTAGTTATTTTATTAATAATTAGGTAAGGCTTGATGGATATAACCGGATCCTCAAGCAGCCCGATCCATGAAATTATTAACTTTCTTTCTTGATCCTGGCTGTGCTTTTTTTCTGCGAAGATATTCAGCTGGCGCAAAATCTCAAGTTGCAGCTGCTGTTTTTTAAGTTGCAGGGTGGGAAGGTAACGCTCGTATTGCTTTAAAGCGTCTCTTTGTTTTTTAAATTCTCCCTTGGTAAGCTTGATTCTTGGCATAATCCTATAACTCTTTCTTCGGCCAATATTGTTCAATAACTGAGCGCTTAATTCCCGTCTCCTGCGGAGAAAAACATTCTGCTAAAATCTGCCAACCTAAATCCAGGGCCTGTTCAAGAGGAATATTTACTTTTAGCGACATCATATTATCTTCAAAAAGTTTTCCGTATTTAAGCAGCTTTTTATCCCAGGCGCTCATCTGAAAACCCATAGATTGCTTCTCCAGCGTTGCGCGGTAGTTGGCAAAAAGTTGGATCATCGTATCCATAATCGCGCGGTGATCAGACCGGGTTTTTCCGTTTACCTGCTGTTTAAGCCGGCTCAATGAACCGAACGGTTCAATAACTCCTCCTTTAAGATAAAATTGTCCTTCGGTAATATAGCCCGTATTATCCGGCACCGGATGAGTAACATCATCCCCGGGCATAGTAGTAACGGCGAGGATGGTAATAGAACCCGCGTTATCAAAATCAACTGCTTTTTCGTATCTTGAGGCGAGCTGGCTATAAAGGTCCCCGGGATATCCGCGGTTAGAAGGAACCTGCTCCATAGTAATAGAGATCTCCTTAAGGGCGTCGCTAAAATTGGTCATGTCGGTCAGCAAAACTAACACGCGTTTACCCTTAAGGGCAAAATCTTCGGCAACTGCCAAAGATATATCCGGGACAAGCAGGCATTCCACCACCGGATCAGCCGCAGTATGAATAAAGAATACGCAGCGCGATATAGCGCCTTGCTCCTTAAGGGTGTCGCGAAAGAACAGATAATCATCATATTTTAATCCCATCCCGCCTAGGATGATAATATCCACCTCTGCCTGTGTGGCAATGCGCGCCAGAAGCTCATTATAAGGTTCGCCGGCAATAGAAAATATGGGAAGCTTTTGGGATTCCACCAAAGAATTAAAAACATCGATCATGGGAATTCCGGTGCGGATCATCTTATTCGGAATAATCCTCTTTACCGGATTTACCGCGGGACCGCCGATATCAATTAAGTTATCCGATAAACCCGGTCCGCGGTCTAAAGGTACACCGCTCCCGTTAAATATACGGCCTAAAAGGTCATCGCCGCAAGAGATACGCATAAGATGCCCTAAGAAACGCACCCTATCCCCGGTAGATATACCGCGGCTCCCGGCAAAAACCTGCAAAGAAATCTTCTTACCGTCAATACGGATAACCTGCGCCAAAGACATTCCGCGCCGGGTGGAAATCTCGGCGATCTCCATATACCCTATACCCTCGGCCTCAACCGTGATTACATCACCGGCAATCTGAATAATATTCGTGTATACTTTATGCATTTACCTTACCTCTAACCTTTTTCTCTTCTAAAAGTAACGCAATCTCTTCTTCTAATCTCTTAAACTCTTCCGTTCTAAAACGGTAAGAATTCCAAGTACGCATTAACTGCCCTAACTGTTGGAAAAAATGCAGCGCTTTTTCTTTATCCTCTAAATTAAAATCTAACTCGAGTATGTTATAAATGAAGTTAAAAACATAGGCCTGACGCTCGGAAGATGTGGCTTCATCAACTGCGTCAAATGCATTCTGCTGCAGATAAACAGAATCAAAGAACTCTCCCTTAAGATAGTCTATATAATCCTTTAAAGATGTCCCTTCCTCGCCGATAACTTTCATCATCTGGAAAACTTCATTGCTCCTATGCAATATATAATGCCCTGCCTCAGCCTGCTTTTCGTTGATAAAGCCCTTGTATTTGCTCCAGCTAAGCAAAGGATCAATCGCCGGATAACGGCGCGCATCCGATCGCTCGCGGGAAAGGCCATGAAATGCCCCTACAACTTTTAAGGTTGCCTGAGTAACCGGCTCCTCAAAATTTCCGCCGGCAGGACTAATTGCTCCTCCTATAGTTACTGAGCCGGTTGCGCCGTCATGCAGCCTTACGACACCCGCGCGCTCATAAAAAGAAGCTATCCGGGATTCAAGATACGCCGGGAATGCTTCTTCGCCCGGAATCTCTTCCAGCCTACCGGACATCTCGCGCATAGCCTGCGCCCAACGGGAAGTTGAATCCGCTAATAAAAGCACGCTTAATCCCATCTGCCGGTAATACTCGGCGATAGTTACTGCGGTGTAAACGCTGGATTCCCGAGCGGCAACAGGCATAGAGCTTGTGTTACAGATTATTACTGTGCGGTCAACTAAAGGCTTATTAGTTTTAGGATCGATTATATCCGGAAATGTTTTGAGCGTCTCCACAACTTCTCCGGCGCGCTCGCCGCAGGCGGCAATAATAACTATATCCACCTCGGCATGACGGCTAGTGAGCTGTTGCAAAACTGTTTTGCCGGCGCCGAATGGCCCGGGTATGCAGTATGTTCCGCCGCAGGCAACGGGAAAAAGAGAATCTATCAGGCGCATTTTGGTAACCAAGGGCTCTGAGGGCTTAAGTTTCTCGGTATATGCAGAAATAGGAATTTTTACCGGCCAGCTCTGTTTTAAGAAAACTTCGTGTATCTTGCCCGAAGAATCTTTTAGCTGGGCAATCGCTTGCTTAAAATTATACTTGCCTGCGCGAGCAACACTTAAAACTTCAAGGCTGCCTTTTAAGTTAAAAGGAGCCATAATATAATGCTTAAAAATCTTCTCCGGGACAAAACCTAATTTTACCCCGGCTAAAACTTTATCCCCGGGCTTGACTAAAGGGCTAAAATCCCATTCATCCTCATTGCGCAAAGCGTCTATATAGATACCTCTTTTTAAAAAGAAACCGCACTTCTTGGCAAGCAGAGGGAGCGGATTCTGGAGGCCATCAAATATCTGGCCCAAGAGCCCCGGCCCCAGCTCAACAGAGAGGAGCTCGCCGGTAAATTCAACCTCTTCCCCGACCTTAAGCCCGCTTGTGTTTTCATAAACCTGCATTTCGGCATTGTTCATACGCACGCGGATAACCTCTGCCTTAAGCCGCCCTGCGCCATGAATAATATAGGCCACCTCATTCTGAATAATAAGGGAGTCTATCTGGGCGACAACCATATTCCCGTTAATTTTAATTATATGGCCAATTCTCTTTTCCGGCATTAGAAACCTCTTTAATGAATCAGCGTTTCTTGCATAATGCGTTCTTTATCCGCAACGCCTATTTTCGCCCAACGCTCCAATATTAAAAGCTTCAATGCGTAAATTACTAATGCATCAAAATCAAAATAGCGGCCGAAAGATTGTTCGTCCAGCAAGCGCCACCTCTCTAGATCCAGCGCCTTTTCTGCCTCGAGTATTAAAGGGTTGCGCAAAGAAACCGAGGCAATATGCACAATCTGCGGCTGGGAATATTCGTCCTGACGTAGATATTTTAAAGGATCAACCTTTTTACGCGCCGCCCTCACGCGAACCAGCTCATTCCTTAAGGCGATATCAAAATCTTTCCATTTTTTCAACACCTCTGATCCTGCGCCACTAAGTGGAAAAGCGCCCTGGGAAGAAATTCTTCTTATAGCTTCTACCTTTTCATCCGGAATCAAAGATTTGCACTTCTGAATAAAATCCTCAAAACTAAAAGGAGGCTTTGCTCCAAAGGTAAGCATCGGTAAGCTGGATATTAAATATGTATAGTAGGCAGGCATCTTAATCTTTTAGTATGTTCTTTAGCTCCGGCTTAAGGTAGATGCTTATATATTCTGCCAGGGCTTGCTCTGAGAAATCAAAGAGCGATTTTCCGGCATCATAACTTATGGTAAAACCTGCGTTAATTTCATCCGAGGATTTAAGTATAATGCGCTTTTTCATCTCTTCGCTAAGCCCGGCCAAGAGGCCTTTTTGAACCTTCTTTAAATCTTCTTCTTTTAAAACTACCACGATATCGTCTTTTTGCGTATTTGCCTTAATCAGTGAGCTGATTATTTTTAACATCTCTTCCGGAGCAAGAGAGGCGCGGATATTATTTTTAATAACCTTATCCAGCATAGCAACAATCTCTTTCTTTAAGGATAAGATCACATCCCGGCCTGACTGTTTTAACAACGCCTCGGTTGAGCCCCGGGCAATTTCGGCATCGCGCCGGGCATCTTTAATAATCTTATCCGCCCCTAACCGGGCATCTTTAATAATCTTATCCGCTAAGGCCCGGGCCTCAAGCTCGATTTGGGCGGCTTTATTTTCTGCCGCCTTAATCCCTTCATTCTTGATCTTGCTAATTAAATCCTTAATTTCTTCTGCCATGGATATCTCCTAAAATTTCTTTAGCCTTAATCAACGGTTCCCTTGCTTCAAGTATGGGCCTACCTACGACCAGAAAATTGCTGCCGGATTGGATCGCCTCCCTCACAGTAGCGGTTCTCCTCTGATCATTCTTGCCTGCCCCTTTAGGCCGTATACCTGGGGTAACAATGAGGAATTTTTTCTTTATAGCCTGGCGCAGGAATTTGGCCTCTCTTGCGGAACAGACTATTCCATCAAGCCCGCATTCTATCCCTATCCGGGCTAAGGTTAAGACATCGCTAGACCTGGCTTCCTTACTAGTTAAGACTGTAACTCCGATTAAAAGCGGCTTCTTTATTTTTAGCCTTTTTGATTCATCCCGGGCAGCAGACACCGCCGCCTTGATCATCTCTTCGTCGCCTAAGATATGCAGAGTCATCATCTTAACCTTAAGCCGTATGGCATTGCGCACGGCATGAGCTATAGTATTGGGGATATCAAAGAATTTTAAATCCAGAAATACGCTTGCCCCTTTTTTATTGAGTATATCAATTACCTTAGGGCCGCAGGCTGTAAAAAGTTGGGAACCAACCTTAAAAATCTTAACCGCGGGGTAAAGCTTATTTACAAAATATTTTGCCCTCTCTAAGCTATCTACATCCAAAGCCAGGATTATCTCTGGTTTCATATTTTTAAGCTCCCAATAAGTTTTTCTATTCCGCTAATTTTATTGCGCGCTAAATATTTTCTTATGCCCGACATTATTTCAATGCTTATCTTAGGATTAACAAAATTTGCCGTGCCTATGCTTATAGCGCTTGCCCCGGCAATAAAAAATTCCAAGGCGCTCGAAATATCTATTATACCACCCATTCCTATAATAGGGAGCTTGATTTTATTATACGCCTCCCAAACCATCTTTAAGGCTATCGGCCTTATTGCCGGGCCGCTTAAACCACCGGTCACTACGGCGAGCTTAGGTTTTCTTTTTTCAACATCTATGCTCATACCTGACAATGTATTAATCAAAGCTATGGCATCGCTGCCTGCGGCCTGCGCTGCCATGGCAATCTCACTGATAGAGGTAACGCTGGGTGAGAGTTTTGTAATTAATGTTTTTTGGGTAACTTTACGTACGCTGTTAACTACCTTGTATGTTGCCTTTGGATCTTGAGAAATCAATTTAGGTGGTAGATTCGACCTATGGCCTATATTGGGGCAGGAAATATTTAATTCTATTGCCGCAGCTTCTTTTATTTTATCCATCCGCTTTGCCAGCGCGACAAATTCTTCGGGGCCATCTTCTGAAGCAACGCTCATAATTATAGGAACGCCTAGTTTTTTCAAAAAGGGTAGTTTCTCCCGAATAAAAACTTCTATCCCGGGATTCTCCAAACCAATAGAATTAAGCATACCAGCAGGCGTCTCGCAGGTACGTGGCGGAGAATTACCCTGACGTGGATTTAAAGTTATGGTTTTGGTAACAACTGCTCCCAGCTTCTTTAAATCCATAAAATCGCTAAATTCCTCGGCATAACCGAATGTGCCCGAGGCAACCATGACCGGATTTTTTAATTTTAGCTTGCCTATATTAACTGATAAGTTTGGTTTCATTAAAAGCTCGGTTCTATGCAAAGTATTTTATACTTCCAAAAGTCTTTTAACCCACCCTGAATAAAACTTAAATTCGTAAGGTATTCCATCTTGCACCATATCCAGAATTTATTTTTTGGTTCCATACCAAAATTCCATTTTACATATTGATAGGCGAAATAAATTGTAAAGAGAAACGCTGCCGATTCCAAGAATTTTAACCAAAGGCTAGAAAAAACAAAGTTTAACCCTCCCACTATTATAAATATAAGGAAGAATAAGTGGAGAAGATGAAAATTGCCTATATAAACAAATCCTTTTAAGGGAAAAGGCAATATAAATGAAGGGCTGTTTTTTAAAAACTGCAGAATTACCTCCAGGCCTTTTTTCTTTACATATTTATCTATCAACGGCAGATGGGCCTGGCCGTAGGTTACCCACACCTTTCTTAAGGCTTTTATGTCTGCCCGATGCATATGGTCGACTTTTGCCTTAGGGGCAAAGTAGAATTTGAAACCGCTGCTCCTGCATTCATAACTTAAATTCATATCCTCGCCAGTCGGCCTCTCCCAAAACTTCGCTCCGATTTTATGGAGCGCTGCTTTGCGGTAAGCAACATTGCAAGTGCCGAAAAAATATCCTTTATGGCCGCCAATATCCGAAGGCCGCGGGTCTTTAGGGAATTCAGGATAGTAACCTTCCTGGATAAATCCATAACGGGGAGAGACCATATTGAATCTAAAATGCTGGCACCATGCCTCAACCATGTTATTGGGATCAACCTTAAGGGTAAAGACCTCTCCGCCTACAGCCGCTATCTTCTCATCTTTCTGGAAGTGCTTGAGCATCTCATTAATCCAATTTTTATCCGGCGCGCAGTCAGCATCGGTAAAGAATAAATATTCTCCCCCTGCGGATTCTAATGCCTTGTTACGGGCAAATCCCGGAGAAGGACAATTCGGAACTTCCACTAATTTTATAAAGGGATATCTTTTCTGCCAATTTTTAATTATCTCAATGGTTTTGTCGGTTGAACCGCCATCGGCAATTATCCATTCCCAAGAGTCATGCGGATAATTAATATTAAGCAGGTATTCAAAAGTTTTCTCAATGGTGCGCTCAAAATTTTTAACCGGGATAATTATAGAGATAAAAGGCACTTTTCCCATATGCACCTCCGGTTTATTAACCTATTCGCACCCCCTGCGGCGCGATTACTACTACCCTCAAATTATATCTTGCGCCTCAAATACCGGGCCATCTTTACAGGCCCGTTTGTATCCTGTCTTGGTCTTAACCACACAACCCAGACACGCACCTATTCCACAGGCCATGTGTTCCTCCAGAGAAATCTGCGCCGAAACTCTGTATTTTTTGGCAATACCCGCGACTGCCTTAAGCATAGGTTTTGGGCCGCAGGCGTAAATATAGTTCGTGAGTTCGTGAGTTCGTGAGTTCGTGAGTAAAACCTGCCTTAGTAATTCTGTAACTTTACCCTTGAAACCGGCTGAGCCATCATCTGTAGCTATTTTAACATCACAGCCTGAATTCTTAAACTCTTTTTCACAAAGAACTTGCGCCTTTGTCCTTGCGCCGATTAAAGCAACTTTAGCTTTTGCTTTTATTTTCTCAGATAGAAAAACTAAGGGCGCAACCCCCATCCCTCCGGCGACTAAGATAGTTCGTGTGTTCGTGTGTTCATGTGTTCGTGTGTAATCAAAGCCGTTTCCTAAAGGGCCGATAATATCCAGATATTCACCCTTTTTTCTGCCTGAAAGAATCTCTGTCCCTTGCCCGATAATTTTATAGAGAATTTCTATTGTTTTTGGCAGGAAGTTACCTTTTGCCGGCGAACCAATTCTATGTATGCTAAAAGGCCTTCTTAAAAACGGCTCAAGGGTGTCGGATAACTTTATGTTTACAAATTGGCCTGGGATAGATTTCTTGGCAATCAAAGGAGCATCAATAATACAATGCCAATAATCGCCTTTAAACTTTTTATTATAGATTATCTTGGCCTTTAGCTGAACCATTTTGATTACCTGTGCGCCGGCTTAAATACCCGAGAAGGCATATAAATAAAATTATAACCGCAAACATTCCTGCTGCTCCTTTTAAATATACCGCTATGCCGCCATGACTGATATCCCCCCATGATTCTACCAGAAGGACAAGGAATAATACTGCTGAAATCGAACCTATCTCTCTCTTTATCCATTTTAATTTTAAGGGGAGATACTCGTGTATATCCTTTTCTAGAAGCGTGGTTATTGAAGGAAAAATACGCTGTGGCACATCTTTACAATAAGCAGGATAGCTTTCAGGAAATAAAGATACCAGCCTCTTCTCTTCCGTGTATATTAATAATATATAACGTATCACAAAGAATATTATGAATATCGCAACTACCCACCATTTAAAAAGCATAAGCACAACGCCTAAGCCGATTAAAAATATACCCAAATACATGGGGTTACGCACCAGGGCATAAGGCCCGTCTTGAACTAAGACAAAACCATTTTGGGAGTGCCCGGATTTAAAACCGCGCGCAGATACCCGGATTAATTGCCCCAAAAGAATCAAGGCAATCCCGAATATCTCCGCAACTTCCTCAGCAGGGCCAATAATATCCATACGCAGGAATATCGTGGGAAATGCCACCAATAAAATGGTAGTTAAAAACATAACTACACCATTTATCTTTAAGCGTTTTTTCATAGTTTTACAAAGTTATCCACAATATAGCTGACGTTTAAACGTCAGCTACTTTAAAAGGAACTGGCATTTAGGGCAAAAATAAGTGCCTCTTCCTCCCAGAGTTGTTCTTTTGATTAAAGTTTTACAGACAAAACAAGACTTACCTTCCCGGCCGTAAACCTTATGATGGGTTATATAATCTCCCCCTCTTCCCGATACCCTTACGTAATCACGAACTGATGAACCGCCGTAACGTATAGCCTCCCTCAAAACTTCCTTGATTTCTTTAAACAAAATTTCTTTTTCTTTATCAGATAAACTATTGGCCGGCCTCTCTGGATGTATCTTGGCTCTAAACAAAATTTCCGCAGTATATAAATTGCCAATTCCGGAGATAAAAGTCTGGTCCATCAAAAGGGGTTTAATCTTGGCCTTCTTCTTAGCCAGCATCTCTTTAAACTGCCCTAAGCTTAAATCAAATGGTTCAGGCCCCAACTCTTTAATAAATTTTAAAGCGCGCCACTCATCTAATAGCCTTAATTCACCTAAAAGACGGCTATCATTAAAATCTAATAACTTCCCATCGGATAACTTAAAACTTACGCGGCTGGTTTTACCGCTTCCTGGATAAATCAGCTGTCCGGTCATTTTCAGATGAATCGCCAGCGACTTTCCCGAAGAAAGCTCTAAAATCAAAAGTTTGCCCTTGCGCAAGATATTTTTAACCCTCACATTGGTTAAGCCTTTGATAAAATCAGACTTCTTTGGCTCGCGGATAACTTTGGGATTATTGACAATTACATCAACAATCTTTTTATCCAAGACTGTTTTTGTTAATTCCCTCTTTATGGTCTCTACTTCCGGCAGCTCCGGCATTACCTCTCTCCTTTCGTCGCTAAATTACCACTTTCTTATTCCTACTTGACCTTATTTCATTAATTCCCATTAAGGCCCCTCTTTAATATCTGTTTCACTTTATCCACCGCTCCTCTGACTGTCTTTACTTTAGCCACGCCCGGGATATCCCAAGATTTAAGCGATACTACCGGAATTCCAAACTGTAAACAATAAGCTATTTCAGAAAGCGTTCCTGCTTTGCCGGGTAAAGCAACTACCACATCCGCGCTCTTTACCACTAACACATTCCTAGCTAATCCCAAACCTGTAGGAATAACGATATCAACATATTTATTGGCATCATTTTTGTCATAACCCGGTATAATACCTATGGTTACGCCTCCACCAGCCTTAAAACCTTGACAAACCGCCTTCATTGTTCCACTGAGGCCACCAGAAACGAGTATTCCAACCACTTTAGCCAGTTTTTTACCCAATCCTTGGGCTAGTTGCTCCACCTCAACCGTACACCTATGTCCGCCAATGACTCCTACTATCTTCTTTCTCATCTTTTCTGGTAGTAGGGGACGTTTAAACGTCCCCTACATTGTGGATAACCTCATTCCTGAGGGCAGGTTTAAACCTACCCTACACTGCCTGTAATCCATTTGCGCCTGGCGGGAATTGAACCTGCACATCTAGCTCCGGAGGCTAGCGCCCTATCCATTGGGCCACAGGCGCATAACTTTACTTTAAAATAGATTAAGTTGTTCCTCGTTTTTCTTCCCGGTTTCACCTTCGTCAAATATGGAAATTATGCCATATTCGCCGTCAAATCCGGCTTTTATATTAACTTTGCCTTCGCGTACCCTTAAAACTCCTTTAGCGACTTTTGGCGATAGGCCTTTTAACAAATCCTCTTTTGGCGCACGCATTAATATTTCAAATTCCGTTCCAAATTTAGCGACCGCCGCCCGGTATTCTCTTTCTACCCCTGCTGAGGCCTTACCAACACATTTGGCATCAGCGATTATTTCATCTAATGGGATAAAACTCTTAAAAGGTATAGCATCCTCAGGCCTAAAACCTTCAGGACGATCTGCTAACTTTTCCACGCGGTTTACTACGCCCACAGTAACCGGTTTCCCGCACTTGGGGCACTTACCGTCGTGCTCTCTTGTTTCTTTAGGAGACCACCTTATCCCGCAAAGCCTATGGCCGTCAAAGTGATACTTGCCTTCTTCCGGAAAAAATTCTATCGTATAAAGAAATCTGCTTTTATCCTTTGTCTTTAAAATTTCACGTATGGTTTTATAATTCAGCTCGCAGTTAAATACATTTGCCTCGCGGCCGATCTTCTGTGGTGAATGCGCGTCGCTATTTGAGATAAGCGTAAATTTATCCAGCGCGCTAAGGCGCCAGCTCATCGCAGGATCGCTGGAAAGCCCGGTTTCACATGCAAATATTTTGGGTGTCTGTTCTTCAAAACAATCTTCTATCCTGTCAAAACCGGACATCGAACCAAAGAGCGAGAACCAAGGAGTATAGATATGTGCCGGGACAATCATACAATTTTCATCAATATTAAAAACAATACGCGCTAACTCCGCGGCATCTAATCCTAAAATCGGCCGGCCGTCTGAGGCCAGATTACCGATACGGCCGAGCTTGTCGTTAATTTTATCTACAGTCTTAAAAGAGGGGGCAAAAATTAGATTGTGGATTCGGTAGGTTTTACCTCTTTTAGAATAAATACTGCTTATTTCGGAGGTGAGAATAAAATAAATACCATTATATTTATATAATCCGTTCGCGCAGTCTTCTAGGTTATTCTTTAACTCCTCAAGCCATAAATGGTGGGTAAAATCACCGGTTCCCATTAAGGTAATACCTTTGAGCTTCGCCGAGTCGCTTAAATTCTTTACATCCATATTGCGGCTAGTAGCGCGTGAATACCTGGAATGAATATGAAAATCCGCTATGAATTCCATCTATATGCAATTTTCCCGTTACAAATTGTATATTCTACGCTGCCTTTTAATTTCCTGCCTAGAAAACAAGAATTTTTGGATTTAGAAATTAGGTTTTGTTTTTCCACTATCCATTCTTTATCCGGCGACAGCACAATAAGATCTGCATCCGTACCTACGCTTAAAGTTCCTTTCTTTATCCTTAAAATCTTTGCGGGCTCAAGCGACATCTTTCTTGCCAAATCTAACCAAGTCAATAAACCCGTATGAACCAACTCCGTAATTGCCACTGCCAATTCTGTCTCTAACCCTATTACGCCAAACTCTGCCCGCTCAAACTCAATATCCTTTTCATTTTCCGTATGGGGCGCATGGTCTGAAGCAATCGCATCAATAATTCCATTTTTTAATCCTTTTTTTATGGCCCCTACATCGTCTTTGCTGCGTAAGGGTGGATTCATCTTCATATTGGTATCGTAGCCCAGCACTGCCGCATCGCTTAAGGCAAAATAATGCGGGCAAGTATCAGAAGTCACCTTAATCCCTTTTCCCTTAGCCAAGGCAATTATTTCTACTGATTCTTTACAGCTTACATGCGCGATATGTATGGGGCTATCTGCTTTTTCTGCTAGTTTTATATCGCGCTCAACTCTTTTGTATTCTGATTCTTTGGATATCCCTCTTAAACCCATGCGCGTAGAAGTAAAACCTAAATTAACCACTCCATTTTTGGAGAGGGATTTATCTTCACAGTGGCAAAGCACTAAAATCTTTTCTTTTTTTGCAATTTTTAGCGCCTTAAGCAGTAATTCTTCATTGTCTACTGATGCTCCGTCATCCGTAATTGCTACTATACCTTCTTTTTTTAATCTGGCAATATCGGTCAATTCTTTTCCTTGACGGGCTTTAGTAATTGCTGCCGTAATAAATACATTTGCCTCAGCAGTTTTTTGAATAATCTTTTTTACTAATTCTAAAGTCTTAACTGAGTCAATGCTAGGTGAAGTATTGGGCATTGCCAACAAAGTTGTAACCCCGCCTTTTAAACCTGCCTTTGTGCCTGAACAAATAGTTTCCTTATCTTCCCTGCCCGGCTCTCTTAGATGCACATGCATATCAACTAAACCCGGCAGAACAATTTTATCCGCGGCATCAATAGTTTTATCCGCGCTGTTTTTAATGTCTTTACTGACCTTAGAGATTTTGCTATTCTCTACGAGAATATCTAAAGTTTCGTCTATATTATTTGCGGGGTCAATTACCCGCCCGTTTCTTATTAATATTTTCATCCGCCCTAACCCCTCACTGCTAATTTATCTTGCGCCTGTGCCACCAGAAAAAGCACTGCCATTCTTACCGCAATGCCATTGGTTACCTGCTCTAAGATTACAGAATTTATACCATCCGCAACTTCAGAAGACATCTCAATTCCCCGATTTATAGGGCCGGGATGCATTACAATAATATTTTTTTTGGCTTTTTTTAATCTTTCGGGAGTAATCCCAAAATTTCTAAAATATTCTAATTTTTCCGGAAAAGCAGCCTCTTCATCACGCTCAAATTGCATGCGTAAGACATTCACTGCATCTGCATCCTTTAAGGCCTCATCTATATCATCAGTAACTTCTACTCCCATCTCTTCTATCGCGGGTGGAATGAGTATTTCTGGTGCACAAACTATAACCTTAGCGCCTAACTTAGTTAATCCCCGGATATTTGAACGCGCTACCCGCGAATGGCTAATATCTCCCACAATCACTACATTCAAACCTTCAATTTTCCCCAATTTCTCTTTTAAGGTAAAAATATCTAATAATGCCTGGGTAGGATGCTCATGCCAACCATCGCCCGCATTTACCACGCTAATACTTAGATGGCGCGCCAACATACTAGCCGCGCCTGAGGCATTGTGCCTGACCACAATAATATCTGCTTTTAAGGCCTCAATATTCCTTCCCGTATCAATTAAGGTCTCGCCTTTACGCACACTGGAAGTCTCTGGAGCAATATTAATCACATCCGCGGATAATCTTTTGGCAGCGACTTCAAAAGAGACCCTGGTACGCGTAGATGGCTCATAGAACAGATTCACCACGGTCTTACCGCGAAGAGCGGGGACTTTCTTAATTTCCCGCGTCGTCACTTCTTTAAATGACTCGGCAGTAGTTAGAATAAACTCAATCTCTTCCTTGGTTAATTCTTCTAATCCTAATAAATCCTTTTTAATCCAGACCATATAGTTTCTTTTTGGCGCAGCTCGCAAACTACGCTTATCTCGCTTAGTACTGTTCACTTATCTCGTCATTTTTCAATAATAACTACCTCATCTACGCCGTCAACTTCACTTAGACGCACTTCAACCGTCTCATTTTTGGCAGTAGGGATGTTTTTGCCTACAAAATCCGGCCGAATAGGCAGTTCCCGGTGCCCGCGGTCAACCAGAACTGCCAGTTGTATGGATTTAGGCCGGCCAAAATCAATCAATGCATCTAAGGCTGCCCGAATTGTCCTTCCCGTATACAAAACATCATCTACCAAGGCCACAATTTTATCGCTGATATCAAAGTCTATCTCAGTCTTATGCACGATCGGGCTTGCTGCAATTAAGGTTAAATCATCCCGATATAATGTAATATCCAAGATTCCTACAGGCACTTCTTTATCTTCAATTCTTTTAATACATTCAGCTAAACGCTTGGCAAGATAAACCCCCCGGTTTCTGATGCCTACTAAACCCAAGGTATCTGTGCCTTTATTTTTCTCTAAGATTTCGTGGGCTATGCGCATTAAGGCTCTATCCATACCCTCTTTATCTAATATTTTGGCCTTTTCTTTCATAAGTGAAGACACAAGTTATCAGTGCCTCATCCTTTTCTCAGTGCCTCAGTGACAAAAAAATACCCTTGGCTTATTCGCCAAGGGTTATACTGCCTAAACTGCACTTTATAATTCATCTTTCTTACCTTGCCAGCCTCTCTGGGCTTGCGCTTAAAGGTCCTTTTGGATTTTTATAAATATAACATTTAAATTATACCTTGTCAAGCGAAATCTGCCGAGCGAAATGGGAATGATACCATAGATCGTTACCCCCTCCCCTATGAAGGAAAGTTAACGAAGCTTCTTTGTATAAGTAAAGAGGTTTTTAAGAATTTAAATGCGGCCTTGGATGAATTCGGGCTG